>Ga0310690_10001783_pt1 | contig 37333 bp, 30 predicted proteins | sample AusTroGonzalo_MG_2_FD_207661 | JGI IMG/M metagenome (GOLD analysis project Ga0310690, IMG submission 207661) | Bovine rumen microbial communities from tropical cattle in Woodstock, Queensland, Australia - Gonzalo_04 (v2) (version 2) | ecosystem: Host-associated > Mammals > Digestive system >...
ATCAATATTGACACGGCACACGGACACAGCGCAGGCGTTCTGAAACAGGTGGAGAATATTCGGAACAAGTATCCGGATATTACGCTGTTTGCGGGGAATGTGGCAACAGCTGCTGCAACGCATGACCTGATTTCGGCCGGCGTTGACTGTGTAAAGGTCGGTATCGGACCGGGATCCATCTGTACCACCCGTGTGGTTGCCGGAATCGGTGTTCCGCAGATTACGGCAATTGCAGATTGCGCAGAAGAGGCAGAAAAGCATGGCGTCCGCGTTATTGCTGACGGCGGCATCAAATATTCCGGTGATATTACCAAGGCGCTTGCAGCAGGCGGAAGCTGCGTTATGCTGGGAAGCCTTCTGGCAGGAACGGAGGAATCCCCCGGAGCGATGGAAATCTATCAGGGACGTTCCTTCAAGGTATATCGCGGTATGGGAAGCATGAGCGCAATGGCTGTCGGATCCAAGGACCGTTATTTCCAGGAAGGACAGAAGAAACTGGTTCCGGAAGGCGTTGAAGGCCGTGTCCCATATAAGGGAACGCTGGCGGATACCATTTTCCAGATGGTCGGCGGCCTCCGGAGCGGAATGGGGTACTGCGGCGCGAAGACAATTGACGATCTTCGGAAGAACAGCGAGTTTATCCGGATCACCGGTGCCGGACTGGCTGAAAGCCATCCTCATGACATATCCATAACGAAAGAAGCGCCTAACTACTCCAGAAGCAACTGAGTGACCGGATAGGGGAATGCAAAATGGGTGAACGGTTCTATAAGTTTGCCGGTGGTATGATCCGGCTTTTTTCCAGGAAGATGAAAACGGAATGGGAAGTACCATATGAAGAAGGCCCATGCGTCTTCGTTGTGAACCATGTGGGAGCCGTCGGCCCTCTGGATATGATGACCAAGTTCCCGTTGCGTGACAAATGCCATCCATGGATTAACGACGGGGTGCTGGAACGCAAAAAGGTCCCTGCGTATGTGCGGCAGGATTACTGGTGGAAACCCGGCAGTTTTTTTGAACCTGTACTGACAAGGACAGTACCGTATATGGCGGCAGCGGTTCTGCCACCGATTCTGCGGAGTGTTCCTTATATACCGGTATACCATGATCAGAGGATTATGCTTACATTCCGTGAGAGCATTCGCATTCTGCAGAAGGACGAAGCCCTGATAATTTTTCCGGAACAGCCGAGCGGCTGGCTGAGCCATCACCAGTGGATTAATACGGGCTGGCTTCGTATCGGAGAACTGTGGTACCGCTCGAGCGGACGTGCCATGAAAATGTATCCGGTGCATATCGACCGAAAAAAGCACCTGTTCAAGGTGGCAGCACCGGTCTGGTACGATCCGGCAAAGCGCTTCAGCGAACAGGAAAAAGAGTTGCATGATGCATTGGCAAAAGGACTCAGAGGTGAATAAGCATATGAAAAGCCGGGACTGGATGTCCCGGCTTTTGATCGATCTGCCGCTGATAAAAGATCACGGTTCTGCGGTTGGTTCCGGCTCTGCGGCAGTAATTGTATCCCGGCAGAGAATACGAAGGAATTTCATGGTGTTTTCCAAATTGCCGCCGGCAGCAAGGACTGCGAGATATCCGTTATCGGCATAGCACATGGACTGAAGGCCGGGAAGGAGATCCTGCGGAATACCATAAAGGTGTGTTTCGTCAGAGTTGGAAAGCGTGCGCCAGCCGCGGCGGAGATCCACTCCTGCATCTGCAAAAACAGCCATCAGTTCTTCATCCTGTTCCAGCGGTGCGAATGCTCCGGATGAAGCGTAGGAAAGGAAATCATTCCGGGAGAGCAGATACAGATCTCCTTCCTGAGCGGCAACATAGGTGACAAGCTGCATTGGACCGTAAGTATCATCCATGATCACCAGATTCGGGAACATGGATTCCATGTCCGGCATCTCTTTTTCTCTTACATTTTCCATATAAGGAGTAAGAAGTGCTGTATCAGCATATCCATAAATATAGAAAGCAACTTCTTTTTCAGCCGGGGTACGAGGCGCGGTAACGGTCAGGATCAGGTTTGTCAGAAAGATACCGCACAGAAGTGCCAGCAGGTATTTCCACCAGCTATAGGTGAGATGATGTTTTAAAACCCGGGTGTTTACAGGTGTCTTCATCTTTGCTCCGTCAGTCTCAAAAATTGCGATTGCGAAAAGACTCCGCTTCCGAAGAATAACACGAAAAAGAGAGAAAGACAAGGAGGAAAGCAGGAAAACGGAACACGGGGAGCGAAAAGAAAAAGCAGAGTCATTCGAAAAACGGCATGCGGGAGATACAGAAAGGAAGAGAGCTATGGCATACAATCCGATCATTACCATTGGTAGACAGTACGGATCAGGCGGACGGGCTGTCGCAAAGAAACTGGCGGAAATCATGAACATTGCTTTCTACGATAAAGAATTGCTGGCGGAGGCTTCAAAAGAAAGCGGAATCTGCCAGGAAGTCATGGAAAACTACGACGAAAAACAGGAAAAGCGGTCTTTCTTCTCCATGATGGGGCTTCAGGGAAGAATGGATCCGGCCGGAATGTATCTGGAGATGCCGCTGAATCATCGGATTTTCCTGGCTCAGTTTGATGCGATCCGGAAAATTGCAGACAAAGGTCCGTGCGTGATCGTCGGCCGCTGCGCAGACTATGTGCTCCGTGACCATGAAAATGTATTGAATGTTTTCATCAAGTCGTCCATGGAGGAGAGGATTAAAAGGATTACCATGCTGTATGACATGGACCGGATGAAGGCGGAAGAAACCATCCGAAAGGCGGACAAACAGCGTGCGACCTATTACAACTATTATGCTACCGGAACCTGGGGAGATGTGGCAAATTACCATCTGTGCCTGGACACGGGCGTGCTGGGCATTGACGGTGCGGTGGAACTGATTCGCAGCGCAGTGGAACTGCGCAGAGACAAAGCAGAGGAAGACGGAATCATATGGTAAGGCGGATTGCTGCGGCAATGATTACCCTGATGCTGATTACAGTCACGGCAATGGCAGAACTGAATTGGCCGGACACAACACCGGCACTTCAGATTCTGAAGAATTATACAGAAAACGTGAACAAGCTGCTGGTTGAAAACGGTGAAAGTCCCATCAACAGCCTTTTTGCATGCTATCCCAAAGAGACGGTGATGGGCATTACGGCAGAAGACAATGCCGAAATACCGGAAGGCGTCGAGATCACGGTTGAGCTGTACTATGATTCTCTGAATACACTTCAGTTGCGGGTAAACGATATTGAACGTTTTCCCAGGATTGCGGCAGCGCTGATTCGCGGCCTGTACGGTGAGAATATGACCCAGGAGGAAGCTTCCCGTATACCGGAAGAACGGGCCAGAAAAGCCCAGGAAGCCCCTGGTGATTCGTTCGAGGAACCGGCAGACGAGATGAACGGTAATATGCCTCAGATTTATTATGCATATGAACCGAATTCCTATTTCACCGGCCAGAGCTGCATGCAGATGACAATCATTTTTCCGATCGCAGGAGAATGGGACGGAACGGGAATGATCCTTGGCGGAGATGCCTATCACGGAACTGGAATGTTGGAGGAGGAAGAGGCAGATCCGGATTACGAGGGATATTACTCGAATGATGATTACAATCATTTTGAGGTTTTTTCCACTGCAACGCCTGAACCAGATTCTGCGGCGGCTGAATATGACTTCCGTTAGTTGTTTCTGTGTTGTTTTTCCGGAATTTTATGGAAATTGATCACCGCGGAGCGTAAAATGCTCTGTGGTGATTTTTGTATACAGGAGGAACTGCCCGTGAATAAAATCCAGATGAAAACACCATTGGTGGAGATGGACGGGGATGAAATGACCCGGGTTCTTTGGGGCTGGATCAAGGAAATACTGATTGAGCCTTTTGTGGACCTGAAAACGGAATACTATGACCTGGGACTGAAAAAACGGGACGAAACGAACGACCAGATTACGATTGACAGCGCAAACGCTGCGAAGAAATACGGTGTGGCAGTAAAGTGCGCCACGATTACGCCCAATGCCCAACGGGTAGAAGAGTACGGCCTGAAAGAAATGTGGAAAAGTCCGAACGGAACAATCCGCGCAATTCTCGACGGTACAGTTTTCCGTGCACCGATCCTGGTGGACGGCGTTCGGCCTACGGTACGTACCTGGAAAAAGCCTATCACCATTGCACGTCATGCATACGGCGATGTGTATAAAAATACGGAAGTGCAGATTCCTGGCACAGGAAAAGCAGAACTGGTTTTTACCGGGGAAGGCGGAGAGAATATACGTAAAACCGTATTTGATTTCAAGGGCCCCGGCGTACTGCAGGGTATGTATAATCTGGACAGCTCCATTACTTCTTTTGCTCACAGCTGCTTCCGGTACGCACTGAGCACGAAGCAGGATCTGTGGTTCAGCACAAAGGATACAATCAGCAAGATCTATGACCACCGCTTTAAAGATATTTTTGCAGAGCTGTATGAGAAAGAATACAAAGAAGCTTTTGAAAAGGCCGGGATTACATATTTTTATACACTGATTGATGACGCAGTCGCACGAGTTGTACGCTCTGAAGGCGGATTCATCTGGGCCTGCAAAAACTACGATGGCGACGTGATGAGCGATATGATCGCAACAGCTTTCGGGTCTCTGGCAATGATGACCTCCGTTCTGGTAAGTCCCAGCGGACAGTATGAATATGAAGCGGCCCACGGGACGGTGACCCGGCATTATTACCGTTACCTGAAGGGCGAGGAAACCAGCACCAACCCGGTAGCGACGATTTTTGCCTGGAGCGGTGCACTCCGCAAACGCGGTGAACTGGACGGACTTCCGGATCTGCAGGGGTTTGCGGACCGGCTGGAAAAGGCTACGCTGGACACTATCAACAGCGGAACCATGACAAAGGACCTGGCGCTGCTTTATGACGGAGAAGCTAAGGCTGTAAACAGCCGGGAGTTCCTGGAGGAGATTGCCGGACGGCTGCATTGAATCCGGTTTGGATTTTGATATATATATCTGAATGCTTGACGATCTGGTTGGAAATCAGTATAATTAAGACAGTTCTCCTGGGGATCGCGACAGCTTTTCGGTTTTCCCCACATTTCACAAAATGGAGCCCGGGTCCAAAGGATGATATGCCATGCCCCCGTTTTTATACGCCAGGGGACGGCAGAGTCATTCGGCAGGGCACCAGCCTGCTTTACATAGCGGGTGAAAAAACGAGGGCATCGGCTCCCTGGGGTACAATAAAAGCACCGGCAGCACGCCGGTGCTTTTCCCTTTACTGTTTGCTATCAGAAGCTATTTTCCAAGTGTCAGGCGAGCGGAAAAAGGCAGGCCCCAGACATACCATGTCACGGTAGCCTCCCGGACAGAGTGCATTTCACGGGACGTGAGGACAGTAGCCGAGAGATCTGAGAAAGAATGGGAAGAAAGGGTATGTTCAGATGTATCACCATAGAGCAGAACGTCACCGGACATCGGTGTAATCTGAATTTCAACAGAATCCACCGGAAGGAAAGATTTGTTTTCCAGGTGAACTGTCCAGGTATAGAAAAGATATTTATCCGGGGAAGAAAGCTGGGATGTACTGAAACACGTTCCGACAAAAGTTTCTGAATCCAGGGAAGATTTTAACTGGTTAAAAGCATCCTGCTGGTTGACCGGATCCGTGACGATGACAGAGGAAAACGTCACAACCATATTGCTGTTGAAATACAGAAATCCAACACCTACAAGGGCAGCGACAACAAGAATAACCAGGATAATTGCTAGCGGTTTCATACTTACTCCACTTTTGTCAGTTATTATTATTGTCCTGTTCGGACATGATTCGGTTCAGTTCTTCGATCATATCTGCGTCTTTAAGGCTGAATTTAAATTCGACACGACGGGAAGCATCCGGATCTTCGTTGCCGTAAGCATCATAGACGAGGTCGGAATAGCTGCGTCCTTTGGCGGTCAATATTTCCTGGAGCTTTGTTTTCTGAGTGCGGGAGAGACCGGGCATATTTAGACAGTACAGCGCGACCTGCAGGGCACGGTCCTGGGAAAGCTTCAGGTTGCTTTGGTATGAACCAGAAGAATCTGTATGGCCTTCGATAATGATTTCACCGAGATAATCCGCATATTTATCCCGCAGGAGCACATCCAGGTAAACCGGAATAAAACGGTCCAGCAACGCCTGACCTTCTTCCTTGATTGTGGATTTACCGGTTTCAAAGAAGACGGAAGAATCCAGCACGATGTCGCCGGTATTCGGATCCACGGTTGCTTTCATATTGGCGGCAGAAAGAGAAGCAGAAAGATCGCGGATCATTGTTGTGCGGATTCCGATCAGATCATCGATCCGCTGGGCCTGACTTGCCAGGGCCAGCTGCTGTTCCTCAAGTCTGGCAGTAGCTTCATCAAGCGCCTGCTGCTTGACAAGAAGAGCAGCTTTTGCATTTTCAAGTTCTTCCTCCCGGACGATCAGGATCGCCTGTGTGGAATTCAGTTCCTCTTCCTTGGCAGAGAGCGTATCCTGTAACTTGTCCAGATCAGTTTGAATAATGATCAATGCCTGCTCCTTGGCGTTCAGCTCTTCTGTCTGCGCAATATTCAGAGCAATGGCGTTGTTCAGTTCGTTGGTTTTGGTTTCAAGCATGCTGAAGTAGTGATAAAGGCTATAAGTCAGAATCAGCACAAAAATGAGCAGCAGGGCTGCCATCATATCGGAATAGCTGATCCAGCTCTGCCCGCCCTGTGAACCGCGGGAAGCGCGTCGGTTATGAATACGTTGGCGCGCCATGGTCAGGCCTCCTTCGCAATGGCAGAAAGAGTGGACGAGATGGAATTGAGATTGGATTCCATCGTGGTCAGGACGTTACAGATTTCTTTAAGAGGAGCATCTTCATTTTCCGGAGAGAGGGATGAAATTTTTACGCCAAGATCAGCGATCAGGGCTGTAAGATCCTTGTTTTGCTGCTGCATACGATTCAGCAGTTCGGCAGTGCGTTTTTCATAATTTTCATCATGTTCACGAACCTGGTTGATTCCGCTCATATAAGCGTCAAACTTGTCCAGGATATGACCGGTCATTTCCTGCAGAGTACGGGCATTATTCACGATTTCCTGAGCGGAGGAAACAGTTTCGCCGGTCTGACGGGCTGCTATTATCTGGTTCTGGGTGACTGCGTCCATCGCGGTGGACATAGCGGAGAACTGATTTCCCAGACTCCGGTCCATTTCGTCCAGGAAACGGGCAACGATCCGGTTGACACCGTCGATTTGATTCCGGGTAGCTCCGATAATAAAACGGTCCATGGAATCTGAAACCGGCGTCATAGCGCGGGTAATGCTGCGGCCTACGTTTTCAGCCAGACGGTCTGCAAGCGTATCGTTGATGCCCTGAAGCATGAAGTTCCTGTCCTGGTTCTGGATAATCATCTGTACATCATTATCCAGCGGGCGGGACATGGCTAACTGTGTGAACGAAGTGACAAAGTCATCAATGGCGCGATAGCTGGAGCCCTGGGAAATGCGGTTCAGCATGTTGAAAACAATGCTGCAACTGATGCCGGCAACAGAAGTTCCAAAGGCAAAACGCATGCCTTCCAGAAGGATGGGAATTCCCTCTACAAGCTTTCCGGAATCCCCGAAATTCAAGGAAGAGAGGCCACGTGAAAGACCCATGAAGGTACCCAGGATACCAAGGGATGTCAACAGGTTTGGAATCAGTTCCGCCAGGGTGGCGTTTCCGGGGCCATGCGTGACTGTATCGTCATTGATATAGTCTTCCACATTGGTAGGAAGACCGCGGCGGTCAAGCTGTTCAGCATTCTGCAGAAATCGCTGCCAGGTTCCCCGCAAGCGTTTGCCGACAAAACCGGACTGCTGCCAGACAGGTTTATCCGTCGTCTGCCCGGCTTCAGCCTGGAGACGTGAAATGGCACGGCGCAGGGATGACGTCGTTTTCCAGAGGGGCAGCAGGCACTTGAAAAAACCGATCAGCGTTACGATGGCAATCGCAGAATACACAAGATAATCCGCAAGATCCGGAAGGATTTCTGTTACTTTTGACAAATCCGGCATTGAATCACTTCCTGTTCGAGTAATAAGACAGCTTCAGAATAAAAACGGTTTCTAAGGACAAACGATTCCCGAAAACGGAAATCATGAAAAAACTGAGATGTGTAATTATAACATTTTAAAAATGAAATGTAAATGAAACAGTTATGTAATAAGTAAACAGAATCATGAATCCGGGGACAGAAAAGGTGTGAGATTATTTCTGTACCAGATGGTCAGTCGATGGAGCGGGCGCGTCATTATTACATAAAGAATACGGCATAGAAATTCATCGGAAGGGTAGTTTTCCGCGGAAGCATCGCAAATGCCAACACAGTCAAATTCCATGCCTTTTACGATGCTGGCCGGCAGCACCAGCACACCTCCGCTGTATTCGGTATCTGATTCCGAAAGGAGATGTGCGTGTAAATCGGGCGGTAGAATACGGAAGAGTTTACGGGCTTCTTCAGCTGTCTTTTCAATGAGAGCTATTGAATGAAATCCCTCCTGCAGCCAAGTGTGTACCTGTTCTGCGATGATTGCGATACGCTCCTTTTCATTTGTTGTGCGGATAATCCGGGGCGGCACACCGTGACGCAGGACAGGACGGGTTTTGACGATTCCAGGAATTGGATAGTGTGCTGCTACCAGGCGGGCAAGATCCATTATTTCAACGGTGTTACGGTAACTTACGGTAAGCTGACAGAAGGCGGCTCTGTTTTCAAAGATCGGCTGTTGCCATTCTTCCCAGCTGCGGATTCCCTCATCGGCCCGGATGCCCTGGTAGAGATCGCCTACAAGGGAGAAAGTGGCGGCGCGGGATTTGTTCGCTTCAGCAACTCGATCTGGAAAGGGGAAAAATCCTGGCATTCATCGATGACAATATGCTTCATTGGTCTGGCTTTAATGCCATACACTGTACGGCAGATCATCAGGAGTGCCGGGAGATCTTCAGAGCGGAAGACACCGTCAGCCGGTAAAAGATGCTCAAGGGTCCACGGATCTGTTACAGTATCCCCGATGAATGAACGGTAGAGGGCCGGCAGATCCAGAACAGGGAACTTTTCCCGGTAGCTGTTCATGTATTCTTTTGCCCTGGTATCTATTTCCTCATAGCGAAGATCCCGGGAAAGATAGAACTTCTGTATTTTTCGCTGACGGATTGGCGAATCCGGCTCGGAATCGACGGTACGGCGGACAAGCTGTTCCGTCATTTCGGCATAACGATCCCTAAGTGAGGAAACGGTGGACTGCAGGCGGCGACGAATGATCTTTTTCAATTCACCGATGCGCGATTCGAGAGGGAAATGACGGAGATCCCGGAGGAAAACGGTTTCCAGTTCTGTCCGGTTCATCAGGAGAACACCGGCCATTTTAAAACCACTTTCCGGAAGAAGAGCGGTCTGCAGTTGTTCCAGCCAGGCTTCCAGTTTGTTCATGAAGCCAAGGGACCCTTTCATACGCAGAATACGGCCTGCGGAAAGTCTGTCTTCTTCCGGAAGGGAAAGGTTTTTCTCCAGGCGGCTTTCACAACGGAGTTGGGGCATATGGCTGCCCATAGCCTCGTGGCACCAGCCTTCAAATGTTGTCTGAATTACACGCTCAACGCCAAGATCCGGCAGCACCTGGGAGATGTAGGAAAGAAAGAGGGGATTGGGAGCAAGAATCATCATGTTTTCCGGTTTAAGCGTTTTTTGAAAGGTATAGAGTAGGTAGGCAATACGGTGCAGGGCGATAGTGGTTTTTCCGGAACCGGCAGCGCCCTGCACGAGGAGATTCTGATTCAGCGGATGACGGATAACTATATTCTGCTCTGCCTGAATGGTGGTGACGATTTCCCGGAGACGGTCAGTGGAAACTGAGCCGAGGACTTCCTGAAGATACGCCTCCTGGGAAACAATGCCACTGTCAAATATGCTGACCAGATCGCGCTTACGAACAGTAAGCATGCGTTTCAGGGTCAGCTCGCCCGTAACGCTCCCGTCTGGTGCTGTATAGTCCATGGGACCAATCTGACCTGAATAATAAAGATTGGCAACGGGGGAGCGCCAGTCCACGACAATCGGATCAAAAGTAAGGGGGTTCAGGACACCCCAGCGACCGAGATACCAGGTTTCCGGGGAAGCGCCGGATGGCGTGAAGTCAAGACGTGCAAAATAGGCCTGTCCGGCAGCCATGGAAAGCTGACGAAGACGGTCAAGCTGGAGACGGAAAAGCTGGATGGTGACTTCTTCCTGCTGGTCAGGATCCTCTTTCATCTGTACATCCATATGGATGCCGGCCTTCGCGCCGGTGAGCGCTTCTACTTCGGAAATTTCACGGGCAATGGCATCACAGGTTTGCTGCAGATGCTGATACTCCTCCTGCACGGCCGGGTGTTCCGGAAGCGATGCTGCTGGATTCATTTTTTTTCCTTTCTCCGGGAGAAACAGCAAAAAGCCTCTGCCGGAATTGATGAATTCGCAGAGGCTTACGGATGGTACATCCTGCAAGCGTGTGGGTGAGCATCATAACCGAAAGGAACCGGATTTGTCAAGAAGAAAATCATGAAAGTGAACCAAGAACTTCACCGACTTTTTCATGGAGTACAAGATCGCATTCAGAATCCATAGCTGTGGCGTCCCGATTGATCAGCACCAGACGTTTGCCCCGGAAATAGCGCAGGAGACCGGCAGCAGGATAGACGGTCAGGCTTGTACCGGCGACGATCATCAGATCTGCCGTGCGAATGGCATGAATGGCACCATCCACTACATCATTGTCCAGTCCTTCCTCATATAGGACCACATCGGGTTTGATCCGGCCGCCGCAGTGACAGACGGGGACAGGGTCCTTACTGTCACGGATATATTCAGGGGAATAGAATTTCCGGCATTTCATGCAGTAATTGCGATGAATACTCCCATGCAGTTCAAATACAAGCCGGCTGCCGGCCGCCTGGTGCAGGCCGTCGATATTCTGTGTGACAACACCGGTCATCCTGCCGTTTTTTTCCCATTCGGCCAGTTTCAGGTGGGCAGGGTTGGGTTTTGCCTGGAGAGGAAGCATTTTGTCCCGGTAAAAACGGAAAAACTCATCCGGTCGTTGCATAAAAAAGGTATGGGACAGGATCCGCTCAGGCGGATAATCATATTTCTGATTGTACAGGCCGTCCACACTGCGAAAATCCGGGATGCCGCTTTCCGTGGAGACGCCGGCACCGCCGAAGAAGACGATACGTTCTGCTTCGTTCACAAAGCGCTGGAGGGTTTCATTCTTCATCGTTTGTTTCCTCTGCAGCAGGCGCTTCCTGTTCTTCCGGCAGCGAAGCAGGCACAGATGAAGACATTTCATCAACAGACAGTGCCGTCTGCTCTTTCATGCCGCGGGAAAGGAGGTAATAGGTAACCAGATCCAGGATGGCTTCTCCAACCATAAAAACACCTATGAATGTATACTGATTATCACCGAAGACGGCTTTATTCAGCAGGGCCAGGATACCGATGGCCATGGAAACGGCAGAGAAAACCAACATGATCCACCAGCGCTCAATGTTTACACTTTTTTCATCAAAAGCGTACTGGATTTTCAGGAATCCGCCGAAAATCAGGGAAAGACCCCAAATTTTCGGAAAAACCTCACGCATGTCGGAAGGGCTGGAGATGAGGAGGATGCCGGCCAGAAGCAGTACAAGCCCCATGGCCATATCCGCACCGGCAAGACGCTTTTTGATATCGGCACGAAGGTACCTGAGGAGGAACCATCCTCCAAAGAATACGAGCCCGGCTGCAAGCGCCCAGGCAGCAATATTGGTTACCCATTCGTTCAGAAAGAGGAGCAGCAGACCGACGATCGAATAAAAGAGGACAAGGGGAAGCACAAAATGCAGGCTCATCTTATCAAAAGGCTGCGAATGCTCCTTTGCATATTGATTAAGCTGATCCATTTCCTTGCTGAGGTGTTTGACTTCTCTTTTTTTCACAATGAAAAACCTCCTGTTGAAGGTATTATGTTATTATTTTTTCAACGCATGAATGAGAAAATCCTGCCTGTTTTTTGACTGTACGGACCGGTTTAAAAAGTTGACAGGGGAAGCGCTTCATGATAAGATGCATCAAGCAAAGCGGGAATCCCGCCCTGCCGTCGATAAAGGCGGCTTTTTGCTTACATGGGGGAGGTCGCGAGTTCTATGAATCAGTATCGTGTAGGTATCATCGGTGCAACCGGTATGGTGGGCCAGCGTTTTATTTCCCTGCTAAAAGATCATCCATGGTTTAAGGTGACCTGTCTGGCAGCTTCAGCCCGAAGCGCCGGGAAGAAATACAGTGAAGCTGTGGGAGAACGCTGGGCTTTTGACTGGCCGATCCCCGACTTTGCAAAGGATATGGTGATTGTGGACGCGTCAGATATTGACGCGGTGGCTGCAAAGGTTGATTTCTGCTTCTGTGCAGTGGATATGAAAAAGGATGAGATCCGTGCGCTGGAGGAGAACTATGCGAAGCATGAGGTACCGATTGTCAGCAATAACAGCGCCTGCCGGGGCATCGAGGATGTTCCTATGGTAGTACCGGAAATCAATGCTTCCCATCTTGAAGTGATTGAAACCCAGAGGAAGCGCCTGGGCAGCAAATACGGTTTTATTGCCGTAAAACCCAACTGTTCCATCCAGAGTTACGTGCCGGCGCTCACGCCTCTGCTGGACTTTGAACCTACCGAGGTCAGCGTATGCACTTATCAGGCCATCAGCGGAGCAGGGAAAACGTTCAAAACCTGGCCGGAGATGGTGGATAACGTGATTCCCTATATTGGCGGGGAGGATGAAAAGAGCGAGAACGAGCCGCTGAAACTGTGGGGCAGTGTAGAGGATAAGGGCAGCGGCAAGGTAATTGTGAATGCCACGAAGCCTGTGATCAGCGCGCAGTGTCTGCGTGTTGCGGCAAGTGACGGCCATATGGCGGCTGTGTCCGTTCGGTTTGCGAAAAAGGTGACTAAGGAACAGATTCTTGAACGCTGGGCGAACTATGAAACGGAAGCACAGCGCCTGGAACTGCCAAGCGCACCGAAGCCTTTCCTGCAGTATTTTGATGATCCGAGTCGTCCCCAGACCCGGCTGGACAGGGATTTTCAGAACGGATTCGGCGTGAGCATCGGCCGGCTGCGGGAGGATAAGATTTTTGACTGGCGTTTTGTATGCCTGAGCCATAATACGATCCGCGGTGCAGCCGGCGGCGGCATCCTGACGGCTGAACTGCTGTGCCGGAAAGGATATATTACAGCGAAATAATTATCCACCCGATGGACGGATTAACTGATTCGTAAAGGCAGAGTAGCGTTTTCCGCGTAAAGTGTTCATGAACGGGGAGTTGTCATGAGACGAAACAGCCGGTTGGCTGTGCGGTGGGAAATGCGCATCCCGCTGCTTTTCGGCAGAAGCCTCTGCGAATCAACCCAAGGCAAACGGTTTGATTTGAAAGGAGGCTTTTTCTATGCGGAAAAACACCATTCAGCGGAAGTATTTCCGTACGCCTTTCTGTGCCGATTACTGGCGCCAGGCGTTTTCTGAACTGAAGAATACGCGGACGCTGGTTTTTGCCGCGCTTGTACTTGCTCTGCGGATCGCAATGAAACCGCTGCGAATCCCGATCGCTGCGGATGTAAACATTACCTTCGGATTCATTGTGAACGCGCTGGGGTCCATGGTATATGGCCCGGTGGTTGGCCTTCTGGGCGGTGCACTGTCGGATACGCTGGGATACCTGATTGCGCCGAACGGGGTGTACTTTTTACCGTTCATCCTGCTGGAAATGGGCGGGTCCTTTATCTTTGCCCTGTTCCTGTACAGTACGGATATTACACCTTTACGGCTGATTCTTTCAAAATTCTGCGTCAACCTGTGCATCAACATTCTGCTGAATGAACCGATCATGGTGCTGTATTACCGGGATGTGCTTCATCTGACAACATATCAGCCGTTTGTGCTGGTCCGGATTGTCAAGAATATCGTGATGCTGCCCATTGAAGGAGTCATTCTGATGACTGTTTTCAGAGCAATGATTCCGGCTCTCTCACGATCGGGCTTCCATCCTGCCGGGAAGGTGGATCTGGATTATACAAAAAAACATATTATTCTGCTGATCGTACTGTTTGTAATCGGCGCAGGATCCGTGACCGGATACATTATCTACGATTACAACAACAAGAGCTTCAGCGCATCCTATACGGCGCAGGAACGGCTGCAAAAGAACAAAGCTATGAATGAATGGGTTGTTTCTGAAAAGCCGACACTGAAAGCAGAGGAGACGGTAACTGTCATAGAAAGCGCCCGCTCCCAGGTCGGAAAAAAGGAAATGACATATGAACTTGCGGTTTACAGGATTGACAAAGAGAAATTTGAGGAGCGGGAGGCAGAAAATTATACACTGGAAACACTGTATGGTTATTCCAAATCCAAAGCAGCAAAAGACGACACGCTGGTGCGCATAGGTACCGGTAAGGCATTGACGGACAAGGGAACCATCAGTGATACCAATCCTGTGGGAGATCATATCTCCATGGAACTGACCATGACATGGAACGGAGAGACAAGTCCATGACGAAAGCCAAAAAAGAAGAAGCCCTGCGCATCCTGGAGGAGACGTATCCGGAGGCAAAGGCAGAACTGGTGTTTTCCAATCCTTACGAGATGCTGGTAGCTACGATACTGAGCGCCCAGTGCACGGACAAACAGGTTAACAAGGTGACGCCGGCCGTGTTTGAAAGGTATCCGGATCCTGTATCTATGGCTGCTGCAAAAGAAGAAGACCTTTATCAAATGGTGAAAAGCTGCGGATTCAAAAGCAAGGCGAGGAATATCATTGCTGCCTGCAGGAAAATCCGGGACGAACACGACGGGAAAGTACCGGACAATATGGAAGCACTGACAGCACTGCCTGGTGTCGGGCGGAAAACTGCGAATGTCGTCCTGTACAATGCTTTCGGCATCCCGGCTTTCGCAGTGGATACGCATGTGTTCCGGGTCAGCAATAGGATCGGCTTGTGCAAGGCAGAAACTGTGGAGGAAACAGAACGGCAGATGACGAAGCTGATTCCACGGGGAAAATGGGGGAATGCCCATCACTGGCTGATCTGGCACGGACGTCGTGTCTGCAAAGCACAGCGACCTTTGTGCGAGGAATGCAGCCTGAAGGGAATATGTGAAAGCGCGCGGAAATGAAATTCCGCGCGCTGCGTTTTTCCGGGTTCTGAATCAATCCCAAAGCAAAAGATCAAACTGAGGATAGGATTCGACTGTTTCCTCAGATTCCATATTGTACATGCCGGTACATTTTCCATAAAGCGTATGACGCTCACCTGCAACAAAGCCGGGATCGGATTCATAAACGAAATACAGGATCTGGTTATACTTGTTTTCTGATACCTGCTGGCCCGCAGCAACAACAATCCACTGGTCACCGACCTGCTCTACGGAAGTGATATAGAGATTGTTGAAGCGAAGGTTCTGGCCGACAAACTGGCCGATGCCGGAAACAAGAACACTGTAACCGGCTGTTTTCGAAGATTTACGGATCTGAATGCGCCTGGCTTCATCCGTCAGGATATGGGAAATTGTGAATGTTTCACGATGGGTATCCAGCCCTTTTTTCGAGAAAACAAGAACAATGTTGTATTCACCCTCATCGGAAAAAGGAATCTTGAAGGTGAAACGGCCGGTTCCATTGGTTTTAACAGACTTGTTCCAGCTGTAAGCACCGCCGGTCATCGTAACCAGGCATTGAATTTCCACATTCTTTACCGTAGTGCCGGTGACAGTCAGTTCATCGCCTGCAAATGATTCAGGCACGGCACTGTCAAAAGTGACAGGAAGAAGTGTCTTTTTATAGGTGATATAGGGGAAAACCTTTTCACCAAGGTACTTATCTTCACTGCTATATATGTTCAGGGCCAAAAGCCAAACATTTTCTTCTGCTTCTGGAATGGTGACCTTCAATTTGAAGGTGCCTTTCTTTTCATTTGCAGTGGTTGTGAAATTGATGGAATCATCCGAGCCGATGCGCATGAGAACGCCGATAACTTGTGTGCCGGGGACCGTCGTTCCTTCAACGGTAAAAACGTTTGTATTGGTTTCAACCGGCGGAGCGACGGAGATGCTGATCAGGGAATCGGAAGCAGAAACGGAAGAATCACTGCCGGTTTCGGCGGTGCTGCTTTCAACGGAAGGCGCAGTTTCAGCAGCTGCGGCTGCGGCTGCGGCGGCAACAGATTCGTTGCTTGCAAAGGTCTTCATAATATTGGTGATTTCATTGGTCACACTTTCCGGGGGAGCCTGGTTGAAACACTTCAGATCAACACAAATCGAATAGCCACGGTATACAGTGCGTGCCATATAACCACGGTACTCCTGCCCGTTATAGGAACGCTTGTATTTGAGCAGGAGGAAATGATTTCCGTCCGGCTTCTGAAGCGATTTTACAGATGACCCGAGCGACTGGAAAGTGTATCCAAGGGAAGAAAGCGTTTCACTTTTTTTGCAGGATGTTTCATATGCGCTCCAGGTGGATTTGTCTTCCAGATGGATAAGATCGACATATTGTTTTGCTTCATCATCCTGTACAACTGTTATTTCGATGCATGTATACTTTGTTTTGAGTTCGCTCCATGCCTGCAGCACAACACCGCGGGCCTGCCAGTCGGCAAGTGCTTCATCCTTCGTCATGGCCATCGCTGTCAGCAGTTCGGGATGCTTTTCAAGATCCGAGGATGTGATGACAGTTCTTTTGTCCTTCAGTGTCAACTGAGCCGGGCAGGGAGACAGGGAATAATCCGTATCTGCAAGCGCGGAAACGCAGACGGCCAGAAGCAACGCGGCAACAATCAGAAACAGGAGTTTACGCAAGGAGGTCACCGGCCTTTCCAGGATCCCGGAAGAGATCCATGAATATCATTCAGGAATAGTGGTTCACAGGTGCTCACAACCCAAAATTATAGCATAGAAAAGGAAGGGTTGGCAAGAATTACAGGGATGCCGGCATGTCATTCTGCGCTTCAGGGCGGGAGATAAGCGCTTTCCGGCGCTTCAGGAAAGTTTCACGATCCAGCATGACCAGCCGGCCGCAAGTGTTACAGCGGATCCGGATATCTGCTCCTGTCCGCAGGACGGTCCATTCATCTCCGCCGCAGGGATGAGGTTTACGGGTGCGGACAACATCTCCGGGAAGAATTATTTCTACCATAACTGCATTTCGACTTTCCCAATTGATTCCGGAAAAGCGGATTCCGGTAATCCGATTATATCACGCCAGGAAAGAAAAAAGAAGGCATGGCTGCGAGTGATACGCAGAACAGCGAAACTTTACAGGCGAAAAGTAAAATGGTAAAATGCCCCGGTAAACAGGAAAGAAAAGCAGGAGTGTTCTATGAATCAGAAAGAACATCCGATCGGGGTATTCGACAGCGGCGTGGGAGGCATCAGTGCGCTCCAAGCTATGATCCGTATACTCCCGAAAGAACAGTTCATATATTACGGAGATACAGCGAACGCGCCATATGGCACAAAGGAAACGGAGGAAGTGATCGCCTGTGTCCATCAGGTGACGGATCACCTGATTTCACGCGGAATCAAGGCGTTGGTAATCGCGTGCAATACGGCAACCGGCGCTGCTGCATACACACTGCGAAAAGAACTGACAATTCCTGTTATCGGGATGGAGCCTGCGTTGAAACCCGCTTCCGAACTGCGAAAAAACGGGGACATTCTGGTTCTGGCCACCCCGCTGACACTTCACCAGGAAAAATTCAACCAGCTGATGGAAAAATACGGAGAAGGTGCAGTCCGCGTTCCCTGTACCGGACTAATGGAACTTGTTGAGCAGGAAAACTGGAATGGCGCAGAAGAGTACCTGAAAGAGGTTTTTGCCCTGTACGACCTGAAAAAGGTTGACGCTGTTGTGCTTGGATGTACCCATTATGTTTTCCTGAAAGACATGATCCGGAAAATGCTGCCGGAACATATTGCAATTACAGAGGGCAGTGACGGAACAGCGCGGCAGTTGAAACGGGTCCTTGCCCGGAATCATCTCCTGAAAGAGGAAGGAGAAGGCCGGGTGGAACTGGAAACAAGCGGAAATCCGGAAGATATCAAAAAGATGAGCAGACTGCTAAACCGTACTGTTTCGGAATAAATCTTCCCAGAAAAGGCAAAAATCATCACAAATTTCTTTTCAAGACCAGTCAGATATGATATAATAGCCTTTGATATGGCATATGATTCCCCCGCCGAAGGGGGATGAGATTTGTTAAAAAACGATATGGAGGAATCTACAATGGCTGAATTCACCACCGGAAACATTCGGAATATCGCCCTCATGGGGCATGGCAGCGAGGGCAAAACCACGCTGACTGAGGCGATGCTCTTTGCTGCCGGAATGATTGACCGTCAGGGAAAAGTTGAAGACGGGAGCACTGTTTCCGACTTCGACCCTGAAGAGAAAAAACGCGGTTTTTCCATCAGCGCCAGCTATGCTCCCATTCCGTGGGGCGGAAAGGTCATCAATGTAATCGATGTTCCCGGTTATTTTGATTTTATCGGCGAGCAGATGGGACCGCTCCGCGTGATCGAAACTGCGGTCATCGTGGTTGGCGGTGTAAACGGCCTGAGCGTTGGGGCTGAGAAAGCCTGGGATAATGCCGGAAAAGCAAATTTGGGCCGCATGTTTATCGTGAACCAGATGGACCGTGAACATGCGAACTTTGAAAAAGTTGTTGCGCAGCTGCGCGAAAAATACGGTCCCAGTGTAGTGCCGATCCTGCTTCCGCTTGGGCAGGGTGCCGGATTTAAAGGCGTCGTGAATGTTCTTGAAAAGAAGGCATATGAAGGCTCCTACAAAAAGAGTGTGGAAGTTCCGATGCCCGCTGAGCTGGAAAGTGAAGTCAATGAGGCATACGAAAACCTTACTGAACAGGCCGCTTCCGCGGACGAAGAACTGATGGAAAAGTTTTTCGAAAACGGTGAGCTCAGCCATGAAGACGTTATGACCGGATTTATCAAAGGCATGAAAGACGGAAGTATTGTTCCTGTTGTTGCCTGCTCTGCGCTGACCGGCGTAGGTATTGCCCGCACACTGGATCTGATTGCCAAGTATCTTCCTTCTCCCGGCCACGAAGGCCTGGCCCAGAAAGGAAAGAATCCGAAAACCGGCGACGAAATTGAGCGTGCCTGCAAGGATGAAGAACCTTTCTCTGCACTTGTGTTCAAGACCATTGCTGACCCGTTCGTTGGAAAAATGAGTCTGGTTCGCGTCTTCTCCGGTACACTGACCGGCGCGACGCCGCTGTACAATGCCAACAAGGAAAAGACGGAAAAAGCCGGCGGCCTCTTCTCAATGAAGGGGAACAAGCAAAGCAATGTTGAAAAGCTTCATGCAGGCGACCTTGGCGCTCTGGCAAAGCTGCAGATTACTTCCACCGGCGACACGCTCTGCGATCCGAACAACCCGATTATTTATCCGGAGATCGAATTCCCGGCGCCCTGCATTTCCAAGGCTGTATTTGCTGCCAAACAGGGCGAGGAAGATAAAGTGTTCAGCGGCCTGAACCGCCTGGCGGAAGAAGATCCTTCCATCAGGATCGAAAAGAATGCAGAGACGACTGAAACCGAACTGAGCGGCCAGGGAGAGATGCATCTGGACGTGATCAAGAACAAGCTGGCGTCCAAATTCGGTGCCAATGCCGTGCTGCAGGATCCCAAGATTCCGTACCGTGAAACTATCCGCAAGACCGTAAAGGTTCAGGGACGACACAAGAAGCAGACCGGCGGTCACGGCCAGTTCGGCGATGTGTGGATTGAGTTCAGCCCCATTACCGACAGCGATGCCGATTTCGAATTTGAAGATGCGGTCGTGGGCGGCGTAGTTCCGCGGAACTTTATTCCCAGCGTTGAAAAAGGGCTGCGCGAGAACATCGTGAAGGGTGTTCTGGCCGGCTATCCCATGGTGCACCTTCACGCGAAACTCTACGACGGAAGCTACCACCCGGTGGACTCTTCCGAAATGGCTTTCAAGACAGCTGCACGCATCGCCTACAAGAAAGGCTGTATGGACGCAAGTCCCGTACTGCTTGAGCCGATCATGCACGTTGAAGTACTTGTTCCCAATGAATACATGGGAGATATCATGGGCGATATGAACAAGCGCCGCGGCCGGATCATGGGTATGAACCAGGTGAACGGCATGCAGCAGCTCGAAGCGGAAGCTCCGCTGGCTGAAATGTTCAAATATGCTACTGATCTTCGTTCCATGACGCAGGCCAGAGGTTCTTTCTCCATGAAGTTTGAACGGTACGAGGAAGTGCCCCAGGTTGAAGCCCAGAAAATTATCGCGAATGCCAAAATTGAAGAGGACGAAGAAGAATAATCCTGAATTGTTCCAGGGGCTGGCTGTATATGCAGCCAGCCCTTTTGGATAAAGCTGGTAGGAGAGGGGAAAGAAAAATGACAGTCCTGGAAAGGTTCCTGAAATATGTGAAGGTGGAAACGACATCCTGCGAAGAAAGCGAATGCTGCCCTTCCACACCGGGCCAAAAGACGCTGGGAGCCCTGCTCACCGAAGAGCTGTGGGGTATGGGAATCGATGCAGAAATGGATGCAGACGGATATGTTTATGCTGTTATTCCGGCAAAAGGCAAAGCCGTAAAACCGGCGATCGGACTGATTGCCCATATGGATACATCTAATGCTGTAAAAGGTCCGACTGACCCGCAGATTGTACGGAATTACAATGGAAAGGCGATTATCCTGAAAAACGGGACGGTTATTGACGGGTTTGATTTTCTTCACAACCTGGAAGGAAAAGATCTTGTTGTTACAGACGGAAATTCTGTTCTCGGAGCGGATGATAAAGCCGGCGTTGCGGAGATTATGACGCTTTGCGAACGGATGAGTGCACCGGATGCACCGGAACATGGAAAGATCTGTATTGGATTTACTCCGGATGAGGAAATCGGGCGCGGAGCGGACAGATTCGATGTAAAACGCTTCGGAGCAGATTTTGCTTATACGGTTGACGGCGGTGCACTGGGCGAACTGGAATACGAATGTTTCAATGCGGCATCCTGCCGGGTGACGGTCAGTGGAATCAGCATTCATCCGGGTTCTGCGAAGAACCAGATGAAGAACGCCTCTCTGATTGCAATGGAATTTGCCGGAATGCTTCCACCCAGTGAACGTCCCGAACACACAGAAAAATATGAAGGGTTCTATCATCTCACCGGAATGCAGGGTAACGAAGAACTGGCGGAACTGCGTTACATCCTGCGGGATCATGACGTGGAAAAGTTTAACAGGAAAAAAGAAACGGTAAAGCGGATCAGCGCATACCTGAATGAAAAATACGGGGAAGGAACGGTTGAAATAATCCTTAAGGATTCGTACCGGAACATGAAGGAAATTGTGGAAAAGCATCCGGAAATACTTGAACGGGCGGAGAAGGCTTTCCGGACCTGCGGCGTGGAACCGATCATCAAGCCGATCCGCGGGGGTACAGACGGAGCCCGGTTGTCTTATATGGGACTGCCGTGCCCGAACCTGTCCACAGGAGGATATAATTATCACGGTCGCAAGGAACTGATTCCTGTTCAGTCCATGGAAAAAATGACGGAAGTGCTTGAAAAACTGATCCTGATGTGAGACTGGTAAACTGATTTATTTCATATACAGAAACGGGTGGAAATAATGAAAAAGATTGTTCTGTTTTTCCTTCTCCTGGCAATGAGTATCGGAAGTGTATTTCCGGCTGCCCTGGCTGACGGTGAATTGCAGATTGCAGTGAATTTTACTGAACCCGGCGACGAACTGATTTATGGATGGGAGTTTCCTTACGCGGATGAATGGTTTACGGTTCCGGCGGACACATTTAATCGGGACCTGGCAAAAGGTTCGATGGGACTGTTGATTTCCGCGTTCAGCAACAGCGAAAAAACCGGACTGGAATTGCAGTACGAAACGTATCTTGGCGGTGCAGGATTCGAAGATATACATCCGTTCGGCTACGATATTCCGAGGAGCAATAATTCACTTGCGGGGGTAATTGCCCACAGGAAAATCGGGGAAGCAACTGTAATAGCTGTAGCTGCACGCGGATCCGGCTATGGGAAGGAATGGGCAGGAAATCTGGAGCTGGGAGACGGTACTGTACATGCCGGGTTCCGTAAGGTTGCAAATATAATGGAAGATGAACTGAATGCATACCTGGCCAAACTGCAAGTGGATGGCCCGATACGGATCTGGGTTACCGGATTCTCCCGTTCTGCCGCGGTTGCAAATATTGCGGCAGCAGACTGGATAGCTTCCGGAAAATTCGATGCCGTATACGGATATCTTTTTGCCTGTCCGCGGGTAACAAAGGAACCCAAGGAATGCCCTGGAATTTTCAATATTGTCGGAACGCAGGACTGTGTGCCACAGATTCCGATGCAGACATACGGTTATGAACGGAATGGGAAAGATCTGTTTTTGCCGTCTGCGGAAACGGTTTCGGATTTTGCTGAATTAAAAAGTGCAGCTTCGGAAACATCACGCAAGCTGCGTGACAAAGACCTGATCGTCAATCCTGAAAACAATCTGATGCTGCGGCTTTTTGTCGGATTTCTCACGGAAGTTTTTTCTTCACCTGAAAAGTATATTACGCAGTTTCAGCAGAAAGTCTTTGAAGCGGCCAGTACGTGGAATGAAAATGAATCCGTCACAAGTCTCCTTCCGGGGATACTGTCCGGTCTGAGAGGCGTTAAAATACCGGAAGACCAGAAATATCTGATAACCACCCTGGGACAGCTGAGCAGTTATCTGCTGCTTCGGTTCACAGGAATCGGAAACACTGAAGATGTACGGGACGGATACTGGAATCCGAAAGAAACGGCATTTTTCAATATTGTACGGGAACACATCCCTGCTACGTATATTGCATGGGTGTTTTCCGCTCTGCCGGATGAAAAAGTGTTCCGTCCGGCACAAAAAGAAAGGATTCTTTTTATTCCTGACTGCAAAGCGCTTACAGTATCGCGCAACGGAAATATCGAATGGACGATTCTCAACGGAACAGCCAAGAAAGCGACGGAAAATGCCGCCGGATGGGTAAAAAGCAGATCAGGTATTGCTATTGTGATACTACCGACGGATGAGGACTACACTATTTCAGCCGAAACCGGGGATGGCACACTGAAAGCCATGGATGTTATGATTTCTCCGGACATAACATTGTGCAGTATCTGTAACACATACATGAATGAAACGGCGTGCAATGGGGCATATCTGTTTACAGCGCACAGGGAAGAACCGCTGAATCCGGAAGACATCATTTCCGAGAAAATCACAATGAAGCAGGTTCCCTGCGGAGTTGAGCACCTGGTGGATTTTGCGATTATGGGATTTGGGGATAAAGCGAAGGAATTGTTTGATAATAATCCTTAAGGAATGAAAAGCTTGTTCCTATGAAGGTGTGAAAACGGCCCGCTGCTGAGAAGCAGCGGGCCGCTGTGTATTCCGGGGAAATTATTTGTTTTCTTCTGCAATGGTGTTTGCGGCAGTACGGCCGGAAACGAAGATTTCTACGATTGCATTGCCGCCGAGGCGGTTGCCACCATGGATACCGCCGGTGACTTCGCCCGCAGCGTAGAGGCCGGGGATGATTTCGCCATTCGCATCCAATACATGGCGCTTGGTGTCGACCACGATACCGCCCATAGTATGGTGCGTAGAGGGGGCCATCAGACGGACGATCAGGTCGGTGCCTTCCAGATCGTAGGTTTCGGGCTTATACTTGCCGTCTTCGCCTTTCTCACAGTTACCGATGGTGCGGGATGCAATGCCTTTGCCGACATCCGGATATTCGCCCTGTCCCATGACGGCCATGTCATAAGCTTTGATGGTCTCAAGAATGGTGGCAGGATTAGCGGTGACGCCTTCGAACTCGGAATCCGCGAAGAGCTTGGTCAGGTCTTCCACAGTACCCTTGATGTGATAATAACGGCCCGCAAAGTCAGTGGACTGCAGCTGAGCAGTGGGCGGTCCGGGGATCTTCTGTTCGGCATTGTAGAACTCGATGAAGACGCCGGGAGTATTGCTCTTAACAATACCGTTGCGGAACTCAGCCAGTGACAGAACGTCACGCTCAGAACCTTCATCCACAAAACGTTTACCGGTAGTCGGGTTGATCCAGCAGGCGTAATTGCCGCCACCGAATGCAAGGTTGCCGTTGTCCACCCAGGAGATGGGCATCAGCTGGGTGAAGCCCAGACCGGTGGTGGCAGCACCGGCAGCAGCAGCCATTTTGATGCCGTCGCCCTGCAGGGTGCTACGGTTGGTGGTCTTTGTAGAAGTGGTCAGATAAGCGGTATCCCAATAGATGTTGTTCTCGAGAACCATGTCGATATTGGCAGCATAACCGCCGGTGGCGAGGACAACGCCCTTGGTAGCTTTGGCAGTTACTTCGGTTCCGTCATACATAACGCCCTTGACACCAACAACCTTACCATCTTCAACAATCAGGTCGGAAGCAGTGGTGCGGAGCATGATTTTGTTGGCCGGATTGGAAGTGATGGTCGCAACAGGTCCCACAAAGTAAGTGCCCCAGTTGCCGTCCTGCGGCAGATATTCGTTTTCACGATACCAGAGGGCGCCGATCAGGGTAGGCTGAGTGTCCTCAATGAAGTGAGCACCCTGCTCTTCGAGCCACTCCTTAAGGCCCTGGCCGTCATTGACGAACTGTTTGACGAGGTCGATGTTTCCGTAAATCCACTGGGATTTATCTGCGCTCTGGCGCAGGCCGCCATAATAGGTCTGGAAGATGTGCAGGTTAATAGTGGAGAAGAGGGTCAGCTGGCTCTCATCAACACCAGCATCGAGCTTGGGCTGTGCCCAGTCCAGATAAGCCTGAATTTCTTTCTTCAGCTCCTGAAGGACAGGCAGGTATTCCGCATGAACACCGTGCTTGCTCAGCTCAAGAGCATCGCCAGCGACAAACTCATTGGTCTTGTAGAATTCTTCATCAAAGGGTTCTTCGCTCCAATTCAGGATCATCTTGAGCTCATTGATGCAGCCATTTACAGACTTGACCTTGTTGTAGGTCTGACCGTCGCGGCCATAGACACCGGTTTCTGCATCCGGATCTGCCTGATCCCAGACAAGATAGGGCATCACAGACTGGAACTGACCACCGGAAACCAGTGTATTACCGCCGACTTCAGCGTTCTTTTCGATAACGAGAACGGTATTGCCGTTCTGGGTGGCCTGTGCAGCCGCAGCAATACCAGCGCCGCCGGCACCGACAACGACCACGTCGTAGGTTTCTTCGATCGGATCACCGGCTTTGTGCTCAACTTTGTTTGCCTTGAAGGCATCCAGGTTGGTACACTTGGCCTGCTCAGCAGCGTCATTAACGATGGCTTTCAGAGCGCGGCTCGTGAAAGTGGCGCCGGAAACGACATCCACACCGGAGCCATTGGCTTCAACCATCTCGGGGATCAGGTAGGTATAGGCCAGATCGCCGACATGAGCCGTTTCTACCGTGGAAGTGACTTCGATGGATACCAGTGCAGTATCAGAGAAGGTGACACTGGCGGTCACATTGCCATTGTAGCCATAGGCAGTCGCTTCGTAGGTGCCGGCAGTGAAAGCAATGTCCCCGGCAGGAGCAGCTTCTTCGCCACCCGCAAGGGCTTTCTTTACAGCTTCCACAACAGCCGTACAGGTGAAAGTAGCGCCGGTGTTGACATCCACACCGTCAGTACCATTGTTTGCAATGATGGCAGCGATTACTTTTTCAACGCTGTCAGCACGGGCGACAGGATAGGTTTCACCGGAGTCATCCACGTCGATGGCAGTGATTTTGCCATCATCAACGGTGACAGTGACTTTGACTTCACTGCCGAAGCCCTGGGCCGAACCGGTCTTGGTTTCCGCATCGGCGGAAGCCATGACGACCATTCCCAGGACCAGACAGAGAGTCAGGAGAAGAGATACCAGTTTTTTCATAGGATTCTTCACCCTTTCAAATTGTTATTGATACGGGCAATGACCAGCGCCCGGACCACAGAGTATTTTACGCTTCAGCAAACGTTTACGTCAACCGGTTTTCCGGAAAATGGATAATATTTGTTCGTACCTTTTATCTGTTACAGCACAAGCTTTCCAACGTTTTTTGCCTGAAATCGGGAAGAATGTATACAAAAATTATTTGAGCGGACAGAATAAATTATGATATGATGAACACGGAGAGGAGGGGAAACGCATGCATACGGCGACACAGAAAGTGGCGCGTTTCGGTCTGCTGACAGCGCTGGCACTGGTGCTGGGACTGCTGGACAGGGCGATTCCCCTGACGGCACTGCTTGGCGGAGCAGCTCCCGGTATAAAACTGGGGCTTGCAAATACAGTGCTGATATATGCTGTTTATCTGATGGACTGGCAAAGCGCTGTTTTCCTGATGCTGGCGAAAGTTGTCCTTTCCGGCCTGATTTTCGGCAGCCTGACAGCGATTCTATACAGTCTTTCAGGAGGTATCCTGAGTTTGTTGGTGATGCTTCTGATCCGGCGGAAACCGGCAAACGGTGCGCTGGGTGCCGGTTTCCTTGCAGCGGGCGCGGAAACCATGCTTCTGATTCAGAATCCGCATCCTGGCGGTCTGCGGCTTTGGATTGTGATCCTGATTGGCGTGGCCTGCGCTGCCTGCCTTGTTGCCTGGATTGCCATCAGGAAAGGAAAAATCAGGGGTATTCCCGGGACTTCCATTGCAGGGGCAATTGCGCATAATGTCGGACAGGTGCTGGCAGCCAGCGCTGTACTGCGCACACCGCAGCTGCTGTCAACTTACCTGCCGGTGCTGATCGGCGTAGGCGCAGCTGTGGGAACTTTGACAGGAATAGTGGCGGAGCGCGTTTTCCGTGCGCTTCATATCAATCCGGAAAAACCGGAGGGACAGAAAAAATGAACAGAAGAATTCACTTTTATCGGATGATCGTCGCGATCACAATAATGATACTTACGCTGAGCGGATGCGCAAACCAACAGGGAAAGGCGTCAGATGTTCAAAAACAGACCAAAGTCGGATACTACCTTGATACGGTGATTACTCTGACGGCCTATACAGATCGGCCGGAATTGCTGGAGAAAGGGCTGGAATACTGCGGGGAATACGAAAAAATGCTGAGCCGCACGGTTGAAGGCAGCGACGTGTGGAACATAAATCATGCGGAAGGTAAAACGGTAACCGTATCTGACGAAACAGCCGAAATCCTGCGCACTGCGATTGAAATCAGCGAAAAATCAGGCGGTGCATTTGATATAACCATTGCTCCGGTTTCCGTACTGTGGGATTTTACATCCGGAAGCCAGGTGATCCCGGAAGAAGCGGCAATTGAGCAGGCTGTCCGGCTGGTGGACTATCGGCAGATACGGATCGACGGGAACAGCGTGACGCTGCCGGCCGGTATGAAGTTAGATCTTGGCGGTATTGCAAAAGGGTATATTGCAGATGCGGTGAAGGCGAAACTGGAAGCTGCAGGTATCACCAGCGCAATTCTGTCTTTCGGTGGAAATATAGTAGCGATCGGAATGAAGCCGGACGGTTCGCCATGGAAAGTTGGCATACAGGATATCGATGAACCGACGGGAACGACGATGATGGTTTCACTGAATTATGGCGGATCCACCGTTACCAGCGGAATTTACGAGCGCGGGTTTACCGTAGACGGAATCACATTTCACCATATTCTGTCGAGTGAAAACGGATGGCCGATACAGAATGAACTGGCATCCGTAACGATTTTTTCAGACAGTTCCATGTTGGGCGATGCGCTGTCCACAGCAGTTTTTGCTCTTGGCACGGAAAAGGGAAGCCGGCTGATTGAAAGTATGGATGGAGTGGAAGCCCTCTTCATAAGAAGGGACCGAAGTGCAGCCGGAACCTCCGGACTTGGAAAATACATGACTGATGGAGAAAGCTGGGAAACGCTTGAACAGACGGATGAGCCGCTGATATTGCAGATTCAGGTGCGTGAATCAGATCCGGCTCCCGGATATATCCTGATTCAGTCCGCAAATTCAGAAGGATTCCTGCCGTTGCCAACTGAAGGCAAAGAAACAAGAACAATCCGGCAGAAACTGGAAGACGGCAGTGAATGGCTGAATGTGATCCGGATGACCCCGGAAGGTTTCTGCATGATTGAAGCAGACTGTGAAGGGCACGACTGCATCGCGGAAGGCGAAGTAACATTGGAAAACATGAAAGACAGGCTGCTGTGGAACATGGTGATCTGTGCTCCGCATCGCCTGACGCTGAGCCTGTATACCAAGGAAGAGGCTGTACAGATTTCCAGGCAGTGGCTTGGATACTGACAGACAGAAAATATGAAAAAACCTCGGACTTTGTCTACAGTCTGAAAGGACCTTTATGGATAAAGGCCCTTTTTTGCTTTTACAGGAGACTGCTTTTTTCCAGCGCTTTCAGGGCGGCAGTGATCCCGTCTATGGCGGCGGAGACAATACCGCCGGCATAACCGGCGCCTTCACCGACAGGGAAAAGACCGGATACGGATTCAGATTCACCGGTATCTTTACGAAGAATACGGACCGGAGATGAAGAACGCGTTTCCGGAGCGGTCAGTACAGCATCCGGCATGGCAAAGCCGGAAAGCTGAGTGTTCATTGCCCGGAGACCTTTTTTCAGGTCCTGGGTTACGAAATCCGGAAGGACACATCGGAGATCTGCAGGCGTGATGCCGGGACGGTAGGAAGGACGGACACTGCCGAAAATAGCAGTGGCACGGTCTGAAAGGAAATCCTCTACCCGCTGGGCAGGAGCCCGGAAATTACCGCCCCCGGCACGGAAGGCGGCTTTCTCGATCTGCCGCTGAAACACCATTCCGGCCAGGGGATGATCATCTTTGAAATCATCGGTACGGATACCGACCAGGAGAGCTGAATTGCTGTTTTCCGCATTGCGTGCATGATAGCTCATGCCATTAACCACCACGCCGCCGGGCTGGGAGGCGGCAGCGATAACATGACCGCCGGGGCACATACAGAAGGTATATACACCGCGGCTGTCCGGCGTATGACAGACCAGTTTATAGGAAGCAGCACCCAGTGCGGGATGACCCGCAAAAGAACCGTACTGCACTCGATCAATAAATACACGGGGGTGTTCAATCCGGACCCCGACAGCAAAAGGCTTCTGCGCCATACGTATCCCCTGGGAAAAAAGGGACTGGACTGTATCACGGGCAGAATGACCGATACACAGCAGGATTGTATCCGTTCGAAATTCATGTTTTTCACTGGCAGTGGACAGGACCGCTCCTTTCAGGCGGCTGTCGCAGAGCAGGAGATTATCCAGACGGGTTTCAAAAAGTACAGTGCCTCCGAGAGAAAGGATTTCCTGACGGATGGATGCAACAACACCTTTGAGACGGTCTGTGCCGATATGCGGCATGGCATCTGAAAGAATTGATTCCGGAGCACCGTGGGCCACGAAGGTTTCCAGGACAGTGCGAAGATATGGCGACTTAACGCCGCAGGTGAGCTTTCCGTCAGAAAAGGCACCGGCTCCGCCTTCTCCGAACTGTACATTGGATTCAGGGTCCAGTAAACCTTCAGAAGACATTTTTTCCACATCCTGTGTTCGGGATTCCACCGGACGCCCGCGTTCAATCAGGACCGGCGCGGCACCGGCACGGGCCAAAATGAGGGCGGCAAACAAACCGGCAGGACCGGCGCCGACGACCAGAGGCGGAAATGCGAAACGGGATGACGGAACAGAAAAAGACGGAATACCGTTAACCGGAGAAAGGAAACGACACTTTTTCAGGAGCGCCTGCTCATTTTTTGCTTTGATATGAACGGAAAGAACAATACGTACATCGCTGCGGTTCCGGGCATCCACAGAACGGCGGATCACGGAAAAGGAAAGCAACTGATCCGGCGTGATGCCGCATTTTCTGAGAATTGCATCTTGCAGGTCAGCTTCCGTATAATCCGGCGGAAGTGCAATATTGGAAAGACGTAACATTTTTTATTCTTCCTCCTCGCGGTGCCACCTGATGGATGCAGGATCGGTAAAAGCTTTTTCAGGATAGCGAACTTCCGTCAGTTCCAGGCCGCATGGAGGAGCTGTCATCCCAAGATCCAGACGATCCAGGGATATAAAAGCACGGGCAAAGGCATTGGCTTCACGCTTGTGGAGACCGATTTCTTCCAGCGTGCCGGCAATAATCCTCACCATATTGTACAGAAAAGCATTCCCGCTTACCGTCAGCGTCAGGACAGGGCCGTCAGATTTCAGCTCCGCGTGGTCCACGGTACGTATGGTCGTACGGGCTGTTCCGCCGGAGGCCTGGAAGGCGGCAAAATCATGCGTACCTGGAAGGTATTCAAGGGCCTGCTGCATTGAAAAAACATCCAGCGGAACCGGTACATGCCAGTGGGTGTTTCGCAGGAGGGCGCTTCCATGGCGATTGTTCAGGATGCGGTATGTGTATGTTTTTCCTGATGTCAGGAAGCGTGCATGAAAATCGTCAGGGACTTCTCGGGCCTCCTGAACACGGATATCCGGGGGAAGGAGATTGTTCAGCACGAAAGGAAACTTATCCGGGGGAATCGTACATCCGGTATCAAAATGCACCATCTGCATTTTTGCATGGACGCCGGCATCTGTCCGGGAAGAGCCGGTGACTGTCAGCGGATGCGCACAGGCTTCCGAAAGCGCTTCTTCCAGCACCTGCTGGACAGCAAGACCGTTCAACTGTCGCTGCCAGCCAGCATAAGCTGTTCCGTCATATTCCACAGTCAGGAGAATCCGTTTCAAAACAATACTCCCTTCAGGAAGATTCCTTCCAGAATGATGAGTCCCAGCAGAAGTGTGACAATTCCGAGGGCGATCCAGTCGTTCCGGCTGGTTTTCAGTACACGCAGGCGCGTTCGCCCTTCACCGCCGTGATAGCAGCGGCTTTCCATTGCCATAGCCAGATCTCCGGCACGCCGGAATGCACTGACAAACAAAGGGACAAGCAGGGGAACCATGGCTTTTGCGCGGACGAGCAGGTTGCCGCTTTCAAAATCAGCACCGCGGGCCATCTGCGCCTTCATGATTTTGTCCGTTTCCTCCAGGAGCGTCGGAATAAAACGCAGAGCAATGGTCATCATCATAGCAAGTTCATGCGCGGGAAAATGGATCTTCTTCAGCGGCGTCAACAGCATTTCAATCCCATCGGAAAGTGCGACAGGAGATGTGGTGAGCGTCAGCAGGGAAGTACCGGCAACGAGAAAAACAAGACGAAGGGAATAAAAGAGCGCCTGCATAAAACCTTCCCTGTAAATCCGGATGATCCAGAAAGAAACCCAGAGATCCTGTCCGGGTGTAAAAAACAGATTAAGAAGGAATGTCAGAATGATTATCATCCGCAGCGGACGAAGGCCTTTCAGAAGGAGCTTAAAGGGAACCTTAGACATCCTGCAGGCAAAGAACAGAAAACCGAGAAGAAGAATATATCCGGCAAAGGAATGGGACATAAAGACCGCAACGATAAAAACGATCGTCAGGATCAGTTTCATGCGGGGATCAAGGCGATGTACAGCACTGTCCACGGGATAGTACTGTCCCATGGTTATGTTATTCAGCACAGCGATTCCTCCTTTCCGGAGAGAACCTCTTTGCGTTTGTTCTGCCAAAGCCGCAGGATGTGCTCTTTCAGCTCTTCCGGACGGTACAGGTCCGGCGGAAGGTCAAAACCTTTCTTGCGCAGCGCACAGCAGAGACTGGCGACCTGCGGAATACCGAGGCCGGCAGAGAGCATCATTTTCTCCTGCGCAAAGATTTCACGGGGAGTTCCGGTCGCAAGGACCTTTCCTTCTGCCATAACAATCAGGCGGGTAGCGAGACGGGCCATATCGTCCATGCTGTGGGAAACCATAACAATCGTTGTATGCTGTTCCGCATGCAACTGTTCCAGCATGGAAAGGATCTGGTCACGGCCGCGGGGATCCAGACCGGCCGTTGGTTCGTCAAGGATCAGGACAGACGGACGCATGGCAATAACACCTGCGATAGCGACCCGCCGCATCTGACCGCCGGAAAGTTCAAAAGGACTTCTTTCGCTGTATTTCTGAAAGTCCAGATGCACGCATTCCATCGCATAACGAACGCGCTCGTCAATTTCCTCTTTCGGCAGGCCCTGGTTCTTCGGACCGAAAGCGATATCTTTCGCAACTGTTTCTTCAAAAAGCTGATATTCCGGATATTGAAAAACGAGACCAATCCGCTGACGCAGGATGCGCCGGTTGACATGTTCGCCGTTCAGATCCTCACCGTCAACAAGGACCTGCCCGGAAGTGGGTTTCAGTAATCCGTTCAGATGCTGTACAAGAGTGGATTTTCCGGAGCCGGTATGGCCGATAATGCCGAGAAATTCGCCGTCTTCAACTGTCATGCATACATCTTCAAGGGCAACAGTACGCATGGCAGTAGCTTCGGAATAAGCATGGGTCAGGTTGCGGACTTCGATGGACATAGCGTTTTTTCCACCTCCTGTACCATATCTTCCACAGTAAGGATACCGCCGGGAAGCGGCATACCTTCTTTACGGAGTTCGTTCGCCAGTGCTGCCATTGGAGGAACATCAAGGTGCATTTCCTTCATTTCTTCCACACGGTCAAAGATTTGCGCAGGAGTACCTTCCAGCTGGATTTTACCATCCGTTACAACAAGGACACGGTCAGCCAGCGCTGCCTCCTCCATGAAATGTGTGATCCAGAGGACAGTGATTCCTTTGCTTCGGTTCAGCATCTGTACAGTTTCCAGCACTTCTCTCCGGCCGGAAGGATCCAGCATGGCAGTGGCCTCGTCGGCAATGATGACGGAAGGCTGCATCGCAAGGATACCGGCGATCGCTACCCGCTGCTTCTGGCCTCCGGAAAGTGTATGCGGCGCTGAATCGGCATATTTACTCATTCGTACAGCGGAAAGGGCCTGCTCGATGCGGGGGATCATTTCATCTGTAGGCACTCCAAGATTTTCAAGTCCGAAGGCAACATCTTCCTTAACGACAGTGGCAACGATCTGATTGTCCGGGTTCTGAAAAATCATGCCGGCACGGCGGCGGATTTCCCAAACAAGTTTTTCGTCTTTTGTATCATAACCGCAGACGACCACATTTCCCTCACCGGGAATATAAAGTGCATTGATCAGCTTGGCCAGAGTGGATTTTCCGGATCCGTTATGACCGAGGACCGCAACAAACTCTCCCTGCCGGATGGAGGCAGAGATATGGGAGAGCGCCGGGGACGAGGCTTCATCATAGGCGAATGATACGTCCTGCAGCAGGATTTGCTCATCGGTTTGCATCGGCAAAAGACCTCCGAAAAATCAGTATGCGGTAACTTCGATCAGATGGATCTGGGGAGGACAGAACAGGCGACCGGGGAAGACGGAGGTTCCGACACCGCGGGAAACCAGAAGATCAACCCGGTTCTCGGTGTACCAGCCGGAGAGGTAACGATCCGGAACATCTTCCGCGATACCCAGCAAGCCGGAAAAGAGTTTCATCTGTCCGCCGTGCGTATGGCCGAAAAGGCCAAGATCAAACCAACTGAGACTGCCATCAGCATCACGGGTCAGCTGGGCTTCCGGAATGACTGAAGGATTATGGGAAAGGAAAATCACATAATCCTTTGCAGAAACGGAACTGACGACCGATTTCAGGTCGGGCTTTCCTTTGGTCACATCATCGATCCCGGCTATGCAGATTCGGCCGGAACCGACATAGACATATTCCACTTTGTTAAAAAGCGGAATAATCCCGGCATTGGTCATTGCTTCCTTCAGAAGTACACGGTCCTGTTCATCTTCACCGCAGTCCGTTTCGCCGGAAACGCCGTAGATTCCGTATCGGGCATGAATTTTCGGAAGATCCTGAAGCTTTTTGAAAAAACTGAGGGCACTTTCATGATCTGTTGCATAGTCACCGCCGAAAAGAACAAGGTCAGGCCGAAGCGAATTTATTTTCGCTACCAGACGGCTCAGATCCCCGTCGGAAAACCAGAAACCCCAGTGAATATCGCTCAGATAGCAAATACGCAAATGATTCGCGTCCGCCGGGAGATCATCAGATTTGAGGACCACTTTGTCCGTTGTCAGGATCCGTGCTTCGACAAAAGGATAAACGATCAGGGCCAGAAGAAGGATCAGGGCGAGGATAATACGAAGCCTGCGGCGTTTGCTCCGCTGCAGGTGACGGGCCCGGCGGACAGGAACGGAAGCAGTGGAGGCAACGGCCCATGGGGCGGAAGGCGCATGCTTTCCCCGGTATTCATTCATTCTACGGGCCACCTCCTCTCCCTGACGTTTGAAAATAAATGACGACCTATTCCAGGCATAGAACACGCCTGATTTAGAGCCGGCATATGCAACAAATTATTATATATCAAAACCCGTCAGGGTTCAAGGTCGGAGCGGAGAACAGCATATAACGCAACATCCACCAGCTCGCCCTTATTCCTGATCCGCTGGCGGAGCACACCTTCCTTATACATGCCGCATTTTTCCATAACACGGCCGCTGGCCGGATTACGAGTATCATGCTGTGCTTCAAGGCGGTTGAGAGAAAGCGAGGCGAATGCGGAATCAATGACCGCACGAAGCGCTTCCGTGGCAAGTCCCCGGTTCCATTCGGAGCGGCAAAGGCTGTAACCGACTTCGGCAGAACTGTTTACTTCAGAAAACCACATAAATCCCATTGTTCCTATCACGCGGCCTGATTCCCGGAGGGTGACAGCCCAGGAAGCCGGAAGTCCACGACGGTACAGATCCAGCATATAACGGATATATGCTTTTGTTTCGGCTATGGAACGATGAGGTTCCCATAGAACATACCGGGCGACCTCCGGATCGGACGCAAAGGAAAAAATATCCTTTGCATCTTTCCGCGTCAATGGACGGAGGATAAGACGAGGCGTTTCCAGTACCGGAAGCGCAGAAAAATAAACGGATGAGGGAAGCGTTTTCCCGTTAGTGCCGGAGAGGAAACGGATCCACCTGTTTCTGAACATAAAAACCGCCTTTCCGGGAACAAAAAGACCGGATCATTCGTTAATTCAGTCGAAGCCTGTTTTTTATTCGACAGCGGCGGAAGCAACTCCTTCAGGCAGGCGGGTTTGATTGACACCCCTGTGGAATGGCAGTAAAATATCCGCGTCGCATTGGAAAAAATCCGGAAGGACGGAGATGCACATGAAGAAGATTTCAATATGGAAAAAATGGATTGCCATGCTGCTCGCTTTGCTCCTGGCTCTGTCTGCTCTGCCGGCTGCCCTGGCTGTATCAGAGGAATGGACAGCGCTGACAATTACCCTGAACTGGACTGACCAGGATGGGAATGTACAGAATGCAACGGCGAATCCTGTTTATGATGCACCCGGCAGTTTCTGGGCTTTTCTTTCTGTGCCGCCTGCTCCCGGGACTACTGTAACACTGAAAGTGTATTCCGAAAGTCATCCGGAATGGGTTTGTTCTGTAATAACGGAACCTGGCAGTGAAGAAGCTGTTCCGGAGACTGTCGGGGCAGATGGTATTGTGCTGAAGATTATTCCCGAAGCCTATGATCAGCTAACCTGGATGACAGCTTATATAGAGATTCGGGTGATGGATCAGACGAATAAAACAGAAATATATCACCTGTATGTTTCCACTGTTGATACGGTACCTCGAAATATTGATGTAACACCGGAACCGACTGCGGAGCCCACGCCCACACCGGAACCAACAGAGACGCCCACACCCACACCTGAACCGACAGAGACGCCCACACCCACACCTGAACCAACAGAGACGCCCACACCCACACCCGAACCGACAGAGACACCCACACCCACACCCGAACCGACAGAGACACCCACACCCACACCCGAACCGACAGAGACACCCACACCCACACCCGAACCGACAGACACACCCACACCCGAACCGACAGACACACCCACACCCGAACCCACAGACACACCCACACCCGAACCCACAGCAGAACCGACTGCGGAACCCACAGCGGAGCCGACTGCGGAACCCACAGCGGAACCCACAGCAGAACCGACCGCGGAGCCCACAGCGGAACCGACTGCGGAACCCACAGCGGAACCCACAGCAGAACCGACCGCGGAGCCCACAGCGGAACCCACAGCAGAACCGACTGCTGAGCCCACAGCAGAACCGACCACGGAACCCACAGCAGAACCCACTGCTGAACCAACCCCCACATCTACACCGGTTCCGGCAGAAGACCTGAATATTCCGCTGGATACGATCCTGAACAGATTCGGTATCATTAATACGGATGCCGTAAATTTCAGGAGAGAGCCTTTTATCGGCGACAATAAAATCGATCAGTACAACAGGGATAAAGAAGTCTATCTGATTGAAAACAAGTTGTATCTGAACGCATCTTCCGGAGCTTATGAGGAATGGACATATGTCCTGATCGACAGCATGGAAGGATATGTGATGACGAAATATCTGGATATGCTGCCGAGCTGGGAAGATGCAAGAAGAAAGGACCAGCACGGGTGGATGCCGGAATATACTGCAACACCGGCTCCGACAGCGGAAATTCTTCCTTCTTCAGAACCCACGGCTGAACCGATTTTTACGGAAACGCCAATTTTTACGGCTGAACCCACTGCAGAACCGACACCAACTTTCACACCCGTACCGGAAGAAGACCTGAGTATTCCGCTGAATACAATCCTGAACCGTTTCGGTAAGATCAATACGGACAGCGTCAACTTCCGTGAAAAGCCCGGAACCGGCAGTGCAAAAATCAAACAGCTGAGTAAGGGAAAATCTGTCTATCTGATTGAAAATAATGAATATGAATTCACATCAAAAGGACAGGATGTTACCGAGGCATGGACACATGTGCTGATCGACGGTACGGAAGGATACATCATGACGCAGTATCTGGATATGCTGCCGAGCTGGGAGGATGAAGCAAAGAAACAGGAAAAGGGAGGAATGCCGGAATACACGGCAACGCCTTTGCCGACCGAAGAGCCGACGCTAACGCCTACGCAGGCACCCACGGATGTGCCGACAGCAGAACCCACAGCCGAGCCTACAGCGGAACCGACTGCTGTACCCACCGATGTTCCAACGGCTGAACCTACACAGGTTCCGACGGCGGAACCTGTTATCACAGGAGAAATCCTGAATCGATATGCGCTGACGAAATCAAGTGTAAATTTCCGCAAAGCACCTGAAAAAGCCAACAATGTGATTAAGGTTATCCCG
>Ga0310690_10001784_pt1 | contig 37319 bp, 53 predicted proteins | sample AusTroGonzalo_MG_2_FD_207661 | JGI IMG/M metagenome (GOLD analysis project Ga0310690, IMG submission 207661) | Bovine rumen microbial communities from tropical cattle in Woodstock, Queensland, Australia - Gonzalo_04 (v2) (version 2) | ecosystem: Host-associated > Mammals > Digestive system >...
ATTGCCGACGTAGAGCCATCCCTTTCCCGATGCTTCGAGCATATAGTCGGAATAGAAGTGCTTGTCATCGACAAAGCTCAACTCGCCGTCACGCTCGACATAGCCACGAGTCGGCGTGTAGAGCAGCTTGCGCCAGCCCTTTGCCGTGGCAACGTAAACGCCAGCATCCTTGGCGCGAGTCCAGTCATAGAAGATGCGGTCGGTGGGGTCGCCGTAGAGCATGTAGATGTCGCCCTCGAAGTAGTGGAACTTCTCGCGGCTGTTGCGGTTTAGTTCGCCTTCCAGATAGCCAAGGTGTTCAGCCACTCCGTTTATCTTGACCTCACGACGTAGCAGTTCAGACAGAAGCAACAGGTCTCCGCGTGACGACATGCTGACATCGAGTGTCAACTGCTTGTCATTGTCTGTGTAGAAGTAGCGACGTTTGTCTTCACGTCGGTAGATGTTGTGGTCGATGTGTGGCACGCAGTTGCCGTCCCAGTCCGTAGGCTTCAGCGAGTAGGCAGATTCCGCTATCTCGATGGCCTTTGGCAGATACTTGATACGCTTCGGTTCGTGCATATCAGTCGCTCCAAAGTTGGCGATGTAGTACACCATCTTCGGTGTCATGTGCAACATGCCGTACATCACGTCAATCACGTCCTCATCGTCAATGCCGAATCGGGTTTGTGCAACCACCGCAAAGCGTTCCTTTGTCACGTAGCTGCGAATGCTGTTAATGCGGTTGAATACTTGTGCCGCTTCTTTCAATTCTTCAAATGTCATAGTTCTTATAATTCGTTTAATTCATGATTACTCTTTCGCCGTCCTCGGTCGTATTCCTCAAAGGTTTTCACGCGGTGGAATATCGCCCGCATGTTCACCCAGCGTTGTAGTGACTTGTAGAAGGGTGCCGCGTGCTGCTTGTCATAGACCATCACGTAAGGATCAAAACCCATGTCGCGCAGGGTGTAGATGCGTTCAAGGTCTTGTTCGGGCGTGGTGTCGAAGTTGGTCAGCACGAACACTTGCGCCAAGTGCCCTCGGTCGAGCGAGCGGTGGAAGTGGTCGGCAAAGCATTGCAAGCCACGGAGCACGGCATCCTTCTGGCGGTAGTCATCCCACGCGAAGTGAATGGTCGAGAGGTTGATGCAGTTCAGCATCTCCACCTTCTCAACGGTTAGCAGTCGCGCGTCCATGCCCTGGTTGATGTCAACTCGCGCCTTCGAGTCGGCCAACTGCCCTAACAGGTCGCGCCACTCACGGCACGCCAAGATGTTCGGGTCGCAAAGGCAGATGTTCCGCTGACCGCTCCACCACTCCGAGAGGTCGGCCACCTTGTATGACCGACGGCCTTCCTTTGCCGCCACATGGCAGAACGAACAGCCACGCGGACACCCTCTACTCAGGAATCCGTAGGCCGTGTCCTTCACCATGGGGTAGAGCGAATAGTCGGGCATCATGTGCTCCACCTCCGGGGGCAGTGGTCGGTCGTTGCCGTTCCACACCTCGCGCCCGTCTATCAGCTGGATGGCATAGCCCGAACCGCCACGTATCACCTCGTCGGCATTGATCACCATGCTGCTTTCGGGAGTAGTAGAAAACACCTTCGATATATACACGCGGTCGTAATGCTCGAATCCGTTGTACCATTCAGTCGTGTCTCCCTGCTGCTTATGCCATGCCGACAGCTTCATGATGGCAAGGTTGGGGAAGATGTCGGCTTTCGTCTTGCCGTACCTTCGCCCGTTGGCGTGCTTGCCCCACATGAGGTCAGCGTCAACAAGTCCGATTTTCATATAATTCGTTTAATTCGTAATAATTCTTGCAGCCGTTGCAAAATGATTTTGCCATATCACTTCCCTTTAATTCTGACAACCAATTCTTCCAACTCTTTCTGCCTGCGTTCCTTGCAAAAGCGGCAGTTACCTTTATGACCTATAACCATTAAGTTATCACTGCCTATATATTCGCAACTATCAACCACGATAACATCATATAGCATTCCATTACTATCACGCTTAGTAAGACACCCAGCCATCATGACAGCCGTCAGTGCCAATAATATTAGTTTCTTCATATTAGTTTAACTATTTTACTTATTACATTTCCATAATAATTATTGTCAGAGATACTATGTATATGCCATTTGTTCCACCAATGACGCTTTATAAATGTGAGATAATAATCTCTACGTGCTGTTCTTATAACAGCAGTCTTCTCCTTCATAATTCACTTCCCTTTCACAAACCTGTTTATAAACCAATCTGCTACCGTTGCCAATACAGGTGACGCAAGGCATAAGATAATAAACCCAAGTATAATATATACTCCTATCGTATCCATAATCAGTCCTCTTTAATTAAGTTCAACTTCAAAAACAGCTCTTTCTTTGCCTTGTCGAGGCATTCACGACAATAAGGATATGCAGGTATGTCAGGGTCAACAACTGGCCAGAATGCAACTGCCTTTTTCCCGCACTCGCAACACTTACAATCAGATGCTTTCATTCTCTTTCATCCTTACCCTTATTACTGTCATAACAAACCTTATCATACAAATTAGCATCAAGATACTGATAAGCCTCTTTCTCTGTGCTATTTTGCCTAAAATACGGAGTTATATTCCTCCTTTTTTAGTTTGAATCCTTATCTTTATTGTCCGGATGCTTTTCAAGCTCCTTTTTAAATTCTGCTGCCATCTCTCTGCTTGATTCCCTGACTTCCTTAAAGAATTCATCACAAAACACGTCCACGTCCTCGTTAAGAACAATAGCCTCCATAGCGATGTATTCGCTAAATGCTGTAGCGACTGCAGCATAGAGCATATCACGATCATGTTTCATTGTGGCTGTTATATTCGCCATATTGATTGCGGATTTAATCAAGCCAAGATAAGTCTCACCTCTCTCCATTTTCTTCATACTCTCTGTCACCTTCTTTGCCATAATTGTTTTATTTGAGTTCAACATAATAATTCTCGATAATCCATTTGATGAGGCGCTTGATGTGCGGACGTATCACCCAGCCGCGCCCGTAGTAGCCGTTGCCAAAGTCACTGACAGCTGAGGCTACGTCTGTGATGGGACAGGTGCGCCCGATCTTTCGCCATTGATACGGAGTACCGCCAAACAGGCTCCGGCAGCGTTTCGACGTCAACAGCACCTCGCGCAAGTGACAGTCAAGCAGCATAGCCAGGAACTTGTCCTGATCGTTGAGCAATGCCAGTCGTTTGTCTTCGCGCCAAATCACCACCTGCTTGTACCTGCCGTCGCCCAGCTGCTTATATAGCTGCAACAGCCTCAGCGCAGTCAATATCTCGTCATCTGTCAAGTTCTTAACGGGATGCACCAGCTTAGCGTGGCAGAGTATTGTCTGCACCTCAGCGTCCCAGGGGTTGAATGGTTGTATCTGTGTCATACGGCCTTCTTATTGTGTTTCCGTTTCTCCTCGGCGAGCCTGCGCTTGGTTTCGCTGATCTTTCGCCCACGCTCTTTCGAGATCTCAGGATGACGGAGTGTAGTTATACGCAGGCTTTCCTTGCGCTTACGCTTCTGCTCTTCTGTCACCTGTCGACCTGGCTTGAACTCTGTAGCAGGATTAAGATGCATACCTTTTTTGATGCAACCAGGATTACCCATTTTCTTGCTGACCACAAGCGCCATGTGTCTGTGACTATTCCACAATTCTAACAGCCACTCAGGATCTTTCTCCAGTCCAAGCTCCCTCGCCTTGCGCAAAATGGTTTTCTTGCACATGCCGAAAAGCTCCGCAAGCTCGTCGTTGGTAGTAGTCGGGAAATGACGGCACAGGTCGTCGATCATCTGTCTGCTCCAGAAGATGCGCTTCGAGAGTCCCCGGTGCTCCATCAGCCGTCCTGTCTTTTCGTCCCTGAATACGCCGTCAGGCTTCCTTACATACTTCGTCATAATCCTATCGTTCCTTTAATGTACATGTCGATCTTCGATTCATAGTCCCGTATCTTGCGCGTCATCTCCTTGTAGACCTGCAGGTCGTAGCCTCTTTTCTGGCTGAAACGCTTCCGTTCGTGCCATGCCTCACGCCACGCCTCAACGATAAGGAAAAATGCATGAGCTTTCTCATCCTTCACGGGATAGCCAGGATGGGAGTCAAGGAAGGCTCGTGCACTCTTGATCTGCTTGTCAAGCGCCGACTCCAGAGCGATAGACGCTAACATATCCTCATGGCGACGGCCGCAGTTGTAGTACTTGTGCATTGCCTTGCGTATCTCCCAGATCTGCAGCACAAACTGCTCGCCCTTGGTCAGAGGCTCCACCGGCTGCACGTCGGCAGACATCCGCGTCATCGCCTGGCCATGCTTCGCACGCCTGGCATTCAGCTCGACATAGGCCAGCCTGCGGTCATCGGTGCTGAAGTCTGGCGCCAGCTTCCCCGGTGCGTAGATATGGAACCTTACTTTAAACGGCATAGTGCTCAGTCATTAAATATCATCGGCATGACCAGCATGGTGATCTCCTCGTTGTCCGGCTGAGGCTGAGGCTGTATAAGGGCAGCACGCGCCTGATCCTGAAACAGGAACACGACCTTTTCGGTTGAGAGTGCCTTTAGTGTCTGTGACACACTTGTAGTCTTCATGCCGATGCGCAGGCTTATCGGTGTGTGTCCGTCAAGCGGCTCGCTGACACAGGGCAGCGTCTCTTCCCCGGCCATAGAGAAATCCTTGTCTTGCGTTTTGAGCTTCAGGTTTGTCTCATCGATATTCATCTCCATCAGACCAGACGAGTAATCAACAAAGATACCAAGCCGGTCACATGACTTAATGAGGGCCTTGCGGTCAGCAGTCATCTTGAACGCATGGCGTTCCGGTATGACACTCCAGTAATGGGGATACTTGCCCTCAACGGTGTTGAAGGAGATGGTTAGCTTATCGTCAATGGTGATACGGCACTGTGGCTTGCGCTCAGTAACCAGGTACTTCTCCTTGCGGCCATTACTGTTGGTAAGGGTGCATTCCTTCATCAGTTCCTTCTGGTACTCCACAGTCGCATCTCCCGTAGATGGCATTACCTTAAGGAGAGTCTTCACGACGGGATAGGGAATGATGAAGGATGTGTTGACAACAAAAGAACCACAATAGACGGGATTCTTTCGTACACGCACCAGCTTGTGGCCGTCAGAAGAGACGTAGTCCGAGAACTGATCCGTAAGGTTGACATAGACGCCGTTCATGACGGGACGCAGCTCATCCTGAGCCATAGCGAAGTTACAGCGTCCCAGGATCGACTTCAGGCAGGGAGCCTCATACTCCAGCAGCCAGCCGTCTTCAGCGCAGGCATCGGGAGCCGGTGCCTCAAATTCGAAGAACTCCAATGCATTCTCGTAGAGAGGCAGACGGAACGAGCCAATCTGATGATGCACTATTACCTGGTACTCCTGCAACTCGAAGCGCAACGGCTGTTCATCGAGGGCCTTGACGGCCTTCAGGAGGTCGTAGTGCCAGATGGCGATAGGCCGGCTTTCTCCAGTCATCTTGTCGAGGACAACAGTCTCTTTCATCCACAGTTCGCCATTGCTGGTCTGGATGCTCATCAACTCTCTGTCGAAGGATAATACGAAGCACTTGAACACCTGTTGAACCTCCTGCCTGCCGATGGCGCAGCGGACGTGTTGTAATGCCTGCAGTAAACTGTTGCGTGATACGATAAATTCTATTTTCATACTGTCTGTTGTTTATTTGTCAAACATGTCGGGATGGTATACCTCTACCTTCGGATTGGTGTAAGCGGCCTTGCGGTGGTTACGGTAGCCGTACTTCATTTTCAAGTCCTCTGCCACCTTCCTGTCCGCAATGGGATGCACGACAACCTCGCGCTCGCCTGTCAGACGGTTCCTTGCAGTTATACACCATACAGGGCTGCTCATACCGTACAGATGTTGAATTCGGTTTTCATCATCTTGTCCTTCAGGTCGTAGTCCTTGTAGTGGATCCAGTAGGCATTGCCCTTCGGATCGCCGTCCTGGTCAAGCGGCTGGAGCTTCATGCGTCCCATACTGTCGAACTGCTGAATGATACAGTAGTCGGACTTCACCAGTGACTGCTCTTCGGTCACATACATACCGATCTGCAGCTTCAAATACTCTTTGCCTGTCATTTCTTGTCCTCCTTCTGATTTTTAACTTCATCAATACGCATGCTAATGGCAATGAGTGCAAGTCCCATATTAAACGCTTGCATATCACTATCGTCCAGATCTAACTTTTCTTTGATATTTGAGATATCAATTTCAGTTGGATTTTCTTCGCACAACTTGATCGTAGCTTCAATAACTTCTGATTCATAATCGTCAGCCAGAAACATTGCTGCAAGTGCAGCGGCTGACTTTGGGAGATTCAATATTATTTTCATTGTTCTTTGGGTTTATTTGTTATGTACTCAAACACGTCCATGATGTTTGTCTCGCTGACTGCGGCAATACGATAGTCGATCATCGTGCCGCCCATCACCTCGTCGATGTTCTTACGTGCGCCCTCCAGCGTCGCACCCTGTACCAGGTAGTACACGGCGGTCTTCTTCTCCTTCTCGGTCTTCTCGTCGATGGTGATGAACTGCAGCTTGGCCTTATACCAGCTGTCTTCCGTCTTCCAGTCACTGAAGAAAACCTCCTTGAACACGCAGCGGTCGATCTCCTGCACGTCAAACTCCCCGCTGATGTTCTGCTTCATCTGCTCAATGATGCGCGCCTCGGCCTCAGTAAAACTCAGGGCGTCGACCACATACTGTTCCGTCACCTTCTTCTGCAGCCCATCCTCCATGACTTTCTCATAGCGGATCTTACAGATAAACCAGTTTGCTGTCCTGCTTCTCATAATAATTACTTTTTATCGTTAATACTTATACCGTAGGCCTCTGCCAGCTGACGGATGGCGTCGCGGCCGTAGGAGTCCTTGGTAAGGTTGATGAACTCACGGACGGTGAAGGAGTCCTTCATGATGTCAATGCCGTGATCCCTGGCAAAGGCATTACGACCGGCCTCACATGATCCGGTAAGGATATGATGCCATTCCCACAGCAGGAGGGCGGCGATTTTCACGTCAGGGTCAGGCCATTCGCCACGGAACTTGGATACACGTTCTTCCACGGGACTGTTCTCCATGCGCTTTGCCGCAGCGTCACGCACGGCATCGGCCAGCGTATCACCGTGTGCAAAGAAATTGCCATCTCGCGCTATCCAGCAGGGCGTCAGCGTGAAGTCACCGTTGAGGATGCTCCCCTTGGCATAGTTGCCGTGAACGCTATCGATAATGGTTGATACGCCGTCAATCTGCCATACTTTCTTGCCGTCGAACTTAGTAATGCCAGAGCCAGAGCCAGAGCCAGAGCCAGAGCCAGAGCCATAGCCAGAGCCAGAGCCATCGCCATAGCCATAGCCATCGCCAGAGCCAGAGCCAGAGCCAGAGCCAGAGCCATAGCCAGAGCCAGAGCCAGAGCCAGAGCCAGAGCCAGAGCCAGAGCCATAGCCATAGCCATCGCCATAGCCATAGCCATCGCCAGAGCCATAGCCAGAGCCATAGCCATCGCCATAGCCATCGCCATAGCCTACTTCCAGGAACGCCCTGATACGTTCGTCTAAATTCTCCATACTCTTACCGACTCAATAGACTTTACCGCCACGTTACTGCAGGGAATTATCTCGATGACTTGCATGACGTTGTGCTCAGGTACAGTGACCGTAAACTTACATTCATCAGGATTCTTCACTCCCTCAGTAGCCAGTTGACTGAGGCTTGCAGCTCCTTTCCAGTACCACAGGCGACGGCTGTTCTCCATCACCACTTCCACGCCTGCAGACGTCTCTTTCTTCTCTCTCAGCGTACCGAAGAACACTCCCGCTCTGTCGGCACGGATAATCACTTTCTTTCCGATCAGCTCCATAATGATTTTTGAATTTAAATTTGTTAATACTATACTCTATTGTTAGAGAATAAAACCTGAAAGTCCTTGTCTTTGAGCGACGGGCGCTTCTGTCTGACGTAATCTTTGACCGTCTCTTCGTTATCGGGAAACAGATCACAATACATATAAGGCAGCTGACAGACGAAACGTCCGTCGATCATGACGTCGATATACACACGCCTGATGCCCTTTGTTGCAGATTCCATACTGTTCATTTCTTTCCTATCACTTTCTTAAAATGTTCCAACTCCTTCTGGCGTCGTGCCTCCTCAATCTCTACATGTGCGGCAGCAATAGCCCTTCGTCTAAATGGATCTGAATTAGAGATGTACTCGTTTATAACTGCTATAAACTCGTCAAGGCTTCTTACTATAACATATTTGAAACTTGCTGATTCAAACATTTTCTGGAAGTCCTTCTGCTCCTGAGTCTGCTTGCCGCTCTTCGTCTTCATCTCTATACCAAGACCATTAAATACTACAACCATTTCCAAATTCCCGGACGTTGGAAACTTATACTCGCTTCCTATGAACAATAACAGATCAGGGACTCCAGCCACCGTACCCTCGCCTTTATGGATAGCGCCTGTGATGCGGGTGTTCTTACCTCCTTCATTGATCGGGTGCGTCAGTAGCATGGCGTACTGCGGGTACTGTGCCCTGAACCATGTCACGCACTGTTTCTGCAATCCACTTTCCTCGTGATTCATTTTTCATACTTCTTTAGTTTCTTCAAAGCCTCAGCCCTCGCATGCTCCGACTTGTTCAGTTTCGTCTGCAGGTCGCGGTTGATGGCCTCGCAGTTTTCGAGCTTGTCTTCCAGCTGCCTTTTCTCATACTGATACTTGTTGTAGTTGCCATGAAGAAGTTCCTGCATAGCAAGCAGGCTGCCTCTGACTCTCGCCAATGACGCACGGAGTTCCTTTGCGTCCTCCTGCATCTGCCTCAACCTTTTCGTAGTAATAATCTTTATCATATCTCCAATTCGTTTGATTAGTGTAATTCGTTGTTTGGGGTCCAGTCTATTCCCAGCCTCGCAAGCTCTCCTGATTCGTATGCGGCAACGAGCGTCGGGCGACACCTGCTATCCGGGTTCCTTTCGACGAGGCCGACCATTCCTTCGAGCTGTTCCCTGCGGTCAGGTCTCGGTGCGCTCTCGTATTCGTTGTCCGCGACCGATCCTTTCGCCTGTTGCGGCTGCGGGGGTCCTTTCTCCTCCTTCTTAGCCCTGGGCACAAAGCTTCCTTCCAGCACCTTGTCGAAGACCGACGGCGACCACAGGTTAGTGAAGTCTCCGCGGAATCCGCGGCTTCCCTGATCGAAATAGTACGGCGACTCTGCAAGCCTCTGAAACATGGCGTCCACCGTGCCGCGTCCGCGCTCCCTGACGCACAGTCCGATCTTCTGACGGCGGGCTGCCGTGAGCTGCTGGGGCAGATCGCTGTCGGCCAGTCCGAAGCTCCTTGCAATCTCCGTGTACCGCTGCATCCACAACCGGCAGTCCGACTCAGTGACAAAACCATCATCAATATCAACATTCTCATGCGCGCTATATATATATTTATTCTCTATACTCTTATTAATAATAGGTGGAGCAGTCCGTTTGCAGTCCGTTTGCAGTCCGTTTGCAGTCCAAATGTCATCTTCTCGCCCACAATAACAATCATATCTACAGATAGTTACAACGGTTTTTTTGCAGTCCGCAATTAGCGTGATATCTCCCGACGCTTTCAAGTCCTCCAAAGCTCTCGACAGAGTGCCACGGCTGCACTTGTGTTGCTCGTTCGACACGGCCTGCTGCATCTCGTTCCATGTGGTCAGTACGGACCCTCTGCGCACCAATGTGCCGCGGACTTTCGTGTCGCGTACCTTCGCCCTGGTCAGAAGCCACTCGAAGAGCGGATGGTGAGGATAGTAGTTCCACCACTCCCAGTCCTGAACAAACTCGTCGTACACCTTGAAGAACTTGCTCATGCCGCATATTTGATAATCCGCTGCTGTATGAATTTCTCTCCATCCTGGTGCTTGTAATGGGGACATATCCACCTGGCCGATGCTACCTCTACCTTATACGGAAATCTCGCGTTGCCCGGATTGGGTTTCTTCGTACACTGAGCCAGCACTGGATTGTTACCGTACCTGTGAAGGTTCGCCCAGAAACAGTCCATGCAGCAGACCACTTCCTTGTTAACCTTTTCTCCTGCAGCCTCAGCTCTCCTGTAGTTACTCTTTGTCATATATACCTCCTTTGAATGAATGAATCTTCAGTTCTATCGTGTGGATCTTCCTTAACAGCCTCTCCAGTCCATGCAGGTCGATAATTGTCACCGTCCTGTGCAGGTCCATGTAAAGGCAGTTCCTCTGCGCCTCAAGCTCCCGTCTGGCACGCTCCTCTTTCATATCGCCTGCGGTTAATGGGATCCGTTGTGGTGTTCAGTCCACCAGTGGGCTATCTCTCTCTCCGACGGCTGCCTGCCGTACTGACGTGTCAGGGTGTCCTTCGCATAGTCGTATTCGTCGTAGCTCATACGAAGTATCACCTGCTCTGTGTAGTCGTAATCACCTACCCAGCCCATCACAAGAAAGAAAGCCAGGGTGCAGCCTACGGCTACGATCAACTGTAACATGTATCGTCTCATAATTTTTCAATTATTGGTTTCTTAAGTCTTACCTTCCCTTTGGTGATGGACTCGCGCACCTTCGCCTTGTCATAGAGCACCCTCCCCTCGATGGTCACAGGATCGGGCAGCAGTCCTTTCTTGCGCCAGGCGATGATGGTCGGTGCCGTCACATGAAGCAGCTCGGCCAGCTCGTCACGCGAGTAGTACTCCGGGGAATCCTGCTCCTTGATCCGCTGCATGCCCCAGGCCGTGAAGTCCTCGAAGCACTTCCTCAGATCCTCGGCGTTGATCACCACCTGTATCTGGCCAGCGTTGGGAGAGTGTATAATATCGTTCAGATTCATAGCTTATGCATGTGTTACGGTAAACGACTTGATCTCATTCTTCTCCAGTGCACGGCCCAAGGCGTTGTAGTCCGGAGCCTCAACGGCATCATGCTTCATCGTGCCGTCGTTGTGCAATACAATTACCCTGTACATCATCGTATCAGTCCTCCTATAAAATGCTTTCGTCCAATTCATAATACTTGCAGCCAACTCCCCTTCTATTGTTTTCTTCACGATGTTCATCCCAACAGTCAGGAAAAGACAAATGAGCATCATCGTATCTGTGCTTACAGCTTTTACAAGTAAAAGAAGTTATTTTTATTTGCATATTCATTCCTCCTCGTCCGGGTCGTGATAATCTGCCTCACTGTTCTGAATCGCGTCGATGTGATCAGGATCCATACTCCAGAATTTCTTGGCACGATTCAGACACCTGCGCCAAAACTTAACAGTTTCCATGATGCCGTCTAACAGTTCGTCTTCATAATACTCGCCAGACTCTTCTTCCATGATAACGATTGTATCACATTCCTCTCTACCGTCGTAGAGATAGCATAAGCATCCGTCCTCGACTCTGGGATTAGCAAGTGTAAAAGTGGTAAAGGGATCCTCATAAAGAGTCACGACCTCGTCGCCGGTCTCTTTTCTGAAAGCCTCCAGCTCCTCGTTGAATTTTTCAACAGCCTTGATGTGGCTCTTTTTAATGTAGTCGTTCAAGTTCTTTGCCATGATGAATGTAGTTTGTTAGAGTTAATAAAAATACCTGTTAAGGAATAACCTTGGTCGTTAGGATGCCGCCGTATTCGGATAGAGCCTTCTGTCTTGTCAGCTTGGCATCATCAGAGTTCGATGAGAAATTCAGAGCAGAATAGAGTGTAGTTCTGCCGATTTTCAAGGCATTGCAGATCTGTTCTGCTTTGCCTTTTGGGAGAATGATTATCCTTCTTCTTATTGCCATAACTATATTTTTATTGAATAATATTTGGTCATATAATTTTTTATTCCTATCTTTGCAGTCTGTATCAGAATCAGAACACGTTCGGGACACGTTCAGAATACGTTCACGGTGCAAATATACGGTTTTATATGATATTATAAGCATTTTATACAACATATTTATATATATTTTATAACTATTTATATTTATTCACGTTTAAAATTTATACTATTATGTCTTATAGGGATGACCAAATTCGAAAGAGAATTAAGAAGTTAATGCACAGAGAAGGCCTTAACCAGACTCAGTTTGCAGAGAAGATAGGTAAATCACAGCCACAAGTTTCTGACATCATGAGAGGCAAGGTAAAAGTGACGGATAACTTTATAGAGGATATCTACAAAGCTTTTCCGCAGATAAGTGATGGATGGTTGTCTGAAGGTGACAATATGATGTATGACAGTGATTCTGAAATATCAGGCAATGCTGTATCAGATACAAGGCCAAGACTTCCAAAAACCTTTATGGAAGGGAATATTGAGGAATTCTTAAAAGAACACCGTTCTCAGTGTCAGGAGAAGAAAATCATTACCCAGTTTGCGGAATATGAGTTTACCTTGATTCTGAAGAATGATCGTATGTCACCTAAGTATTTGCGGGGCGATGAGCTTGCTTTTCGCAAAGCAAGTTTTGTAGAATGGGGAAATGACTACCTTCTTGATACAGATGAAGGGCCAAGGTTTAAACGTGTATTCGAAGAGGTAGACGAAGATGGCAACAAAGTTGTAAGGTGTGTATCATATAATAAGAACGACTACCCGGACTTTGTCATACCGTATGATAAAATATATGAATTCTATAAGTGTGTCGGTGTTATAAGGGTGTTATAATTATATATTATTATATGTCGGTTATAAAATTTACAGGCATTGCCAGCGTACTGTTTTATATTCTCTGCTGGTTTACCGATCAGCCGACAAAGACGCTGCACTACATCGGCATTGCATTGCCCTGGCTGTCACTGGCCCTGAGCGTACCTGTTGCATACCTCTGCAAGGTCAGGAGTGCCGAATACTTTTCCGTATGGGGTTATGTGTATGCTATAACGACAGTCATCTATGTCGTTATAGTGTCCGTCATGTCCGGCTCTCTCCTCCCTCAGCTGCCTCATCTTGCAGCCTGCGTCTGCTTCATTGCTTACTTTGCTCTGGAAGCGGCGAACAAGAAATAGCGTTTAACATTTTTTTCTGCTATGGAAATCGGCATTCTTTGTATCGGAAATTGTCGGTTTCCATATTGGTGATTTTCTGTTTCTCCATACCACAGCACGGGCAGACGATCCGACGGATTGCAGGAGCCATGCGCTGGCCGAGGAATCCCTGAAGGTATGCCGGAGGCTCGCCGTAGTTCATCACGTCATACGCTGCCGTTATCTCGTCCACCAGGTGCTTTGTCTCATGCATGACGGTGTTGAAGAACTCTCCCCAGTTCCATGCCCTGCCTATCAGCGTGATACTCCTGCGGCGCGCTGGGTTGCTCCATGTATAGCCCCTGTTCCACTCCTGCGTCATCAGGTGCCATGTCTTACCGATATCCCCCTGCGGACAGCCAAGTGCCGCCATGGCCTCAGCCACGGCAGGCATATCACTCTCCAGCGGCACATAGATTACCGTTGCCAGCCAGTACCCGTCGATATCTATCGTCTGCCAGATCACATCATTTCCTCCCAGGGCACCTCGACCTTCTTCCCTACACAGTCGGCCAGCCACCTGCAGAAGGCGATGCCATCGTAGCCGTCAGGATCGTCCAGCACGTCTCTCACATACTTTGCAAGGTGGTCCATGTCTGGTACGCTCTCGCCGAGGTAGTCGGCCAGTCCCATATTGGCCACAAACACATGGTCGTAGCCAGTCAGGTGCTTCACCTCCACCTTTGCATCCTTGAGCATCCTCTCCACCTCCTGTTTCGACATGGCCTTGATGGGCTTGCCGTCCTCACCCTCCATACGGCTGACGGCAAACTCGCAAAGCGCGGCGTTGAAGTGGCAGCCGTGCCTGCGCTTGTACTCCCTGAACCATTCTGGTGTCAGGTCGAGCACAGTCATTATGTCCTCTTTCATTATGTCTTCGTACATATTTCCGTTCGTATTTCGTACATATTTTAAATAGGGAAATCAAAGGGGCGAGGCATTCCCCGCCCCTTCACTCTACATGTCGTGCATCATCTTCTGCTTCAGCTCCTGCATCTGACGGTCAAGCTCCTGCAGCTTCTGCTCGTTCCGCTTGCGAAGTTCCTCGCGCTCCTGCCAGGTGCCCTCGTTGCGGTGCCAGGCACGGCCGCCGTTGCGGTAGTCGCCGCTTCCCATGCCTCCGTTACGGTAGTCACCGCCATCCATGCCGCCGTCGCTACGGTAGTGGCCGCTGCGGTAGGAGCCGTTGCCGCTCAGGGCGTCCACGAACTCGTCACCGTGGGCCTTCAGCTCTTCGGCCATCTTCTCAACCTCGGGGCCGCAGTCGTCGCTGATCTCGTCAATGAAGTCGTGCAGCTTCTTCTTCACCTCGCGTGGCGACAGCTTCTTCGTCTTGATAATCATGAAATTCTCGTTCATACCTTTTGTGTTTTTAGTGGAGATCATGCCTTCTTCTTCAGCAAGTCAAGTATCTCCCGCTGCGAGGCCTGGATCTGTGCGGTCTGCTGCTTCAGCTCGCCGTACTGGGTCTTCAGGTTCTCTATGGTCTCGTCGCGCTCCTGTTCGTGTGCATACTGCGGACTGAGCTGCTTGCGTATCGCGTCGTAGTCCTTCAGCGCTTTCTCATGCCAGTCGGTACGGGCGATGTGCTCCGCACTGAGCTTTGACAGGTTCTGCACCTCAGCGTCCATCAGTTCGCGGCTCTCGGTGATGATCGTGGAGCCGCCACGGTCAACGGCAGCCGTCGCAGGCACGTTGCGGAAAGTCCGCTGTCCTATAGGCGTCGATACCAAGATGTCAACCACTGTATCCTGCTGTTGCTGGCCGAAGGCTATAGCCGCAAGCACCTGGTTAGGCTGTGCGTCCTTCGGGCGTGGCTTGCTGATCTCGTCAACCACTCCGTCGGCCAGTGTCACATGATCGCCCAGATCAAGAATCGTCAGATGGGCTCCCTTTGCTAAATTCTGAAACATAATCTCCTGTTTTTGTTTGTTACCTTTTTTGATGAACTCTCTCAGAAAGGCCAGCAAGCGGCGGAAGTACCACCGCCAGCCGGTCTTATTTTGCAGCCGGTGTCTCGGTCGTTCCTGTGCCGGTAGTACCGTTGGTATAGCCAAGCAGGCGTGCAACGAGCAGAGTCCCGATGAAGTCGCTGCCGATGGTGGCGATGCCGGTCGGTACGGCCTGGTACTGGTTGTTGGGCAAGGTGATCGTAGGCGGCTGGCAGCGCTTGATGGCCTCAACCTCGCTGATGATGGCGTTCAGCTTCGCGTCGGTCTGTGCCTGACTCTGTCCGACGATGCCGGCGAAGTACTGGTTCTGCTTCATCTGCGATATCTCGCCGTCCTTGGCAAGTGCGAGTGCCGTCAGCTCCTGGATCTTCGCGTTCTTGTCCTCGAGCTTGTCGTTGTACATCTGCTGGAGGATGGCGCGGTAGCCCTCGGTCTGACTGTCCACGATACGCTGGGTGTTCTCGTTACCTGCATTCAGTAAGGCGTTTGTCTGTTGGCACATAGCCAGGGCCTGGTCCTTGCAGCAGTTGCAGAACTGCAGGGCGATGTCGCTCTGACCTTTCTGCAGTGCCATCTGGAGCTGCATCACGCTCATGTTGTTCTGCGATGCAAGCTGCACCATTGCCAGGTTGATGTTGGCAAGACCGGCCTGAATGGCGTCGGTAGACGTGTTGAAGGCCTGGGCCAGCTCCACTACGCGGTTGCCTACACCGGTGATATGCTCCATCAGCAGGTCGTTGCCGTGGTTGTTGTTGGCCATGTTGGCCAGATAGGCCGTGGCTGCAGCGTCGTTGCCGCCTCCGCCGAAACCGCCGAAGCCGTTGCCGTAGCCGAACATGTTCGCCACGATTCCGAGGCCGAACAGACCAAGCACGCCGTCCCACATGCCGTTACCGCCGAAGATGCCTCCGTTGTTGCCCTTGTTGTTGCCCATCACGGCGGCGAAGTCGGCAGGACTCCATCCGCTGCGGCCACCGAAGCCGCCCTCCGAAGTCCCCAAAGTGATGATTTTGTCTTCTGTCATTTTGTAAAAATTTGAATAGTTGATAATAAGATGTGAATACTCTCGGGTGCCGTTGCGCATCGACACCGCAAATATATCCTAATTATCCTGACCAAAAGCGGGCTAACCTCTCTTATCTTCCCTCTCTCCGTGAGGTCTTTTAACATCTTCTGACAACTCTTTCCCCAGACGGACGACGATCCTTTCCACGGTGGCGCGGCCAATTCCGTATTCTTCTGCAAGCATCCTCACGGCCTCGGCATACTTCACACCGAGGCTCCGCATACGCTGGAATTCCTCGTACAGCTTCACATAGCGCCAGTCATGCCTTGGTATCTCATTCTCTGAGAGCATTTTTAACGTCGGACTGCTAATTTTCAATAATTCTACGACTTTCATCGGTGCAATGTTTGGTTGATTAATTTCTTTTTCTTACCTTTGCACCCGTCTCACCTCACATACGGGAAAAACCCACACATAGGAAAGAGGGTAACCGTCCCCCGGCTCCTGTGTGTGGGTCTATTCGTAAAATGAGGTGAGATGCGTTTTATGAAAGCCGGGGGATTTTTCCGTCCAAGGATCATCATCTTACCGGCTCCGCTGCAAAGGTACGGCTATTTCCCCTACCCTTTTTCACAAATTTATCGTATGATTATAAATAATGTACGCGCGAGGTGGTCATCAAAATCTTGCTCAAACATTTGGCCGTTCGGAATAATCGTCGTATCTTTGCAGAAGAATAACTAAAAGTTGAAAGGAATGCAAAAATCCGGATCAATATTTGTATTGATTGTTATCTGTTTCTTGTCCTGTAATGGCAACAAGACGGAGAAGGCTCAAAGAGAAAGAGACACAGCCGTGGTCGTCAGGAGTGAATATGTAAAAGACACCACTATCATGGAGAGGTTTGTGTACATAGAACCGGAAGAGACAGATGACGTTGACGAATTACGCTACGCTTTGGAGGAAGCTTACGAGAAGATCAGAGATCTGGAGGACAAGGTTGAAAACGCCCAGATGTCAATCGAAGAAGCCCGCTCAAAGATCAGACAGGCTCAGACGAATATTGAGGATGCAAGGATAATGCGGGAGCCGATGCTTTTGGACGATGCCGAAATGGATCTTAACTCGGCAGGCTCAGAACTTGATGATGCAGAAATGGAATTATATTAAAATTTGTAAATTCTCTTTTCGTTCAAAATAATTGTCCTATCTTTGCATCGACTCTCTGCAGATCCCGCAGAAGGTTAGTAGCCCCAAACACAAGGGACATTAGTTTTCAAGGGAGAGGTTCGTGGCCTCTCCTATTTTTGTGCAAAAGAAAGACAGCCACCGGAGTGACTGCCTCTCCTACTAGCCTAAAAATTATATTATGAATTACGTACCTACTTATTACAATAACTATATTCAAATTTTCCTTCTTTTTCTTTTCCTCGTTTCTACATGCCTGCGCCACTGTCTGTCTGACATACCATTAGGTTTATCGTTAATAGTGGCGTGGCTTCAAAAAAGTGGATACCGGGAACTAATTGCATACCTACTCCATTATACATTATGTTAGTCAGGCATTTACTGTAATACTACCGAATGTAATTGTGTTCTCAGTCCACTTCAGTCTCTGCCACGTCTCAGTAGGAACATTGCCACCGATAGTGACATACTTGCCCAGCGTATTGACATTGATACCAGTACTGTTGGTGGTTCTCGGATTGACAGCAGCGTTTCTCTGTCCCTGCACGAATGCTTCCATAGTACCTGAAATATCGTCTCCTGCCAAATCGACGAATCCAAGGACAGTACATTCTCCTAAAGAAGAAATGTTTCCATTGACAGCAGAATTCTCCAAGGAGATGTTATACAAATTCTTACTATTGGCAAGATTAGCAATATCCCCGGTCACTCCTGAACCAAGACTTCCGCATGAGAAACCTGTTAACGCCGTATAACCGCTAAAGATACTTAAATCAAAGCTTACTGTATTGATCGGTGCTTCAATATCCAGATCCTGTAATTGTGTTTTAAATGCAGCACTCCCAAATCCGTTAAGATTAAAGTTTGCAACTCCACGAATGTAATTAAGGAAAGCTGTTGTAGTTATCTTTAATTGATAATTACGCAGATGATCACTATAAAGCAAATCATCTATACTGGCAAATAGCCCTGAGATTCCTGCTTTGCACCCTATTTTACGAAGATTGTACTTCCCGTTCACCCTTAACCTGAAAATAGTTCCAGCAGAGCCTACTACTCCAATCAGAGTATCTAAACCAGTTGTGCCAGCCAACTTGACATGAGTATCATCAATCTTTACAGCACCGTTATCAATACTACCCTGATTCAGTTCACCAAAAGTAGCACCCTCAATCTCAACGGTAGTAAAAGAATGCACACCGTCGTCAAATGTATAACCACACAAGTCGAGGTCTTGGTTACTACCTGTAGTGCCGATTTCACCATAGATGAACATTTCATCTATCCCCAAAAGGTCTGGATTATTAACATGACCTTTCAGTTTCATAACTAAACAATTTCCCATAATTCTAAATATTTAAATTTATACTTTAAAGTAATTATTATCGAGCCATTCAAGCCTGCTCTTAATCTTTCCAAGCAGACCTTCAAAATTCAATTTGCTTGTATTAACATTCCATCTGCTATTCTCGTCAGCATAGTCGCCATCTGGAATTGCGTCTGTCAATTTATGATAAACATAGCTGATATGCTCATAGGTAAGAACACTGTTTCTGAGTTCAGAATACCTGTTTACAATCTGGTCCCAATAAGTATCTCTGATATGCTCCCATAGTGACATGTCATAATGTACTACACCTCTTCCATCATTAGGGTCATTTACACCTACGGCAATATTAAAAATGTCATCATCGTAGTTTGCATTCAATGACAAATCCACATCATAGAAGTAAGGATAGAACTTCTTCTTGTCACTTCTTGTGTGAAGAACCATATTACGACAGATACTGTCCCACATAAGGAATGTCTGCATACAGATGAAATAGTCGATAAAGCCAAGCACGTCCATTCTTTCAGGAATATCTTCCTCGTCAAAATGAGTGTCGATCGGTGAAGCAGAAACACTGTCTTGAGTTACCTGACCCTGGCCATCAAGTGTGCTTGTAACATACATTGTACCTCCCACGTCAGTAAGTTCAGATGCTGGGTATTCAATATTATCGCTTCCCTTATAGATAGTCCTGTCATTGATGAATTCAAAGAACACATTCAGTGCCCTTGCTGTGTCCTCGCTCATCTCATCCATCATTTCATCTGACCATTTCTCAGCAGAAGCATTAATCCAGCAAGTGTCAGTTCTGTAATCACCACATACAAAGATTCCGCTGTGGTCATCGTCACCATCAAGCATGTAGTTCTTCTCGTCTTTCTTCAGGCAGAACACTTGTAAGCCGTAGAACTCGCCACCGACGCTTGTCCTGATTGGGAATCCTTGGATAAAACCTGTGGCTCCAGTATAATGGCCAAACTCCTTTTCCCAAGGATACCTGTCATCGGAAGGACGTTTGTTCCATACATCAAGGAGTACACGGTAAAGCACCAACTCCTTGACTCTTGAATTGTCAGAAACATTCGACTTCAGGTTGTATCCAGACAAGCGGAGCATTTCACCAACCTTAATCTTGTCTTTCTTCTTGTATGTATCATTCTTATAGAATGTAAACCTAAAGTTTCTCTTTCTCTTATAAAGAGTAGATGAACCTTGGTATTTAACACCCATTGCAATATTATTCTTGGTAAGATAGTGGCCAAAGTCAATGTCAACCACGCAGTAATGCTCAGTCTTTTTGTCAACTGGCCATGCTTTGTAGGGTGGAACATCAACCATCTGAAACACCTCAATACTCTCAGCTGTTGGCTCACCATCTTCAAGCGTACTTGTTACATAGTATTTGTCATCTACCTTTGTAACCTTAGATGCAGCATAGAAATCAAGCTTGACGCTGCTTTCATTTACTGATGTCCTATCATAACCACCACCAGGAAGAGGTGTTAGGGTTGACTTGACATAATAGTATGACAAAACCTTTCCTTGTGATGCGTTTTCATCATTGTCATCCAGCATCTGAATAAGAACTACATCACCACTACTTGTAGCACCACCTTTCTTTGACAGATAGAAAGTCTCTTCTTTGATATTGGCAGTACCATAAGACGGGAAATGATAATTTATTGCTGCTATGTCACTACCCGCATTCTGAGTAACAACCTCTTCTGCTGCCAATACTTTGATTTGATTCTCAGCCTTCTTTGAATACTCAACATCATTAAGAGCGATGCGAGGCTCTACTTTGGTACCATCTTTTCTTCTATAACTGATAATCCTTCCAAGAGAATCCAACTCTATAGCAAGCCTGTTCTCTTTATCAGCCATTCCTTTGACTTCATTGCCATCAATATTAACAGAAGGAGTCTCAAATCCAACTTTCTCAAACTTAACACCACTCTTTTTTCTTCCACCTAAGATATTATTAATGGCATCAAGTTCTAATTCTATATATTCTGGATTATCAACCCATATAGGTGTACCGCATACTCTTTGAGCGACCATATTCATTTCTGCCTTATTCGGATGAACATCACTTATGTCTCCAACGTAGACATACTCTGCCCCATAATGCTCCGCAATGGCCTTGACAGTTTCCTGATAAGCAGTTTCCATATCAAAGGCAACACAGATTATCTTGGCTTTTGGATACATGGCAATGGTATCCTGCATACCTTTAATATATGCAGGTGCAAACTTTGTCAAGTCATAACTTACAGCATCATAATCAATTTCTCCAATTGGAACGTTATTCAAGCTGTCATTAGTACCAAGAGCAATATAAATTTCATCAGGATTTCCAAGCAAAGAAACTCTTGGAGAAAATCCCATCAAAAGACTGCTTGCCGTACTGCCGCTATAAGAAGCATTTACCTCTATAATACCTCCTGTATTGTCTATAACTTGTTTCCACCAAGTATCTTCAACAGAAACCACATCAGAGCTTCTGTCTCCTTCAGAAGGATACCACATTGCATATTTGTCGATTTTGAATCCTTCTTGATTAAATGTGGATATACTATCTCCAAGAATAGATACTTTTTTGATAGTATCAAGTTTGGTAATTATTGGATTGATACCGTCTTTAATGTATTCTTGTATCTGCCTTGGAACACCACAGCCGAAGAGGAAGTTACCATCATTCTGTAGGCCAAAGAGTATCTTGTAATCAGAAGTAAGCCATACTGCAATGAACTCAGGATTGCTGATTGAGGAGATTGTAGCACCGCCCAAGTCAATGGAAGAAGTCTTGATCCCGGCAGGAAAAAGCTTTGTACCGTCAGCCATGACAGCCTCAAGTATCCTCTCATCAGAGTCAAGCTTCACCTCTGCGAACTCTGGGTTCTCTATGTAGTGGATTCCAGAGGCATACTCCTCGTCAATGAGTGACTTGCCTTCTTCCTTGTCTACCTTGGTGTTCTCGACGGACTTTGCCCTGTTGCTCTCGGCCTCAATCTCTGCGTCAACGTCAGCCTTTAACTGTGCAAGCACCTCGGCGAGGGTGTCAGAGTTCTTAAACTCCTCAAGGAAGGCAATGATCTCCTTTACGGAGTCAATGGCCTCGGTCACGTCGTGGGCACCCATGATCTCGTCAATCTGTGCCTGTATGTAGTCCTTAACCTGCTGTGGACAACCTGCACCGAAGTACACGTTGCCGTCCTTCTGGATGCCTACAAGAACCTTCTCCTCGTCATCCAAGATGACTGAGAGAAATTCAGGATTCTCGATATAGTGGCCGTAGGTGGCTGCTGCACCGCCGGAACGTAGAGGCTTCACGCTGCCGGGTGTCGGGTCGAAGTCAGTGAGGGTCTCAAGCTTCTCAATCATGTCCGGAGCAAGCTTATCTGTAGTCACGGCTCCGTCTGCCAGCTTAGACTCTGTGACGTTCTCGTCGGCAATCTTTTTCGTAGTCACGGCTCCGTCTGGCATTTTCTTTTCAGTCACCGCTCCGTCAGCTATCTTTTCCGTAGTGATGGATTCATCGGCAATCATCCTCTCAGTGACCTTAAAGTCTGCGCTGAACTGATCAGGTGTGATGGAATGATCAAGGATCTTATTCCCTGTCACTGCACCATTGGCAATCTTGGGAGTCGTCACTGCGCCGTCAGCAATCTTATCGGTAGTGACTGCATCTTTTCCGATATGCCTGCTTTGAACGGCTCCGTTCTGGATATCCTTACTCTGTACCAGTACGCGCCAGTCGCCTATATGCTCGTCAAACTCAAACAGCTGTTTCATATTTTAATTGTTTATACTAAACTATTGTAACCGCTTATTATTGCATCAATTATCGTGTCAAGATCCTCGGGAATGTACCATGTGTTATCCTGTCGCTTGCCAAGCAGGATGAGGTCGTTGGCATCCGTGTAGACGCACTTCCATTCTGGGTTTGTCGTAACGGTCGTGGTGCCTGCGTTTGGATCCGATGCCAGGGCCATAATGGTTGCAAAGTTCTTCTGGAAGGCGGACTCATCTTCTATACTTGTATCAACATAAGTCTTGTCTGCTTTCCCTGAAATATCCTGATGCTGGGTCAGATAGCCTGCATCGTTGATAAAAGCTGATACATTAGTGGGAATAACAGGTATCGTTGGCTTATTACTCAGGTCATTATAGCTACCTGTTGTTGCTACGGTAGCAAGATCTATAAGCTTCTGCACCAGCTGGCCTGTGATACCACTTTCGATGGCAGCCCACTCGGAGGCCGTGAAACCAGGCAGCGAGAACTCGAAGGCCCAGGCTGTACCGTTGAACTTGTAACGGTCAGTACGGGCAATCTCTGTAGGCGTGGCGTCGGCCGTAGGCACTTCCACATAGCAGAAGTCGTTGTTGTCGCACTCGGAAATCGCCGTCCCTAATGCGGCAGCCACCTGATCACGGGTGTCGGAGGTGGTAAGACTCAGGTCGCTCACAAGGTTGTATGTTCCCCTGAATGTCGCGCTGTTTGTTGCCACGTCCTCATCGGTGGCAAGTTTGTTCTCCTCGGATGCCTCCTCAGGGATCTTGCTATTGATGTCGGCGATGGCAATATCATGCTCCTTATCCTTCTCAGCCTCCTTGTCGTAGGGGATATATCCTTTCAGGTCATCCTGCCACGACGTCTGCCCTCCTTCGGTCACCTGCTTCTCGAGTGTGCCGATGGGGTTGCCTTTCGCATCCTGGGATTCTGTAAATCGGTAATGGTTCATGCCGTGTCAGTTTAGGATGAAACACTTTGTCACCTCCACGGGGGTGGCGAGACGGATGACCGACTCATGCTTTACGTGGATGTCTATCTGGAAGCCGGTATCGCTCCTGGGCGACTGCCCATAGTTGGCGTACCCGCCGTCGCTTTCTCTCTTCAGGGTCACCACGGGCGCACGGCTGGCAAGCTCTATCCTTGCCGTCGCGCACTCGTCAATGGTGATATCTTCGCTGATATAGGCGTTGGCCTCAGCATCGAATGTGAATGTCGGTATGATCATTATTCACTTCCTTATTGTTCTGTTCTTACTGCGTCTGGGTCAAGATACCTGGCGGCGATGGCAAAGAGCGGTCCCGCCAGCTCGTCCTTGAAGGCCGTCATCGTCAGCCCTGCTATCTGGTAGATCAGCGAGGCCTCCAGCTGTGCAGGTACCTTCACGTTTGTTGTCAGGTGGCTTGCGTCAATGTTGCTTGTGTCGGGCTTGCGCACAAACCCGAACACCAGCGTGTCGGATGCGGTCTTGGCGCAGTACATCTCCAGCACCTTCCTGCCGCTGGCGTTGTAGGTCAGGATATTGACGGGCCTGTCCCACGATCCACGGGCGTATTCGTCCTGCTGCATGAGGTACGCCTGCGACGTGTCGGGTTCAGGAGCGGGGAAATGAGACCACGACGAGAGCCGTGCCTCAACGATACGGAGCATGTCGGTGGGCAGCACCAGCGTGCCGACGAGGGTAGTGGTATTGAGTGTAAAGATTCCGGTTACGGGCGTCGATGCCAGTGTCTCGATCATGTCGCCGTCGAGCTTATCAAGAGGAGCGTTTTCTATGACGTACTGCAGGGCATAGCCCACCTTGTCGATGATGACGGCCGTCAGGTTCTTCTCGTCTTCGCTCTCACGGAGGAAGTCCGAGTCGTTCTCCATCAGCTCGTCGATGGCAGCCCTTACCCGTGTCACTATCTCAGATACCAGCATGCCTTATCCTTTCTTGATCGTCGGGTTTATGCCATGCTCTTTCAGCAACTTGCGCGCCTCCGATTCTGTCTGCACCTGAATCTGGAAATTCTGCGCGATGTACTGGATGGCCTCGCCCAGGTTGTCAAACTTCATGGCGGTCGTGCCGTCATCGGTCTTTACTGTCTCAGTTTCCTTTACAGGCTCCGGTTCCTTTGTCGGCTCAGGAACCTTTACCGGCTCCGGCTTCTTTGCAGGCTTTGGGTTCTTAGCCTGTGCCTTGTTTCCTGTGACAGACGCCCTTGCCGGTCGTGCGTTGACTCTGGCTGCCTTCTGTGCAGCAGCCTTACGGTCGCTGGCATCCTCCACCGTACGCTCCAGCACGATGTCCCTGTCCTTGAACATCTGGCTGGCCTCGATGGCCTTCTGCTTGAACGGATCGCTTGTGTAGCACTTGGCAGGTGTGCCGTTATAGGTGTTGCCGTCAACGAAGGCGACACGTACGCCGACGCCCTTGTACTTCAGCGTAATCTCAAAGCTATTCTGCTTCAGTCGTAATTGATATATCTTCAACATAAACTGTCTGTTTCTAACTTCTCACTCTTCACTGTTACTTATCACTGTCTTCTCCTTATATATAGAGGCCGCTCCCTCGTCTTCCAGCGGCTCAGCAGCGGCCTCTCAAGAAAGGAGGATCTGGTTTATACGTTGCCCGTGTACTCAATCCACTGGTCGGAGTCTTCATCCCACTGCCAGACCTTGTCGCCGTCGAGCACCACTCCGGTGTACTCCGTCCAGGCGTCGGTCTCGTAGATGTAGTACTTGCCTTCCTCGTAGGTCACGGCGTCGGGAGCTGTGCCGACTACGATGTCCGTTGTCGGGGCGATGATGTCGCCGTCCTCGGGAGTAGCAGGCAGCTCGCTCACAGGAGTCACGGGTCCGTCCTCGCTCAGCAGGCCGTCGAACGAGATGATCATGCCGTCGCTCGGGTTGCTGGGGATAGCGTCGACAACCTCGATGGGTTCTGTATCGTCGGAGATATTCTTGTCGATGATCTCGTCGGAAGGACCGATAAGCATGGAGTTCTGACCGCGGAGTGCCAGTGCGCCGATCTCGATATAGGTATAGCGCTGTGCCTCGCGTGCGTCGTTGCCGGCCTTGTTCAGGTCTATGGTGCTCTCCTTCTTCACCTTATGATAGTAGCGGGCGATCTGCAGAGGCACTGCAACGCAGAAGTTCTCATAACCGATCTCGTCCATCATCGGGGCATATACGATATGCAGCGTGCCGAAGTTGCTCACCAGGTCGCGTACCACGATGCCGTAGTCGGTCTTCTTATGGTCGTACTTGGCCTCCATGTACTTGATGATCTCTTCCATGTTGGCGATCTCGGCTACCTTGTTCTTACCGCAGAGCAGATAGGCCTCGGTGGTCTCGGCATACTTGGTGAACATCACCTTGCCGATGGCGGTGATATGGGCGTACTTGAACTTACCTTCGATACCCATCGTATTGGTCAGCTGGCGCAGGATACCCTCAGAAGTGTAGAAGTACTCCTCGTTGCCGTCCTTGGTGCGCATCAGGTAACGTGTCTGCACACCGTCCCACAGGTCGCGCTCGAACTTCTTCGAGAAGTTGGCCAGTGCCTGGTCCTTCATCTCATCGAAGCCCCACGGGGTCTTCTTCAGGATCTCGCGCTCATGGTCGGTGATAAGGATATTGAACAGGCGCTTCTGCAGGAACACCTTTACCGAACGGGGCTGGCTGTTGTCGGGGTTGACGATCTTCTGCGACTCGCTTCCGGCATAGCTGGAGATGTAAAGCTCGGTGTTGGCGGGGATGGCGGGAACGAGGTAGTCGCGCATGTAATCGCTGATGGTACCTTCCACCTTTGCCTTTCCGTTCAGCGGACGGAGTGTCACCTCGTCCTCGTCGGCAGCGCTGACATAGAGCACAAGGTCGCCACTGGTCTTAGTGGTGCTGCCCTTCTCATAGCCCTTCACGCCCTTCACGATGACGGTAGAGCTTACGCCCAGGTCGTTCAGGTTACCGCTACAGTTCGATGCTGACAGCTTGATGCTCTCGGCCTCGGAAATGTCATCCGTGGTGCGGAGCATGAGGCTGGCCTCACCGATACGGAAGTGCTCGATCTCATAGCCCTTCACACTGCGCTGCACGGCAACGGTGCGGGCAAAGTTCAGCAGTACATACTTGGGCGCGTTGTACTTCACCACGTCGGGGTCGTACTCGTCGGCTGCAAGGTCGCCACGGCGCATCTGCGTGGCACTGCCCTGGGTGCCCTGCAGGTCCTGTCCGGCGCCCTTGCCGGTCGCATCGTCCATGTCGTTTACGGTGGGATCTACGGGATCAGGATTGGCAGGGTCGGGATCGACCACGGCTGCACCTTCGGCAAGGCAGACGCCTGTACCGCCCGTCAAAACTGCAATCACTACGAAGAGCAGACTGATGATCAGTCCGTGTCTCTCCACAAAGTTCTGAATCTTTTTCATTCTTTTCTTGTTTTTAAGGGGTTTATATTTATTCATCTAATCCGTCTCGTATTTATCATCCCTCCCCTCCTGAGCTGGGTTGCGCTCATCTGCGTGCCGCTAAGGTTCTGGCCTGCATTCCTGCCGACTGGCAGAAGGTCGCTTTTGTTCGGGTCCACGGGGTCGGGATGCCTTGGGTTTGGGTCCATCACCGGACAGTCTTTCATCATACGCCAAGGCTTTCACGGAACGACTTGAGGCTGCCGTCATTGTTTTTCTTGCGCTCGGCGCGTCCTCCCGCGCCACCGCTGCCAAGACTGGGGACTCCGGCTCCTGCAAAGTCCTTCTTACCGTTCTGGATCTTCTCGTTGAGTGCCGTCGCGCGTGCCTTCTCTGTGGCCGACGCGATGTCGTTGTCGTAGTTCTGTGCCTTCAGCACGGCCTCCCACACCTCCTTGGGAACAATACCCATCGAGGCGTTGCCGATGATGCCGTAGTCGGTCACGTTGCCTTGCTCGTCAGTCTCGCCGAACATCTTCTTAATGAGTGCCTGGGTGTCCTCGTCGCTCATGCCGCGTTCCTGCTGCAGCTCCTTCAGGGCGTCCATGCTCTTCTGGAAGTTGTCGCCCATATCCTTTTCGGCCTTGGCGCCTGCCGCAAGGTTCTCCTGGTACTTGGCCAGTGCCTCGCCCATCTTCTTACTGAATTCTGGATCGTTGGCCAGCTCGCGGATATCCATGTCGGGGCCGATCTGCTCGGCAAGGTAGGTAAACGGGTTCTCTCCCTCCTTCGCGGCGAGTATCAGCCCTGCCAGCAGCGGGGTTTTGTCAAACGCCTCGCTCAGCTGACGGTTGCTCTCGCGGAAGCCCTCAAGCTCGTCAAGGTTCTGGTTGGCCTGGCTGTAGAAAGCCTCTTCGTCGTCGAGGTTCAGGTCAGGATGCGCGGCGCTGTAGCGACCACGGTAGCGGTCGCGTGCGCTCTGCGGCTGCTCCTGCACTGCATTGGGTTGTTCTGTCGTTGTTGCCATAAACAATTTTGTTTTTTTGATCTTAGGTATGTGCCTTTTGAAAATTATGCCCCAAAATTAAGGCAATAAACCCCTGTGTTTTTCACAAAATTATCGTAGGAAAAAGAATTATACCGGAAATTCGGGCGATACGATAATTTTGTGAAAAACCAACCCCTCCGGAGGCTTATCTTTGCACGAAAAAGACACGGAATTATGACAAAGCCGACAAAACCTCTGCTCACTCTCGATGACGTGCGGCCGCTGCAGAAGGGCAGCCGTCGCGACACCGTGAAAAAACGACGCGAGGAAAACCTGCAGGGCGAGAAATACGACCAGGCACTACTCTCCGAGTGCGCGCGCTCATGGAATAATAAAGAGGATTTCCGCATGGAGCGTGCCCGTGTGCTGAAGATGCTCTTCGGCAACCAGTGGGGAGAGACCATCCACGTCTACGGCCTCGGCGACATGTCCGAAGAGCGATGGATCCGCATGCAGGGACTAACGCCCTTGAAGAACAACGTCATGATCTCGCTGTGGTTCTCCGTCTTCGGCATCCACGCCAAACAGGAGACGGAGCCGGTCTGCTACGCACGCAACCAGGCGGCTAAGGAACTGTCCGATACGCTCTCGGCTGCCCTGCAGACGAACTATCAGAGCCAGTATATGTCGGAAAAGCTCGACTCCACCTTTGCCGAGTACCTGGTATCATCTGCCGCGTTCATGCGCAACACGTTCGAGGAGCGCAATGAGCTGCACGACTCCTACAACGACTGCATCAACCCTTACTACATGTTCTGGGAGGGAGGCAGCGACCCGACACACCAGGACTTGCGTATGATAGGATGCCTCCACGACATCAGCCCGGAAGAGGTCTATTTCCGCTTTGCACGTCCGGAGTACGGCCTGACCATCGACGACCTCGATGAGATCTTCCATATCGGAGAAGTCGGCAACCTCAACCGCCAGACCTCGCAGGAACTTAACGAGAAGAACAGCATCGAAAGTGTCTCTTTCTATCAGCCTTCGGATCTCGGCCTCTGTCGTGTCATAGAGGTGTGGCGCGAGGAGGTAAAACCGCGCTACCAGTGCTTTGACCCGCTGGCAACGGATCAGATAGACAAGTATTTCCGTTGCGAGAAAGAAGACCTGAAACACGTCGTGGCCATTAACCGTGAGCGTAAGGCAATGTACGACGAGCAAGGCGTGCCCAAGGAAAAGCGCGCATACATCACCGCCCAGGAGATTGTCGACAAGTACTGGCAGTATTACTTTATGGCTCCCGACGGCCGCATCCTCTGCGAGGGCGAGTCACCTTACGACCATAAAAGCCATCCCTTTACCATGTCGCTGTTCCCGTATGTCAACGGTGAGGTGCATTCCTTCATGGGCGGCTTCATCGACCAGCAGAAATACATCAACCGCATGGTGATGATCAACGACTTTGCCATCCGTTCTGCGGCAAAGGGTATGACGTTCCTGCCGCTGTCGATGAAGCCCGACGGCATGACCGTAGAGGAATACGCCAACCAGAAGACCAAGTTCGATGCCGTCTTTGTCTACGACGACACCAAGAGCCGTTCAGGTGCAAAACCCGAGTTCTATACTCACTCGGCATTCAATACAGGTGCCAATGAGATGCTGCAGACACAGCTCAACATGATTCATGAGGTATCGGGCGTTTCCGGTGCGCTGCAGGGTAAAACACCGGCCAGCGGTACGGCTGCCTCTCGCTACGCCATGGAGGCGCAGAACGCCACCACCACTATCTACCCGCTCATTAAGAAGTTCAACGGCTTCGAGGAGCGCGTGGCAGTGAAGACGCTCGTCACGCTCCAGCAGTTCTATGAAGAGGGACGCGATATCACGCCGAAGAAGTCCGACAAGCAGATGTTTTATCGTGCAAACGCCTGCCGCAACATCAAGGCTTCCGTCAGCATCAAGAATTCAGCTGCCACAGCAGCTTTCTACCAGATGGGCAACGAGATCCTTAACATGCTTTTCGACAAGGGAGCTATTGACGTGCGCACCTACCTGAAGAATCTCGACGCGCCTTTCTCCGACAAGGTGCTGCAGGATATCGACAACTATATGGGACAGCTGCAGCAGGGACAGGTTCCCGAAGGTCCTGTACAGGTGCCCGGTGCCAACCAGCAGACGGCCAACATGGCTACCCAGCTTCTCAATGGCCCCGGCCAGCTCTACACACGTCAGGCTGCAGGTCAGCCCCTAACCCTTCAACAGTAACCGCTTATGACTATTACACTTGACTTCGGTACACTCTTCGCCATCGTAACGCGCTCGCTCTCCATTATCGGTAAGCGGAGTACTGACGATAACGGCAACCGCCTCTTTGCCGACGTCACGCTGGGGACGCGCGAGCATGACATCATCGCCGATTTCTTCTATAACGCCTTCGTGGATCTCAGTGCAGAGCTGAACGAGTTCCTGACGGCGGTCATAGACAACCCGTCAGGCATCACGTCGGTCATATACTGCACCTTCTGGACTGATCAGGCGGCTTCTAACTTTGTCAGTCAGATCACGGAAAGCGGTCAGTACCTCTATAAGTACAACAGCAACGACCTGTATGTCTCCAGCCTCACCTATCCGTTCAGCTATACCAATCCCGCCAGCGGTACGCTGTTCAGGTATAACGGCTCGTTCTACAGATGGAACGGATCAAACCTGACACTCATCAGCGATCCCACTACCCTGACCGAACAGCAGCGGTTGGCCGCCATAGATCTTGTCTACTACGACACCAACCCGTCGATGGTATCGGGAACAGCCGAGAATCAGTACCTGTATTATAACGGATCTGTCTACAAGTCCTCCCGACAGGCATCGTTCAGCTCGGCGTCCGTTCCCTCAGGCGCTGCCCTGGTAGGTCCGCAGGGAAGGGTGTACACCGTTGAGGGAAATATCATCACCGAGGTTCCTGCCAGCATACTCGACACGGTGACGCTCTCGCTCACCATGCCAGACAACTGGAACACGGGACTGCAGCAGGCGATGTTCCAGGCTGTCAGTACTTACTGTGTTTCTTACGCGCTCTATTCGTGGTTCACCGTCACGGCTCCACGTATTGCGGAGAAATACCTGGGCGACATGAAGCGCAGTCTGACGGCCGTTGTCAGGATGGCCAACGACAAGACACCGCCTGACGGATCGATAGACGTCCTGTCAACAACAACAAGCGTATCATAAAATCAGTATATTATGGCAAAGACTATCACACTCAATCTCGAAAAGGACCTCATCATGGAGGCCGTGAAAGCCGAGACCTACGACACCGGACGCATCATCAAGTCGAATGATCCGGTAAAGAACGCGCCTACGTCGCTGTCGGAACAGGCAGGCGGTGAACAGCATCAGGAGCGACAGCTGCTCAGGGCGCTGAAGGAGGCCGTGGGAAGGTTCGAGTCACAGATGGTGGAGTTCCTCGACGCTGGAAACGGCACCATTGACAATACCCTCTCCAGCGCGGTGAGCCACTTCACCATCACCATGGTCGTCAGCGACCGCTACAACGAAGGACTGCGAAACCCGATGTCCTCGATCTGCGAGGCCTACATCATAAACATGGTGCTCTACATCTGGTGGAATGCGCGCGACCAGGCGTTTGCCAAGCAGTACTACGCCAACACGCAGGACTCCATCGACCACATACGCCTCTGTCTGGCAAAGACGGCTCCCGACGCCTCGGCAGTCGATTACTTTGCCGTGAACGGTGAGGTGACGGGTGCAAACATCGTCTCTATTGCGTTCCCCAACGCTACCTATCAGGCCACCTTGGGACAGGCGTTCTCCAGCCCCTCGCCCACGACGGCTCCTGCAGGGCTGGCCCTGACCTACTCTTCTTCTAACCAGGCCGTGGCTACCGTCAACGCCTCAACGGGTGTTGTAACCCCCGTCGGTGCCGGCTCCTGTGTCATCACCGCACACTTCGGCGGCAACAGCGCCTACCGTCCCGGATCGGGCGCATACACACTCAACGTATCAGCATCCTAACACCCGAAGCCATGTCTAAAGTCATTAAGGTACAGATACTGCATGAGTTGGCCATCAACTCCGCAAAGAACGAGACCTATCAGAAGGGTATCGTCGACAAGGCCGTTGACCCAAAGCTGATCACGGCAGCGTTCCATGAGCAGGCCGGCAACGAGGCCTACCATGAGGCGATGCTCTCGCGCAGCATGCTCACGCAGATAGAGCTGCTGAAGACATTCTTCTCAGACTACCTCACGGGCGACGGCAATGTTGCCGAGGACGCCACCATCAGCAGCGAGGAAGAGAAGAACGGCTTCACGGACATACTGCTTAACGTATCGGACCGTTTCAACACGGGCTACGTCAAGACGCTGGCGCGCCTCTCGCAGAAGTTCGTAGAGGACAGGATGATCTACCTGTGGTGGCTCTCCGTCAGCAAGGAGTTTGCAGCCATCTATGCCACTGCTGCCGAGGAGGACAAGGCGGGTATCATGGCCTGCTTCAACAAGACGGCTCCGTCGGCTCCGTCCTACCGTTTCCCGACGGCCATAGAGATACGTTACCCAATCATCCCGGAGCGTAACCAGGTGCCGGGCTACATCACGCCCGACAACACCAACGTTATCGAGCCGGAAGCGCTCTTCTCCAATCCGTGGTTACTCAGCCGCGGCCAGGAGTCGGAGATCTCCTACGTCCTCACGGGAGAGGACGGCAAGAAACCTCTGGACGATATCGTGGTGCGTGCAGATAATCCCTGTTGCAAGCCCTGCATAGGTAGCGACGGCCATTGGTATATCAAGGGTGTTTCCGACGGTTACACCCTCGTCACGCTGTTCTCTCGCCACAACGACCAGGTGTTTGTGAAGTTCGCAGTACGAGTAACACTATAATATATATAAGGTATGCCATATCCGCACAGTTGCCATACAGACCACCGCCTGATACCTGCCGAAGTTCCCCAACCGCGGCAGGGAAGTCAGGTTATTGAGATCATCATCATGAAGTCTGAGATACTTCACGATATCGAGACTTCCATCAGGCAGATTGAGAAGGGACGCAAGCCCGAAGACCCGCTGTTGCTGACCGAGGACGGCTCCGACAACTACCTGCTCTGCCGATGTATTGACACTGCCCTTGATCAGGCCGTGTCGCGCTGTCAGGCATACCTGCTGCTGCCGTCACCGTTTGTGCGCAGGATCTCCGCAGACCATACTCACGAATGGGACGAAAAGAATATCTTCCTTGCTTTGCCGGCCAACTGGCCGCCTCATTGCATCGATCCACTGCGCGATGCCGTACACAACTACATCGTCAACCGCGCCATGCAGCTGTTCCTTGTCTATGCAGACGCCAGACTGTCAGAGGTGTGCGACGCTATGGCCCTGTCATGCTGGAACGACATCAACACACAGCTCAACGCACGTCTCGGACCCACACGTATTCACCCGACATTCTTAGGATAGCGATATGGCAGCAAAGAAGGCAGGCCGTCCGAAGGGCGCACAGAACAAGGTCGGAAAAGACCAGAAGGAATTCATCAGGGGACTACTTGGTGATACTCAGGAACAGTTCCGTGAGGCCTTTGTCTTCTATGCCAACGACTCCAAAAGCAACAGGGAAAGCCGATCGCGCTTTGTGGATCTCTCTATTGAGCTGTCAAAGATGATCGTACCCAAGCCCGTAGAGATAGACGCTAATATTGAAGCGTCCGATTTTGAAGTACTGCTTGGCATGTGTTCCAAGTGGGATGATGAAAAGTGATTTTTAATCTTTTAAATGTCCGCTGCCGTTCCTGACTTTATCAGGCCGCTGCCTCCGCTGCTCTCCATCTGCCATACAGGAAGCGGCATTCTCTGACTCACCCAAAGGCCGATGCCCGTCGACATCACGATATCGTCGTGGTTGTTCTTGCCGTCCACGTTACCCATCGTGCCGTCTTCCTTGCGCTCATAGATAAGCAGCTCCCTATAGGCCTGCTCGTCCGGATCCTCATACAACTCATCCTCTATATAGGCGATGTAGTTGTCAATCACCTGCTCCTTGGTCAGTGTATTGGTGTGGAAGCCGTACACGTTTGTCACCTTCTGCGTCACCTTGTCAACCTCGGTGCGGCCGATGTACATATTGGGATAGTAGTCCGCTATCTCGTCAATGATGGTTCCCGAATGCTCTCCCTCCTCCTCCAGCCTGTCCTTACGGGTGTCGGCGGTGTTCTTCTCTATCACCAGCATGGCGTCCTGGTAGAAGTGCGCCAGCTGCGCGGCCTTCCATGCCAGCAGGTCGTGGCGTATATGCCCGCGCCAGCGTGCGACCACCCTCGGACGGCCTCCCATGTCGCGCATCATGCCGAAGCGGTCTATCACCGTCATCACCGTAAAGTCAGACGTCTTCGAGCGACCTCCTATATCGACGCTCACCACGTAACGGTTCTCCACTTTCAGGCAGTCTGGCATCTGCCATATCTTCAGTGCCTGTCCGTCGTCGAGGCGGTCAATGAGATGTGCCGTCCTGATGGCCCTTGCGCCCTTGTCCTCGTCGCCTACGATGTTGCCTACGAAGATCGGCGCCTTCCTCATCTTCTGCTGCATGGCATCGACGGAGTACTTGTTGAAGATCAGGTTACCAGCTGCCATGAAGCATTCCACGTCGTCGCTGGGAAACTCGGTGGCAAAGTAGGAGTAAGAGCGGAACTCGTTGATCTTGTCGCGGCACCAGCTGATGGCCTCGAACGACGCGCCCTTCTGCCACAGCTGCCAGAAGTATTTGCCGGTCTGACGGTAGCCCTTTACCCAGTTGGGGTTGTCCTTGTTCTCCACAAGCCACCGTGCAAACTCCATGGCCTTGTCTATGTAGCCGGGATCCTCTTCTACCTCTCGCCAAGGTATCTTGTTCCTGAATATGCCCTGATAATTGGGGTTGAACTCCTGACGGTACAGCTCAATCAGGTAGAACGGCACATACATAGCTTCCCACGCGCTGGGTATCTCTGGATCCTTCGCCTCATGGTACATGTTATAGAAGAAGTCTCCTACTACCCTGCCCGACGATTCCATCACGATCATTGTGTCGGGACGGTTGCCGATGGTACCGTTCAGTGACGAAAGCACGCCCTCCGGCTTCTTCTGCTCCGTCTCCTTCCAATATGCCACCTCCGAGAGGTGCGCCATCTTAAGGTTTGCGCTTCGGCTGGCGTCGTAGTTCTCATAGCTGGCCACCGTCGTGACGCTATCCCTGACCACCTCGCCCGTGTTGGTCTTCACCACGAAGTCGGCGGTGCTGCCCTTGAAGGGTGCGCTCTTCAGGCGCTTGCCTTTACAGCGGACACTCCAGCCTGGCTGATTCTCCAGCGCAAGATCGTACATGGCGCGTATTCGGATGGATGCTGCCGTCTGGTGCGCCATAATGGCCATGTTCCAGCGGCGGTGACGGCAGTCCTGCATCCACTTGCCGTAGAGCTGGGTCTCTGTGCTGCCTCCAAACTGCCTGGCCTTCGGCATGACGATACGGATAGGCTTGCCCGCAATGCGCATCTCCTCCTGCTTCTCCAGCAGCATACGCTGGCCGTAGTTCAGTATATACGGAATGACCGTTCCCTCCTCCTTATCCACAATCTTATAGATCATGGCAAAATAAAAAGCGGGGTCTTCCTCGCTCCTGGCCAGCATCATAGCATACACCACGTCCTGATAACGCTCTTCGGTGTACTCCCAGCCCATCTCGTCGGTGATATACTTACGGATGGTACCGCGCTTGATAAGCTTTTTGATAAGGATATTGTGCCTTACACACCTCTCAGGCATGTACTGCACCTTTACGGGCGAGTCCGGTATCTTAACCTTTACCCTCGGTCCCGGAGCGCCCTTGCCAGTCACGGGATTGAAGCCCTCGAAGATCTCCCTGTTGCGTCGGATATTCTCCCTGACAAGCTCGAGGTAGATCTTCGTGGCGGCCTCATCCAAAGTTAAGGTCTTAGTTCCTGTAGCGGTTCCACCTCCATCTGCCATAACTATATCCTATCAACAGACAGTACAGGTGCAGGCACCAGTTCACGTTCGGTATGATGGCACCTATCAATGCAAAGGGCAGCGCCTTGATGCAGAACTCGCAGACCTTGTCGCGCACGTACTTCCTGCCTGCAAAAAGAAAGCTATGGCAGTACACGCCCCACTTCACGCCCCATGTGGCGAAGATGACACCCGAAAAGCCCATCGTCACACCGTCCAACGGCCATATAGGGCCCCACACGGGGAAGAACGACGCCACAAAGGCAATGACGGTCGCGGCAGCTATGTACAGGTGTTTGCGCATGATCCACACCACGAACAGGTTACCCAGCAGATGCCACACGCCAGCGTGACTCAGCATATACAGCGCATGATGCACTATTGATGCGTCGCCGTGGTTGCCGTAGCCCACCTGCGGCGCAAAGGCGTACCATGCCGTCAGAATGACCGTCAGCACGGTCTTCTCAGCAGTCAGCTTCTCTGTTTTCATGCTTGTGTGCGTTTGCGTTTAGCACTGTCGGCCTCTTCTTCATAACCAGCTTCCTGATAGTCGCGGCCTTTGCCCTCCTTGTTGCCTTCTCGCGCCATATCTGCCCCATGCGTATGGCGTTGATGTAGAAACGCGGCGCCGGCTCCTGCAGCGCATGCCGGATGATGCAGTAGAGCGAACTGCTCCAGAATTTCTCTTTCTGTTTCAGCTCCAGCACCTTCTCGAAGATCGCCTCATACATTTCACGCCTCAACGGGCACATGGCCTGCAGCTGACTCCTGTCACCCCGCATCATCGGAGAGATCCGTTGATGGGCGCGCCTGGCATCCACGTAGAAACGCGGCGCAGGGTGCGTCACTGTCAGCTCATAGGCCTCTTTCTGGTTTCTGCAGCCGTGCTGCACTACGACCTCGCGGTACACCCGCATGAGGTCATTCTTCATTTCCTCCCTGAGAATTGTCGACTCCTTTCCCATTTGTCCTCATATTATTGGTTCTCCGGTTCTCCTCTGTAAGTATCGTGCCGCTCAGGCGCTCGCTCGGCAGCATGCTCAGGTACAACCCTATGCGGAAGTACTTAGCCGCTGCACCGAAGCGTGAACTCATCGCGTACCAGTGGTGCAGGTCATCGCTCAGCCACACCTCGGTCTTTACCACCGAGTCGGCAGACCACCATCCCACATTCACCAGCTCCCTCAGGCTCGTCACCGTCAGCGGACCGCCAAGCTTCATCGGGCGCGTCAGCAGGAACGCCGGCTGCCTGGTGCTCACCTCGTCCTCGCGCGGCTTGCCGTAGAGGGTATAGACCTTGTTATATAGGATCGTACCCAGATTATTCCGCTTGACGGCCTGCAGCAGATAGTCCGGATAGTCGTTCACCACGCTGTAGACTTCCGGGAAATACACATCCTCACCCCTTTCTATCGTCGGCAACGACTGCATGGAGATGGATCCGTCCGCAAGGCTGTATGAGAATGCCAGCCCGTACGACGGATTGAAGATGAGCAGGCGCGAGTCAATATAGTCGTAGGCCATCCTTACGCCATCGTTGCGGATGAAGTCAAGGAAGGTGATGCTGACGACCGCACACTGGTTGACCAGTCGCGCCCAGGGATGAATCG
>Ga0310690_10001785_pt1 | contig 37308 bp, 45 predicted proteins | sample AusTroGonzalo_MG_2_FD_207661 | JGI IMG/M metagenome (GOLD analysis project Ga0310690, IMG submission 207661) | Bovine rumen microbial communities from tropical cattle in Woodstock, Queensland, Australia - Gonzalo_04 (v2) (version 2) | ecosystem: Host-associated > Mammals > Digestive system >...
CCGGTCCGCCGACCTTGTCCTTCGCGGCCTTGACGGCCTCGCGGAGCTGGGCGTCCGTGATCTCCTCGGCAGGGGCCGCTGCGGGGGCCTGCGGAGCCGCAGGAGCGGGTTTCTCCTCCGGGGCGGGAGATTGTGCCGTCTGGGGCTTGGGTTCGTCTGCAGGCTTTTCCTGCGTCCTCTGCCAGGCCCGCTCGAGGAAGTCGAGGACGGCGTTCTCGACCGTAGTCTTGAAGCAGGGGTGCGCGGCGGGGTTGGCGAGGTCCGCCGGCATGTCCGGCGCGAACTGGCGCAGGACGTCGAGCGTCTCCTTGGAGAGGCTCACCTCGAAGTGAATGTTCAAATCAGCCATAGCTTTATCGGTATTAAAAATGGTTTCGGTAAAAGGGCCGGTCGCCTCACGGCGGGGGTTGTCGGCCCGATACAGTGTATTTTGTGAAGAATAGCCTGCGTTGTTCTGCAGGTGGCGGCCGGCGGCGGGGACGATCCGCCCGGATGAGAGGGAAAGCGTTTCAGTCATCCGTACCGTACCGGCCGTGTCACCGCCCTCTCCACACGGCGATGATGTCCCTCCCCAGGTAGCGCCCGTCGTCGGTGTGCGGGACGAGCCTGAGCGACCTCTTCCACCTGGTCAGGGTGTGCCGGTCCACGCCGAGGCGCCGGGCGGCCTCCCTTCCGGTGTAGAGCCCCTGGGGGCTGACGTCTGGAGCTGTAGCGGTCATTTCGTTCTCGTGATTTCGATCATGCCGGCGTTCGCCCTGGGCGAGCTCACGGTGTAGGTCCTGCCGGAAAGGCGGCCGTATCGGCTGCAGGCGTTGCGGACGTAGTCGAGGACGACGAGCCCGTCCTCCACGGCCCAGGTCTCGCCCGGATCCATGGAGGCGATGGTGTGCAGGACGCTGATGCGCCCCGCGTCCTTCCCGGTGTTGTGCTTGATGATTTCCATTGTGCGTTGCTTTACATTATCTCGGCCTTGACGAGGGTCAGGCTGATCTGGCTGCTGCCGATGCTGATGGAGCGGTGCCCGGGGACGAACTCGGAGTCTCCGTCGTCCTCGACGGTCACGGTCTTCAGGCGGGGGCGTTCCTTGAGCAGCTCTCTCTGGATCCACTTGAGCCTCTCGACGATGGTGGGAATCCTCTCCTCGTGGACGATGCAGTCCTCGAACTCTCTCGTGGCGTTCTCCACGAGGGCGCGCTCCATGGTGTTGGCGTCAGGGGAGCGGTAGATGCTGATTACGAAGTACCTTTTCATTTCGCGTCCTCCAGCCTTTTAGAGAAATATCCGGTGATGCCGGCGACGGCGAGGCAGACCACCGTCCACCAGGTGAGGCTTCCGTCCAGCCCCTCCACGCATCCGGCGAAGACCGCCGCGACGCAGATGACTCCGAGGAGATCGCTTGCTTTCTTTTTCATGACGAGTGCTTTTTGACGATAAATATATTTTCTGCGAAAACTGTAAACCGGCATCAGTTGCCGAGCATCGTGTCGCCGAGGGTCTCCAACGTGAAGGACATGTTCTTGAGGGTCTCCTGGGCGATGTAGCAGATGTGCATCGGACGCTCGCCGGGCTTCATGTTCTTCTTGTAGTGGGCCTCCAGTTCCTTGGAGAGGCTGAAGAGGGAGTTGGAGAGGTCGCAGACCTGCTGCGCCATTTCTTCGTAAGTTTTCATTTTAGTGTTGTATTAAAGGTTTTTACTATATTTGCAGTCGAATATATCCTTCGAGAGACAAAGGTATAGTAAATTTCCTAAACTTGCAAGAGGTTTAGTGAAAAAAGTTTAGTGAAGAATAGTAATCTATAGTTCGCGTTATGGAAAAGACGCTGAATCTTCGCCTGTTCAGGAAGGCGAACGGCATCACGCAAGACGCTGTGGCCGAATATCTTGGAGTCACCAAGGGCTTCATCTCCCAGGTGGAGAACGGAAGGGTGGCGCTCCCTGAAGAAAAGATAGCGAAATTACTACAGAACGACCGCGGCTGGTCCTTCGAGGACTACAAGAAGATGGCCGTGGCCCTCCTGGCCGCCGAGATCCCAGCCCAGGAAGTCGAGAAGAGGGACGTGATCCTGAAGCTGCCGGACACGCCCCCGGCGCAGCACTACCACATATCGCCCGAGGAGGTCGAATCCCTGAAGGAGCAGCTGAGGAAGAAGGACGAACAGATAGACAGGCTGCTCGCCATCATCGAGAGCTATGGGAAGAGGTAGGTGGATCCTGCCGCTCATGACGGCGCTCCTCCTCGCGGGATGCGGGAAGGAGGACTCGTTCCGGGCCGGCGACCAGTATGTCGGGAGATCCGGCCGGTACGTCCTGTCCGTCCACTTCGACGGCTGGGCCACCGTGTTCGAGGACGGGAGGTATCTCGTCCAGGACAGATACGCGAAGACGGAGGGGGAGTACCCGCTCCTGCATTACGAGGCCTGCGGCGTCTCGATGGACTGCGCCTTCTCGGATCCGTCCGCCTTCACGGCAACGGTGACCGACAAGGGAGGACTGGACCTGCCGGACGTGATGACCTTCCGGCGGAGCGACACGCCGCTCGACGCTGACGGGGACGGCATCCTGGACGAGACCAGGTAAGTCAGCAAATAATCAGCAAACGAAAATTTCCTTTATAACTTATTGATAAACAATGGCTTGCGGGGGCCCTTTTTGCTTGACAGGCAAGAGGTCGGCAGTTCAAATCTGCCAGTCCTCACATAATAGACAGTGTATTGATTATCAGCCTTTTAGGCGGTGGTCAGTGCGCTGTCTTTTTTGTGTTTTGCCTATAAAAAGTGTCGCGAAAAGTGGGTGCAAATGGGTACATTTGGGCGCATACGGGCACATTTTTCAGCAAATCCTACGCAAACCGCAAACGACACAAACGCTATGGCCGCGTCATTTTTACTACTGGACAAAAGACGGGAGCTCCAGGACGGAACGTACCCCGTCAAGATCGCCGCAGGTTTCGGCACCAACATCTATATCAGCACCGGCGTGTCGGTTCGTCTCTGGGAATGGGACGCCGACGCCTCGAAGGTCGTGGACCGGAAGGACTCGAGGAAGCTGAACGAGGCCCTCGGGGTCCGGCTCCTCCGGATCCAGTCGAGGATGCTCACCCTCCGGGAGGACGGACGGCTCCGGACCGCCTCCTCCACCAGGCTCCGGCAGCTGCTCACCGCTCCCGACATGAACGAGGTGCCGGACGTGGAGGAGAAGCCCGACCTCGGGGAGATCTTCCGGCAGTGCATCGGCACGAAGGACCGGGAGAGCACCCGACGCCTCTACCAGTACACCCTCGACAAGGTCCTCGCCTACACGGGCGGGCGCGCGACGCATATAGAGGACATCGACCGCCTGTGGCTCCACGGCTTCGAGACGTTCATGGGCGGGAGGGTCAACGCCAGGGCGGTCCACCTGAGGAACCTCCGGCACGTCTGCAACTTCGCCCTGGACGAGGGCTACACCACCTACTACCCCTTCCGGAAGTACCCCATCAAAACCGAGGAGACACGGCACCGCGACCTCACCGGAGAGCAGGTCAGGGCATACGCCAGGGCGGAGATCTCCTACCGGAACGACGCCATGCACCGCGACGTCTTCATGCTCATGATCTACCTCTGCGGCATCAACGTGAGCGACCTCGCGGACCTCACGTGGGAGGACGTCAGGAACGGCCGGGTGGAGTACCGGCGCAACAAGACCGGCAGGCTCTACAGCATCAAGCTGGAGCCGGAGGCGCTGGAGATCATCGAGAGGTGGAGGGGAGAGCCTCACCTGCTCTCCGTCTTCGACAGGTACAGGACGCCCCACGACTACAACCGCCGGCTGTGGGACGCCCTCAAGCGCATCAAGGGACCGGACGGGGAACCCATCGAACCGGAGTGCACCTCCGGGTGGGCCCGCCACACCTGGGCGACGATAGCCGCCGAGCTGGACATCCCGGGGGACACCATCACCTACGGGATGGGCCACAAGACCGGGCACCGCACGACGGCCATCTACATCCACCGCAACCTCCAGAAGCTGGACGAGGCGAACCGGAAAGTCATCGACTACATCACTCGTCCCTGATGTAGCGGCCGAAGTTCTTGAGGTCGGAGTGGCCGGAACTTGCAAGAATAGTTTTCAACGGCAGAAGGAAAACCCTCCCGCATCTCGCGACGCAGAAGGGCCGTTGCTATAACCGATTATGAAAGTAAATTCACCCCGAGGGGCTGTGTTCCTAAAACGAATAGCCGAAAGTCAGGCCGAAGCCGGCGTAGGGCTGCACCCCCTTCGGCGTGATGCCGACGCCCGCCTGGGGGCCGAGCGTCAGCGACCAGCGCTTGTAGTAGGGGACAGTGATATACTTCTCGTCTTGCCGGATCCAGATGTCCACGAGCTCCGGCTGGAATCCCCTGATCGTCACCCGGTAGTTTTCTCCGGGGTAGGTCTTCTCCACGATGGGCACCTCCACCAGGACGGAGTCCCTGACGGCGGTCGTGTCATGGACGGCCAGGGTGTCGCGCTCGACGACGGGGAACCAGACGAGCTTCGGCAGGACCGGCTTCACCTGGGGCTCGGGGACCGGCGCGGCGACCCACTTGGTCACTGTCACGGTGTCCGGCTTGCCGGCGGGGACGAAGACCGACCTGTGGCCTACCCGCCACCCGGCCCAGTAGGAGACGCCCACGGCCAGCAGGAGCGCCAGCAGCAGGAGGATCCGTCCGGTATGACCGCGTCCCTCCGTCACGCCAGGGTGATGCTGATGTTCTCCCCGCGGTCGGCGGCCGCCCTCATGAGCTTGTACAGCTTCTCGAACGTGTCCCGGCTCTCGGTGAGCTGGCCGACCTTGGTGTTCTTGCCGACGAGGATGCAGCCCTTGGTGTCCAGGGCGGTGTTGCCGGTGTGGACCAGGATCCCGTCGAAGCCGGGGACGTCCTGGAGCCTCGGCATCTTTCCGCCGCAGAGGTCCTTGAACCACTTGACGGCGGAATACTTCGGCGAGACGACGTCCATGGCCACGGGGTAGGTGCCCTGCGGGATGGCGGTCTCCCCGGGGACCTTCTTCGCCCGGATCCAGAGCAGGGAGTCGGACTGCTTCAGCCCGCGGTCCTTGTCCTCGAGCGTGTTGCAGAAATACTCCCCGTCAACGTACAGGCGGCCGATGGTGTAGGTCGCCTTCTTCCATTTGCGGTCAACGAATAGTTTCATTTTCCCCTCCCTTTCTTGCTCGTGAACTGACCCTTGCTGTTGCGGGGCTGGACTTTCTTGTCGCGATAGGACTTGAGGATGGCCTCCACCTCCTCCGGCTCGCAACCGAGTTTCTTCGCTATCTCGCCCGTGAGCGCCTTCTGCATCAGCCGGAGGAAGGAGTTCTTCGGGAACAGGATCAGGAGAGCCGCGGAGAACGACCAGACCTCGGCCATGGTAATCACGGCTCCGATAAGACCGGAAGTGATTGAGATCTCCAGCGAGGTCTCCGAGGCCACCACCTTGTCGAGGCAGAGGAAGACCAGGAGGACGGCACCGTACACGGCAAGTTTCTCCACGGTCTGCCTCATCAATTCCGACAAGGTGAATTTCTTTTTCTTCACACTGACTGCGATTCCGCAGAAGAAGTCGATGATGGAGGCGATGACAACCGTGTAGATGACGAGCTTTCCGCCCGTCAATGCGTCCACGACGAAAAGGCCGAGGCCGGCGAACCACCCGCCCGGACTCTGCACGATGTCCAGCTGCTTGAGCCATACGCTTTGCAAAACACGTTGCATATTATTTTTTGTTTATGGGGTGTCGGGTGAACCTGGCACCCCTTTTTTGTTACTCTTAAGTTACCCGATTAGGGCCGAATCTATCTAAAAAACGCCGGGACTCCGTGAGACAATGAAGGCATGCCATTTTCGACGTATGGCCATCCTTCGTTGTCCCATTGTATTTTATCAATGCAAACGCCACGGGTTGATGAATCTTCAAATCCGCTCCAATGACAATGATAAAGAATCCATGTATCGTTGTTTGAATCTACGAAAATTTGGGCATCATGTCCGGGGTTTTTCAGCACAGTACCATTCGATACAAGTACGGTTTCTGCATAACCATTTGTCGAGTAGTTCCCTTGTCTGTCAACAAAAGTTCCTCCAAGAGAAGAAGCCCTTACCACACGGATCTTGTAATTGTTTCCATTGTATCGTCCAGATGAACAGAAAAGGTACCAATACCCTTTTCTACGATACAAGTACGGAGCCTCGTATGTCTCTTCTCTACTTGTGGATGTTTCCAATCCGGCACAGAGTTCAAAACTACTTCCGTCCTTCCAAGCGAGGCCGTCGGCGGTCATTTCCCTACGATGTATCGACTTTGAACCACCAGTATACATCCATGTCTTCCCGTCTAAATCAACTCCTATTTCTGCGTCAATGAACTGTCCAGCCTGTGCCGTGTGAGCAAGGAAGGTCACATACCGATAATTTCTTGTCGGGTGATTAGATGTTAGGATTGCGATGCCCCCGTTGTCTGGCTTTGATAAGTATAAGTTCCACGTGGTAGGGTTAATCTTATACACATGAGGAGCCCAAAAAGATGTATCTGTCGTACTTTGTCCGAATGCCGTTGCAACCTTTTGCGCCTCATCTGCATTGAATGGAGCATCACCGGTTTTTTCCCATTGAATCAGGTTGGCCGAACGAAACATCTTCGCACTTGCGAGATTACCCGTAGAGAAAAGATAGAAGTAACCATCATCTCCATCCCAAACGGTCGGATCTGGGGCATCCTCTCGAATTATAGGGTTCTCATAAGTGCGGAAAACGGCTGCGTTTATTGAACGGACAAGATTAATCCCTGCCACCTTTCCCTCGTTCCCCGTCGGGCTGTTCGATATATCCTCGTCAGCAAGGACACCGGGGATCTCGTAAGTAATTTCGATCGATTCTTGCTGCGCCCTTTCCGTTGTCGGTTTGTCCCACAGGAGAAGCAGAAGCCGATCGTAACTCCCAATTTGATATGTATTTTCACCACCCGAGGTGCCGAATGATTCCAAATCTGTCCAGGTGGTCCCGCCAAGCGAGCCGTAAACGCCGAGAGTGTAAGTCGTGTCCGGTGGCGTTCCTCTTTTTACAACCAATTCAGTGACCCCTTCCGGTAACTCTGGAATAATGAGGTAGCGGTTGGCATAGTTCGTAATTAGAACGCCATTTGATACATTCCCATTTTTCCAATCCGCAGATGTCGAGTTCTGGAAAAGCACACGGCGAAACATTCCGTCCCACTTTGTGCCTATGATCTTTCCCTGTTCTGCTGAAAGAGCCTTGTCAGCACCACCAGTTTTTAGGTCGTTAATAATCCCGATGCTTGAAGGTAGGGTTCCTCCAGTCCCATACGGGTAGATGGTATTGTTTGACATAGTTCAAAAATAAATCTGTTATTAAATAAAATCATTCCATACACGTCAGGATGAACGCCACTTCATCTTTGGCTGTTGTCTTCTATCTCGGCCAGCTTTAAGCCCCAGGGCCGGGCAGGAAAGGTTCATCTGTTTCTGACGGCTTGAATACATCATTATATGTGTCATACATTCCGGCGACAGCCCCAACCTTTGCCGGGACAAAATTCTTTTGCGCCCCGAAACCGACAAAATAAAATCTTCCGTAGAATTTTACGTCCGTAAAGGTAGTTCCGCTACTTCTTGTTCCACCGATAACGAAGGTCTCGTCAGTAACGAAGGATGGATCGACACCTGAACGTGTCCCCGTTCCGATTTGCGACTGATTATAGTAGACATAAGCCTCATTATTTGTCTTTCTTACAACGACAGCCTTGTTTGTCAACTTGTTGCTTGCATTGCCGCTGAAACATTTAACGTGAGTTATATTCGGCCCGACACGAAAATACATAATTGCATTATCCTGACCGCTTGTGGCTGTGCCGAGAGAAAAGCCGCAGCATTGTGCAGGTGAATTTCGGAATATACCCATGATTCCGTACCAGTCCGGCGTTGAAGATGTCGGCATCAGCTTTGATAGTACGGGAAGGGAATAACCACCGTAGAGCCCGCTATCGAAATACTGTTCACTTGTGCATTCGATAAATTCGAGTGGCATGTATGCTTCTGTATCGAATGTCCCATAAGAAAAACTCCCAGATCCCGCATTCTGGAAAATTGAACCGCTCACTGCATCATACAAACCCATCTGCGAAGAATTAACGGCAGAATAATCACGCACAAGCACACCGCCCTTATATATCTTGCAAGCGCAAATATCAATCGGGAGCTCTGTATCGGTATGCGACCCGTTCGTATTTTCGCCGAATAGATGGATGCTTATGTTGCTTGCAAAAGAATCTTCAGGGATCGCATTGATGAGCACATCGTCGACAAATAATCCGTCCGCACTTAACTCATATTTGCGGTAGTGGGACATGTAAACCCACGCATCAGTCACATCTATAAGCGCATTCCCGCCATAACATATACCGATACTTCCGGTTTGTTGGTTTGAATCCGCCACAATGGAGAACATGGAATTTTGATATGCTATACGGGAGCCGAAAAGCCTTGTATAACCAACGCCCGCAGGGTTGAAATTCCTCGCCCAGACGATGATCTTCGTCGTGTTATCCGGCGTGATGCCCGTGTCAATGTAGGAGCCGTCGGCCCCGCCTCGGATATATGGAATCAGTACGTGGGGCGTGGGCGGTTCACCGCCGCCCGCCGCAATCATCGCCCGCCTTCGTAATAGTGCGTCCATCTTACATCTCCGAATAGTAGGCGACACCGCCGAGAATGGAAATTTCGTAGTGCTTGGATGCCGAAATCGTAGGTGCAGAGCCAGCCGCCCAGGTCAGTCCGGCGGGCCAGGTGATGGTCGGTGCGGAAACGCCCGTGTCGAACATCCAAAAGTAATGATTCACATTTCCCGTTACGGGTGATGCGAGAGAGAAGGTTATCGTCCCGGACAAAGAGCCGAGCGAATATACCACATCGGGAAGGAAACCTCCTGCGGGTTGGGCACCGCCGAGTACTTTGGAATAGTAACCTCCGTGGTTGTGGTTCAAGTCCACCGTTATCGTGTTGCCGTCGGTAAGTACGATAATCATCGTACCGTCGTAAGGGGAAGGCGTGAAGATGGATTGGAAACCTACGCCCGGCTCTCCCGTGATGCCCGTTACTTCCGTTCCCGAATCGCTCCAATTCGTGCCGTCGAAGTTCCAGACGGCATACGGGTTGGTCGCCCCAACGAAAGCATATCCGACCGCATCCGCATCGTCGGGGAGGTCGGAATCGTCGGCGAAAACGCCGTAGAACTTTCCCGCTAACTGATGCACTTCGGCCTCTAACTGGGTGAGTTCGTCCTTCGTCGCATAATTCGAGAGGTTGATCTCGGTAGTGCAGAGCTTGATCCAGGAATAGGTCTCCCGGCCGACCTCAGTCGTGTAGTACACGTCATACACATTGGGCGTCCCCAATTCGGACGGAACCAGGTACAGGGCGTTCATCGTGCTGGCAGACGCCGCGGGAAGGTTCTGGACCTCGATGTATTTCGCCTGCACCACTCCGGGGTCGCCCCTCGGGATGGTCAGGTTCAGCACGGGATTCTCCGGCGTGCCGGTCATGCTGGCCTCCGCCTCGGATCCGGCGGCTCCTGTCTCCACGGTGCCGATGGTAATCTGGGGGGTCGCTCCCGTGTGGCCGTTCTTGTACGTGAAGATCTCGCTGTTGCCGTCGGTGAAGGTGACGGTGACGACGTTGCTCCCGCCGTCCTGGTCGCTCTCCACAACCGACCAGGAGGCGATGCCGTTGCCGGCCACTCCCTGGGCGTGGATCTCGCTGTCCACGTAGGCGTCCTCGTCGTCATCCCACACGAACCAGTTGCCGGTCGTCTCGTCGATGTACGGCGCCTTTCCGGCCGGTCCGGGAGGGCCCTGGTGGATGTCGGTCATGTGCTCCGCGGCAGCTGCCGCATCATTGGCCCGCTCCGTCGCGTTGAGAGCGGCGATGATCACCTCGTCCAGGATGGATGAGCTGACGTCCTGCACCTCGATGTGCGCCTCGATGTCGTCGGGGTTGGACAGCGGGGTCTCCCTCGAGTCCATGGTGCTGAACGGCACGAAGTTCAGCGCCGGCGTGTCGTAGGTCTTCGTCCGGCCTTCGTTCTTGCACTGCACGATGATGCGGTTCACTCCCAGGTACTGGGGCTTGAAGGCGCTGTAGTCACACAGGAGGAGCGTGCTGTCCGCCTGGTCGATGGAGACGGTGCAGCGGCCGGCGATGGCCTTCTGCACGTCCGAGTAGATCCACGCCTTGATGTCGGTCAGCCCGGTCCAGTCGATGGCCAGGCCGCCGTCCTTCAGGCGCACCTTGATGGTGAGGTCCGACGTCGTCCTGACGTTCGGAAGCGAGTTACTTGTTCCCATATATTACGCTTGTTTATTCGAGGATGATACCGTCCAGCGCGGACAGGTCCTCGAGGGTGTATTCTCCGTCCTTCACGGACTTGACGAAGTCCTCCAGCGGGACTTTCTTCAGGTCGATGGCCACCTCTTCCCGGAAGAGCTCCTTGACGAGCCGGTTGGTCTCCGCCTCGGCGGCGAGGAAATCGTCGTGCCCGGTCACCGGCAGACCCTGGACGCGCAGCTGCTGGATCTCCTGCAGCTCGTCCCTGAAGTCCGCCTGGAACTTCTCGACGAGATCGATCCGCTCCTGCTCGATCTCCCTGGACGCCTTCCGCAGACGCAGGTAGTCGTGGATCAGGACGTTCCGGACCACGTCATCCTTGATCTTGTTCACGGCGACGCGCCCGAGGGCGTTCACCGCGTTCTGTACGTCCAGCTTCCTCATGCCTCGTCCTCCTTGTTCTTCAAATCCTCTATTTTAACGCCCGGCTTGGATGCGCGTTCCTTCTTGTCGTGGTTACGATAGACGAGCCAAGCGGAGATACCGCAAAGCACACCGGCGATGATGGCCGCGACACCGTGGAATGTGTGACCGTCATGGATAAGCCATCCACCGCCTGCACAAGTAACGAAGCACAGGAATATAAGCAGGCCCGCTCCAAAGACGGACAGGATTTTAAACCAAGAATTTTTCATATCTTTTTTGTTTGATGGATTATTGTTCAAGCACATAGTATTTCCGTTCCGGGTTCGTGCTCTCCACGGCATAGTAGAGGCAGATGTAGAACTCGGAGTCCCCATTGTACGGCTTGCTATATCCGTCCGCAGATGCACCGATCGCCACGGAGAAGGTTACGGTTGCGTTGGCGGGGATGACGTTCGAGTTGTTGTTTGCCGAACGGAATGCCGCATACAGATCAATGTAACGCCCAACGAGGACGTTGTTCTCGTTCTTCACTCCGCTTGAAGAGACCGTGCCGGAGTCCTGCCACCCCTCGCAGGCATCCTCAACCTCCTCAATGTCGGAATACCGCCCGGCCACATAGTCGGTAACGAGGTAGCCGAACATCTGGCTCCCAGACAGGGTAATGGGAACGCGGACGTTGTTCTTGATGGAAATCGTTACATTCCCATTGGACACGCTGAAAGTGAAACCGAGCTCTCCGCCTGCGGCCACGAGCTGTATAGGGAGGAAGTACCCATCCACGAGGGCAAGTTTCCCCGGACCGCCGCCCTCTCCGCTCCACGAGCTCTTGTAGTTCACGAAATGCGGATAACCCTGTCCGTCCCAGGTTCTTCGGCTGCATAGGATCGGAAACAGCTTGAAGTTGCCCAGACCGAGCGGAGTGAGGGTTTCGCCCTGCGTGAAAAGTACATCCGTAAGCATATCGTCGCCGGGATCGTAGTCCTTCAACTGCGTGTCAGTCGTTACGATCCATAGGTCGGTGTTCCCACTTGCGGGCACCGTGGCCGGGGTGCAGAGGACACCGAAATACCAATCCGGGAACGGAATTGTGGTTCCCTCCCAGTCGCTGGGGTAGAGGAGTCCGGTTGGGTGCTGTTCCGGGTCGGCCGGCTCAAGCGTCGCTCTCGTAAGGAGGCTATACGGGCGGATAACATCGTCGCTCGTCAAAATCCTTCCGGCGAACGGGAAATTGAGCGCCCTCTCCGTCTGGACGCCCATCTCGCCCCACTCCTCCGTATTGTAGTTAAAATGCAGATACCCATTGAAATCAAGGAGACGATACCAAGTGGTCGGCTTGACGAGGGGCCAGTGAGAGCCAGCGGTGATGCCCGCTCGGAGAGCGGCGGTGAGTGCGGACGCACTTGTATAAACGGGAATGTTAGGCATCCCGTATAACGCAGCCTTGCGGAGCGCGTCTGTCGTGTTGGTCGGAAAGTTATGCTCGGTCGGCTTGAACTTCGCCCACTTGTTGATGTTCGCATGGTCGATGATCCCGCCGAGGTCATTGTATGACACGAGGCTCAGGACCGACTGGAGATCGGCGATGCTGACCCCTCCGTGCGGAGTGATCGAGGTGTCGATGTATATGCGCCCGTTCGCGTGTGCCATGGTCTATGAGCTCGCCTGGACTCCACCGCCGGAGAGGAATCCGTCGCAGTAGAGGCCGTATTCGTTGGTGTCGTTGCTGTCCGCCTTCTTGATATGGATGGCCTTGTTCGTGGAATCGTACTCGATACGCACGGGACCGAGGTCGATGTGGCTCGTCGAGGCAAGCGTGAGGTCTCCGGAGAGATTCCCGTTCACACCGTATATGTTCGCCCAGCGGTAGTTCGCCCCGTTGGCGCCGAGGTTCACCCCGGACTGCTCCGGATAGAAGCCGTTAGTCTCATGGAAGGTGAGCTGCTTGTACGAGCTCCCGATGTCCGCCCCGGCCCGCAGGATCATGTAGCCGGCAGGGAAGGACAGAAAACCCGTGGAGGCCGTGTTCCCGGAGTTCCTGAAGGTCAGCCCGCCGGACAGGTTACCGTCCACCCCGTAGATGGTTCTCCACCTCTGGTTGGAAGAATTGCCGCCGAGATCCAGCCCCGTGACGTAGTTCGGAATCAGCTTGGATCCGACCACCACGACGCCGTTCTGGACCGAGAGGATGTTCACCTGGTCGCCGTTGGCGTCGCACGCGCGGAGGTTGACCGCGGTGCCGTAGCCGTTGAAGGACCGCTCGGCCCTCGAGCCGAAGCCGAACATCGTCATCCCGGTCTGCGTGAGGTCTATCATGTCCTTGCCGGCCACGGTGACCGTACCGCCCACGGAGACGTTGCCGGAGAACGACGTGGCGGCGGAGAAGGTCTTCGACCCGGAGATGGTCTGGGTGCCGGTCAGCGTGACCACCTCAGGAAGGGCGGTCGCGAGCAGCAGGTTCTTCGTGGTGCTGCCCACGGTCAGCGGTATCGAATAGCCGTCCACCGTTCCCCAGGAGACGGCCGTTCCGCCTCCGGACGGAGCGTACAGGGTGGTGGCCACGCCGTCCACCGTGATGGTGGCGATGGACGTGCCGGACGTCAGGATCTGCGCGACGGAAACGGTAGACCCGCCTCCGGATCCTCCCGATCCGACGCCGCCCGCGGCTATCTGGCCCTCCGCCCAGAGGGAGGCGTAGACGGGGTTGAGCTTGAGCGTCAGCGTGCCGTTCACGGTGACCGGGATGAACCAGTCGAGGGTGTAGCCGTCGGCGTTGGCTCCGGCCCGGTCGGCATAGCCGGCCATGGCCTTGGTCGTCGTGACGACCACCTCGTCGGACCCCTCCTCGATGACCTCGTCGGTGAGGTAGATGTAGCCGTCGGTGATGGTGATCCGGTTGAGGTCGGCGAGATTGGCGTGGGTGTGGCCGTCGCCCGTCGGAACGTAACCGGCGGCAGCGGCCGCTCCGACCGGCACGATGAGACCGCCCAGCTCCCTCAGGCGCTCGGACCTCGGACGTGCCGTCCGGTTGATGCTCGATTTGATGTATGTACCCATGTCACTCTGCCGTATATTCGTCGGGCCGCACCTCCAGGAGGGTGGCCTCGCTCATCTCTTCCCTTATGTGCTGCATCTCCCCGACCATGAGGAACTTCGTCCCGGAGGGCTGCGCCGCCTCGTCGTAGAGGGTGAGCCCGCCGTGGTCCAGGACGACCTCGCCGCTCAGGACCGTCTTCCGGGCGGCGAACTGGCTGTACAGCGTTCCGATGAGCAGCTGCTCGGCGCTCTCCGTCCGTCCCGCGCGCTTGAACTGGGCCATCTGCAGCCCGGTGGACGCCTTCAGGTACACGCCCTTCGCGGTGGCGCAGGGGACCGCCAGCGTGCCGCATATCGTCTCCAGGTCGAGCTCCTCCTTGGCGTTCACGTTGCACACGCCGTTATACTCCACGTCGTCCACCTCGGCCTCGTCGAAGGTCAGGGTGCGCTTCACCACCGTCACCTCGGGGACCTTGTACAGGAGCCAGCGCAGCTTGTTGTAGAGGCCCTGCTGGGAGAACCTGCTCGCCGCCGCATTGGAGCTGAAGGTGTCGGTGTCGTCGAAGAGATAGACGCCGTTGTAGACGCGGATCTCCAGATAGCCGCCGGCCGGAGGATAGGGGATGAACTGACCGTCCGGGGCCTTCTTGAAGGACTCGAAGAACCACCACTCGGCGACATGGGAGAAGTTGTTCTGGTCGTAGTACCACTTGCTCCGCTTGGACGCCTTCCGGCCGGTGGTGTAGGGCTTGCCGAAGTTCTGCCGGTTCGCCTTGAACCCCAGGCAGCCCTGACCCTCCACGATGTCGAGCTCGGAGTCGTAGTAGGCCAGCCAGGCCTCGCCGAAGGAGGACTCACCGGACACCCAGCCGTCGAGGACCGTGTTCCCGGACTTCCGCCGGGCGCAGCCCGCGACGGTGTTGGCCGGAGAGCCGTGGGCGGTGATGTTGCTGTTCTTGTAATGGTAGAGGGCCGTGCCGCTGGCGTCGTACAGGACGATGTCCACGGGGACGAAGGCCTGCTGGCCCCAGCTCTGGAACTCCGCGTAATTGGCGTTCTCGTTGCCCTGCCCGTCCTCCGGGGCATCCTCGAAGGGGTTGTAGCGCGGGTCGGCGAGCATCTCCATCACGATGCGGATGAAGTTCTGCTCCTGGTCGTCCGAGCTCAGCGCCGGGAGGTACATCCGCTGCAGGGTCATGGCCAGGGACTCCGGATGACTGCCGGGGTTGATGCCCGCGATGGGCGTGGACTGCGTCATGTCGGAGTGCTGGTTCTTCCTGAAGCCCACGGCCACGCCTTCCTCCTCGGACCCGCCAAGGAGCGGGACGATCTTGAAGTAGCGGTTGTTCGTGCCCTTGGAGGCCAGCCCCGTACACTTGGTCGAGTCGTTCGAGAGGAAGATCGTGAAGTCGATGTTGTCGTAGTCCCAGGAGTAACCGTGCCGGTGCGCCGGGTCGTAGTCGGTGTAGAACGAATAGCGCTCCGGAGAGCCGGCCGTGGTGGTCAGGTTCGTGAGCGAAGGGTCGGCCACGTCGCCGTACTTGAACTCCTGCGAGAGCTCGGCGGCGCTGTAGGGGCTGAAGGTCACGCGGAGGTTGTTGAACACCTGACCGACGTCCATGCTCTGCCCGACGCTGTCCCACTCCACCTCCTCCGTGTCGTTCTTCAGCGTGTACAGGCCGTTGAGGTCGTACACCCAGATGACGCCGGCCTTCTGGATGATCCGGAGGCCGAGGGGCTGCAGGACGCCGCCCAGGACCTTCTCCCAGTCCATGGCGATGCCGTCCTCGTCGATGAAGTTCTCCGACGGGATGGACAGGGCCGAGAGGGTGACGGCGCTGTTATCCGTGAACTTGGTGGAGATGTAGTCCTGGTTGATGGATCCGTAGGAGATGCCGGAGACCGCCAGCGCCCCCTGTACGACCTGCAGCAGAGTCTTCGTGCCGGTCAGGCCGTAGGGGATGCGGCCGAGGTGGCCGAAGTCGTAGAAGGTGAGCTCGACGTCATAGTGGTCGTAACGGTCGTAGGGCTCGTGGTACGTCTCGGTGTCGAGACATCCCGACCAGTAGAGCACGTCGTTCCGGTAGACGTCCAGACGGATGGCTCCGGGCACCTCGGTATAGAGGTCTGCGTAGGTGCGGTCGCCGGGGCTCTCGATGGTGAGGGTGGCCATGGATCCGCAGACCGGCTCCTCGGGACTGCGCTCGTCCCACTCAATGGTGATGGGCTCGTCGGCGGGGAAGACCAGGTCTCCGACGGACTCGTAGTCGGAGTCCGCCTCCTGGAGGATCTCACACCTCCAGGTGACGCCGCTGAGGGACAAAAATTCCCCGGAATATCGCAGATGCTTGGCCATCAGTAAGAGCTTCTACTATAACCGGGGAAAAAGCGCTTCGGGTACCTAAGACCGCGAAGAGCGCCGTCTGTCCTTCTTCAGCGTGCCGTAGAGGTCGCGGCCGCGGATCCTGAAATCCACCTCGCCGCCCAGGCCCGAAGGCTGGATGTACTGACGCAGGGTATTGAGCGGGGCGACGACCTCCGGATTGTTCACGGCACCGTGGTATTCGCCCATGAGACCCATCGTCGGACCGGAGATGACACCGCCCGCGGCAAACTTCGGGAGACTCGCCAGGGCGGCCAGGATGGACGCCACGGCGGCCACGGCGAGCACCGGACCGACATAAGGGATGGAGGCCACGGCGGACGCGCCTCCGGTGGCAGCCGCAGCCGTATTGGCGGTGGCCGCAGCGTTCTGCTTGACGAAGAGGGCGGTCAGCTGAGGGAGCGCCTGGGCGATGGCGGAGAGGAGGTTGGAACCCCACTCCAGCCAGGCAGCCGCAGACTCGCCAACGGCTCCGGCGAGGTCGTGGAACACGCCGGCAAGGGCGCCCACCGTGGTCTGCAGGGCCTCGGTCTGCGTCATGGCCTTGCCGGTCTCCTTGTTGAACTTCTTGAGGTCCGTCCCGACGAGGCCGGGAGCCAGGCCCTTCTTCTTGGCGGTCTTGCCCTGGATGGACGCACCGGGACCGGAGACGGCCGCGACGCCCGACATGTCGAGGGCGACGGCACCGGCTCCCCGGCGGGCGGTCAGCAGCTCCTTGTAGTCGGCGATGAGCTGCTTGACGGCGGCGTCCTCCGTGCCGTACTTGTTGATGAGGCTGGTGAGACCAGACTTCATGGCGTCCAGGCGGGCGATCTCGTCGGTCTGCTTGTAGCCCAGCTCCTGGTTGAGCTGGACGGCCCGCTCGACGGAGGCGTTGTAGTCCTGGATAGCCTCGGCCAGGCCCTTCTTCTTGCTCTTGCTTCCCTCCGCAGCATTTCCCTCCGCAGTCTCCGCGCCGGCAAGGTCACCCAGCGCGTCGGCACCCTCATCGAAGGCCGAGATGGAGGCGTTCATCTGCTCGCGGAAGATCTTCATCCGGGCGTACTGGAGAACCTCCAGCGTCTTCCGGTCCTGCGCGCTCTTCTTCTCCTTGGCGTTGATCCTGTCGATGGCCTTGTCATAGTCGTCCAGGGTCTTCAGCTGACCGGCGCCGATGTAGGCGTCGCCCAGGGCGGCTATCTTCGCGTCGTGCCGGTTCATGCCCTTCTCCATGTTGGACCAGGCGTTGAGGCCCCGGGCGAAGCGGTCGAAGACTGTCTTCAGGACGCCTGTGGAGTTGCGGAACTGAAGGACGAGATCCTGCCAGGCCGAACCGACACGCTTGATGGCTCCCTCCAGGTTGTCGCTCATCGTGTTGTACATCTCGTCCAGGGCTCCGTTGCAGTCGCCCAGGGCGTCATACAGCTCACGGACGTCACCGGCTCCGGCGACGAGGGCACTGAAGGCCGCGACGGAGCGCTTGTCGGTCATCTCGAGCATCTCGTTCAGCTCCACCCCGCTGTCCTTCAGCTCCTGCAGGGCGTCGATGATCTCGGGCATCGTGGTCGCCGTGTGGCCGAGGCCGCCGACGAGCTTGCCGTTCGCGTTCGCGAGGTTGAGGAGGATGTTCCGGAGGGCCGTGGCGGCGGACGAGGCGTCGAAGCCCGCGTTGGACAGCACGCCGAGGATGGCAACCGTGTCACGGGCGGACAGCCCGAAGGAGTTGGCCACCGGACCGACCACGGAGATGGACGTCTGGAGCTTGGAGAACGAGAGGGCGGACTTCGAGCAGGACGCGGCCATGAGATCCAGGAGGGCCTGGGAGTCGGAAGCCTTCAGCCCGAAGGACCGGAGGGCGGCGCCGGAGAAGTCCGCGGCGCTGGCGAGGTCGGTGCCCACGGCGGCGGCGAACTTCAGGACGCTCTCCTGCATCGCGGTGATCTGGCCCTCCGTGAAGCCCAGGCGGGCGAGGGAGGTCTGCAGGGAGGTGACCTCCGCGGCCGTGAAGGATGTGCGCTTGCCGAGCTCCATGGCGGACTCGGTGAGGCCGTTGATCTCCTTGACGGACTTGCCGAGGACGGAGGCCAGCTCGGAGTTGGCCTTCTCGAACTCCTTCATCGTGTTGACCGCGCTGGACAGACCCTTGACGAGGGCGCCCACGGACACCACGCTGGCGGCGAGGCCGCCCAGGGACTTGGTGAGCGAACCGGAGAAGGACCGCAGGCCGCCCATCTTCTTGGGCAGCTGCTCGGCCTCCACGGCGGCGCCGGCGAAGGCCTTCTTCAGGCCGTCGGCGTCACTGGTCAGCGCCTTGAGGTCCTTGAGGTTCCCCTGGAGCTTGTAGGTTATGCTGATTGTCGATGCCATAGTATTCCTGTGTTCGTTTCAATATCCGCTGCCGCCTCGCCTCCGTGCTCGGTGCCCCCTTCGGGACCTTCTTGTCCCACGGGAGAGGGAGGAGCTTCCGCTTGTCTATCGGCTTCTTGAGATGAGGCTGCACGAAGACGGTGGCCAGGACTCGCGCCCGCTCCCATTCTCCGTGCAGCTGCTCGGTCTCGCGCTCCGCCCAGCACCGGAGCACCTGATGGAACTCCCCGGGGGACAGGGCGCAGAAGTCATCGTAGGAGAGGCCGAGGCTCCCGAGGGCCACGCCCAGGGCCTCCTCGATGGTCGTTAACTTTTTTTTTCTTCCTCCGGGCCGGAAGCGCCCTCGGACACGAAGTCCTCAGGAGCCACCAGGAGGGTCTGCATCGCCTCGATGTCTTCCACGGACACGAGGTCGCAGAACTCCTCGAAGCTCACGTTGAAGGGCACCTTGTCCGCCGCGCTCGCCGAGGCGAGACAGGCGTACAGAAGGGTGGCGACCTCCTCGATGTTGTGATCGTCCAGATCCGTCACCTCCTTCCCGGTGGCCCTCTTGAAGCGAAGCATCGCCCCGAGGGTCATCCGGAACGGATAGGTGCGGTCTCCAACCTGTATGTTGATGGCCTTTTTCATACGGGCTTAGGAGATGGTTTCGCCGGTGAGGTTGGCGGGGGTGATGGTCACCGCGCCGTTGTTCTCCAGCGTGCCGGAGAAGGTCGAGTCATCCTGGGCCGGAGCGCTCTGCTCCAGGGAGGCGATGACGAAAGATCCGGACAGGTACGGACTGGCCGAGCTGTCACGCTCGTAGGCGGTCACCTGGACGGCAGCGCCGGACTTCCAGGCGTTCAGCAGGGTCTTCATGCCTCCCTCGGTCTCACCGAAGTGACGCAGGCCCTCGAAGTTGATGGACACGCTCAGACCGACCACGCCCTTCTCCTTCCAGAGGCTGGTGCCGCCGTAGGCGACGGAAGAGGCAGGCTTGACGGCGCGCTCCTTCGTCTCGGTGTTGTAGGTGCAGGTATGAGTCGTGCAGTGGCCGATCGCCTTCCCGCCCACGGAGAGCAGGAGGTCGGCGCCATTCACGTAGCCGCTCTTGGCTACAGGTGTAGGATCTGCCATAATTCAGTAGTTTTTAGTCGTTGTTAACTCGAATAGTGAACACCAGGGACTGGGCGAAGGCGTCGTCGGCCCACCCCTCCTCGGATCCTTCCAGGTCGATAGACCGGGCGCAAAGCGTCTGGCTGCTGGAGTTGGTATACACGGCCTGCTTGTGGTCCAGGCAGGCGCGCGCCGCCTCCGCCAGCTCGATGCTCTCCGCGTAGGTCTTGCCGTAGCAGAGAAGCTCCACGGCCACGGCGTCCGCACCCTGCCCCGGACCCTTCGCCAGCTGCCGGTCGAAATTCGCACGGCGGTAGCAGATGTAGGGGAGCTTGGCGTCCGCCTCCGCGACCACGGGGTAGATCTTCGTGGCTCTCGCAGCGACGGCGCTGTCCTGCGACAGCAGCTGGTAGACCATGAGACCCACGCTCAGGGACGTGATGGGGACGGGGGACGGAGTGTTAGACGGTGCAGCCATACTTCTTTGCGGTCTTCTCGACGGATTTACGGAAATTCTCCTGTAGGGTTTGGTTGATTTGCGGACCGACCTGGCGGTTGGCCTTTACGATGAACTGGTAAGCCGGCATCCGGCCCCTGAAGGCGCCGTTGAAGAGGTAGCGCTTCCGGAATCCCGTCTTGGTCCTGTGGGACCCGCGGGAGCCCTTCAGCCGCCTCTCCTTGGTGCCGTCCTCGGCCCAGATCAGGACCGGCTTCTCCAGTCCTGCCCGGTTGAGGTGGAAGCCCTTCTTCGCCACGATCCGGGTGTGGTCCTTGCTCTTGCGGAGGACGGTGCCCACGGTGACGCGGAAGCCCAGCTTCTGCTTGAACACCAAGGCCCGGACTCCCCGCTCGAGGTCCTTCCCGCTGTGAAGGTCGGACCGGAGGTTCGCGACCGCCGTCCGGCGCAGGAGGCCGGCGGTGGTGCGGAACGCACTCTTCATCGCCTTCGCCCGCTGCTTCTCGTCCATCTCGGCGAAGAGCCTCCGGAGCTGACTGTCATCGTATTCCAGCGTGCGGGCCATCACTCGTTCACCTTGTCGCAGATGAGCCTCTTGAGGCCCTTCCGCCTGTTGAACTCGATGGCGCCCACCGTGTAGGTGACACCCTGGTACACGACCCGCCACTTCTCCGCAACCTCGTGGGCCGAATAGATGATTATCTCGACACGGCCGTCAGGAAAGAGCTCGGACGCCTCCTGGCTGAGACGGCCGGACTTCCAGATCACCTCCGCATGGATCCGAGGACCCTCGGGGTAGGAGATCTGCTCCGCCCCGAAGGCGTCGGTCGTCACGGTGGGTCTCCGGAGCTCGACGAACTCGGTCAGGCGCCCCGAAATCATACCAGTTTCCTAAAGGGTTTCACCAGAGCCTGGACCGAGTCCGGGACCTCGTGCATGGCGACCGCGGCCACGCTCTCGCGCTGGTTGTACCAGTGCGCGGCGAGCATGAGCACGGCCTGCTGAAGCATCTTCGGAAGATGACCTTCCTCGCCCATCTCACGCAGCTCCTCCCCCGTCCGGTTGGTGGCCGTGATGACGGCCTCCTCGGCGGCGTCGAGAAGGTGCTGCAGGTAAGCGTCGTCCTGGCAGAAATCATCCGCCCTGACCTGCTTCTTCAAAAGTCCCAGACCCGGATTCATGGCTCAGCTCGATTAGGTGGTCGCCAGGGCGGCAGCGATGGCGTCGGCGATGGCGTCGGCGATGGTCTCAGCCGCGTAGTCGGCGCGGGCGTTGGAAACGGGCTCCGGATTCGCGGTTTTAGCCGCGGCCAGCATGAACGCCTCCGGACGGAGGGTCTTGGTGGCGTAATCCGAATTGAGCACGAAGTCGATGGCATCGCGGCGGGCCTGGGTGTACGGATCCACGATGAAGCGGAGCACACCGAACAGGCCGGTCGGCTGGTAACCGAAGTCACCGATGCCGATGTACTCGGTCACGGTGGTGATCTTCACGACCTTGTTGGAGGCCGTGCAGTTCAGGGCCGCGAGGACGGCGGCCTCGTCGTTCGGGCCGCAGGTCACGACATAGTCGGGCTCGTCCACGGCGTCGCAGGAAGCCCAGGTGCAGGTGCTCTCCGCGTAGGTGGACTTCTTGTAGGTCACCACGCCGTTACGCAGGAAATTGGCCGTGAAGATGGGCAGGCCGCAGAGCTTGTCGTCCTGGACCATCGGGACGAAGACGCCGGACTCGTTGATCGGGCGGCCCTCCAGGATGGCCTTCATGCTCTTGGTCATGACCCAGCAGAGGTGGTCGCCGTTGATGCCGGTCTCCAGGACCTTGGCCTTCATGAGGGCGTTGAGGTCCTCGAAGGTCGGGGTCTCGTGGACGGAGATCATGTCGGCGTACCGCTTGTCCTCGTCGGGGACGGTCTGACCGGCGGCGGTCTTGTCGGCCTTCCGCTTGATGTGGGCGAACGGACCGATGAGGTTGGTCGCATTGTTCACAGGGGCGAGGCCGACGATGATCTTGTTCAGGAGGCGAGCGACGCTCTCCGGCATGGACTTCTTGACGAGGCCGTCGATGAGGCCGGCGGACTGGTTGATCGCCTGGTTCGTGACAGGGATGGCGAGACCGACACGCTCAGGGGTGGCCGTGAGGTTGTCCAGGGTGAGCTTGGAGTCGGAAAGCGCAACGCCCTCTCCGGCGACTGTCGCCTCGGCGAGGTCGTAGATGGGCCACACGAAGCTGCCGGACAGACCGGTCGGCATCGGAAGGCCGAGCTTGCCGAGGATCATGCCCTCGACCAGGGGCTCCAGGAAGTCCTGGACGCGCAGGGGGATGATGCCGCCGCTGGCCGCGTCGGAAACCATCATACCGGCGAACTCGCCCGAGCGGACAAGCAGCAGCTCGGTCTTCTGGTTCTTGTTGAGGTTCTCACGGATGAGCTTTTCAGCCTGGTCCGTGGCATCGGGGTTCTCGCGGAGGTAGTCGGCGGTGGCCGCCTGCATCCGCATACCCAGGAGCTGGTTCTCGCGAGTCAGGGCCTCGAACTCCTTGGTCTCGGTCTCGTTGCGCTCACGCTGCTCCTTCTCACACGCATCAGCGATCTCGGTGATGCGCTCACAGTTCGCCTGGTACTTCTGCACCAGTTCGCGAACATTGATCTGGCTTTTCTTCATAGCAGGGAAAAACTTGGTTAAACAAAGATTTTATCATTTGCAGCGCGACGCATTTCGCGAAGCTGCTCTTTGATCTTGGCGATGTCCGGCTTGGGATCCTCCGGCTTCGGCTCCTCGGGCTTGGCGGCCTCCCGCAGCTCAGTGTTGAACTCGCGGGCGTCCACCTCGGTCCCGTCGTAATAGGGATCCGCGGCGAGGGTGAAGTCATAGATGCCGGTGACGGCCTTCACCGTGTAGGTGATGTAGGACTTGCCGTCCCTGATCTCCACGGAGCGGGAGACGAAGCCCTCGTCCCAGTAGTGGGTGGAGAACATGAAGGAACAGCCGGCAAGGTCACCACGCCGCACGAGCTCCAGGGCCTTGTCGCCGTCGGCGGTGTTGGGCGCCTCGAACTCGAAGGTGACGCCCTTCTCGTCCACGGCATAGGTCAGCGTTCCCTTGCCCTGCTTGGACCTGGCGAGGATGAGCTGCCGGTTGTGGAACATGGTGAACTTGATGTCACAGGCGTCGAGAACCTCACGGGTGATCGCCTCGGGGGCGATGACCTCCACGGCCTCCTCGTTCTCGTCCGACCAGAGGGGACGGGACGGAGTGTTGAAGAGGATGGCACGGCCTACGATCGTCCGGCTGGGGGCCTCGCCCTCGCCGGCTTCCCGGACGTGGAGATCCGCGCACAGGGTCAGGAGCTCCCTGCGGATCTCTTCGTTCTTACTCTTTTTCATCGTTGTCAGTGTTTTTCGGTTCGGCGGGCTCCGGCGCCGGGCCCACGCCCAGGTCGTCGATGCCCTTGAGGTTGGCGGAGACGAGGACCTTGTCGCCGCCCTCGACGGTCGGCTTGTTCTCCTCGATGCGCCACTCGTTCACGGTGTACAGGCCGGCGGCGATGGTGGCCGTCTGGTACTTCACCCGGCTGTCCAGGTCGCAGGCGTACAGCCCGCGCCGGTCGAACTGGATCTTCCGGCGGCCGTACTGCTGGGGGAGGAACAGCTTCCGCTGCAGCTCCGCCTCGATGTTGCGGAGAAGCGGGTTCAGGGTGTTGGACAGGAAGGCGACGTTCGCCATCTCGGCGCTCTTGTAATTGTTCGAGGTGTCGTCGAAGACGAAGGACGGCGGCACGCCGAAGAAGCGACAGATCTCCCGGACGGTGAACTTGCGGGACTCCAGGAACTGCATGTCCGTCGAGGACAGGGACAGCTGCTTGAAGTCCACCTGGCCAGGGAGCGACACGATGTGCTTGCCGTCGTGGAACTGGGCGTCGAGGTCGGCGGCCGTCTTCTGGAGTTCCTTGTCCTGGTACTCGCCAAAGCCGCGGACCGAGGTGTCGTTTCCAACCAAGCCGCGAACGTTGCCGCCGTTCTTGAAGCGGTCGTAGGTCTCGGCGTCGCCGACACGGGCGATGTTCATGGTCAGGCGGGCGTAGTCGAGGACGGAGACGCCGACGCGCTGATCGTACAGGACCACGCCCTTAACGTGGATCACCTCGTCCTCTGTGTACTGTCCCTTGATCCCGTTGACGGTATCGTAGACGTTATAGACTCCATGCACCGTGTCGAAGGCGACAGTGTCCCTGGTGCAAAGCACCATCCGATCAATGTCCATCTTCGCGGCGGAATACACCGGGACGATGTAAGCGTTTCCATCCAGCAGCACCTGCTGGACGACCTGCGACCAGAAGTCGAAGGCGCTCATGTACTCGTCCGGCTGGACGTTCATCAGGAAGGACAGGCGGCTGTCGAGGTCGTCCACGTAGATACCGCCCTTGCGGCGCATGACCTGGACGGGCAGGGCCGCCACGGCATCCGACAGGAGCTTGACGCACCGAAACACAGTGGCGACGCAGAGCGCCGTGTTGCCCGAGTAGAAGGGCCACAGCGTACCGCCCTGACGCGGCGTCAAGGGGGGCTTGGAGTCCGTCTTGGTCTCCTGCTTGGGCGCAGGAGCCGGAGGATCCTCCCGGCGGAATATGCGCGTGAAAATGCTCATGCGTAGATGTTGTTATCTACATTCCACGCACAAAGCCGTAATTGGTACCCTTAGCGCTCGTAATCGATGAACAGACGCATGGTCATCAGGGTCGTGATGGCGCCGTCGATCTTGCGGTCCGCCGCCCGCTTCACCGGCTTCCGGTTCTCCAGATTATCCTCGTCGAGGATGGCGTTTCCGAAGCAGAAGCCGTTAATAGGGTTGTCGTTGAGGAAGACGTGGCCGGTCTTGATGCCGTGCTCGAAGGACTGCACGGGGGCCGTGAAGTAGCCGTAGGTCTGCTTGACCGGCCGGAGGACGTTCTTCGCGCCGGCGGCGGCCAGCATGTTGATGACCTCCTGAGACTTCCAGGGGTCGTAGCCGATGCCCAGCAGCTCCACCTCCCGGTTGGCCGCGAGGATGTCGTCCACGATGACGCGGTAGTCGATGACATCCCCGGGCGTGAGGGTGAGGTGGCCCTGCTCCGCCCAAATCCGGTAGAGCCTCTCGTTCGGGTGGCCCTCCAGGGCGCCCTCCGGGAAGTAATAGCGGGTGTAGAACCAGAAGGACCTCTCCTGCTGGCGGTAGATGCCGAAGGAGACGGCGCTGAAGTCGTCGCTCTCCGACAGGTCGAGCGCGCACATGGCGGGCACGCGCCCGAAGGCGCCGAGGGCAAAGGGCCGCGTGGCGGATCCCACCACCTTCGACGTGATCCAGGCCGACCGCTCATTCACGGCGAAGATGTTCAGCAGCTTGGTCCGGAACTCCAGCAGCTTGTCGGCGGAGAGCTGGGCGTCCGCCCACTCCTTCGCATAGTAGTCCTCCCGGACCGTGACGCCGAGGTGGGGCTGTACCTTCCGCCAGGTGGCCGGATCGCTCTCCGCGTCGTCCACGTCCGGCATGAAGATGGCGGCGTAGATGCTGTCGTTCTCCAACTCCTCCCGAAGCACCTGCAGCACGCCGTCCAGCTCGCGGGCGAAGGGGCCGTCCACCACGTCGGAGGCGGTCGTGCAGACCACCGTCAGCGGCTGCTTGCGCACGCCCATGGACGAGGTGAGGACGTTCTTCAGGGCGGCGCCGGACTTGCCGGACGTGTCACGCGCCTGGGCGTACTCGTCCAGGATGGCGAGCGAGGCATTCAGGCCGTCCTGCGTCTTCGCGTTCGCCGTCAGGCAGCGGATGAGGGAGTCGCGTCCACGGTCCTTGAAGAATATCTGCTCGCGGTTGATCCTGATGTGCCGGCCGTCCGGATCCAGGCCGGACATGATGGCGCGGATCTCATCGAAGCAGATCTTCGCCTGGTTGTACGAGTTCGCGCCGATGTATGCCTGGGCGTTGTGGTCGCCGAAGAGCATGTCGTACAGGGCCATGGACGCCACGCTCGTGGTCTTGGAGAACTTACGCGGTACGAACAGGTAGGCCGTCCGGATGAGGCGCAGGCCGTCATGGTAGAAGCCGTAGATGTTCGCAAAGATGAAGGCCTGCACCGGCGTGAGCCTGTACCGGCGACGGCCCTCCAGACCGGAGAACTTCAGGGCCTCGTAGAACCTGAAGAAGTGCCTGACCCTGCCCGGCCTCCACTCGTACCTGGACAGGAGGTAGAAGAACCGCTTGACGCCCAGCAGCTCGTACAGGTTGTGCGCCTCAGGATGCAGGATGCACCCGAGGACGTACTCGCCGATGCGCGGATCCGTCTCGACGAGGGCCTCCCGGAAGCGCCTGTAAAGCTCCTCCCGTTCGCCCTGCAGGTAGACGATGACGTCCGCCTTCAGCTGCCGCAGCCCCTGTTTCTCCTCCTCGGTCATCGGTTAGTCCTCTCCGTCCTTCATCGCCTCCATGAACTCGGACAGGGCGTCCTTCCCCTGGCCCTTGCCCTTCTTGCTCTTGACGTTCATCAGCAGGAGGTCGAGACCCTTCTGCACGCGCTCCGACTGGAGGCGGACCTCCATCACCAGGGACGTGACCTTCGACCGGTCGTAGCCCTCCCGGGACTTCTCGACGACCATGAAGTCCGTCTTCGTGAGCAGCTGGTCGCGGAGCCGGCGGTAGATGATGATGTCCGACGCCACAGACTCGATCTGGTAGCCGAGCCTGGGCTGATAGCTTCCCTCTTCCTTCAGCAGCTTCGTGATGTAGCGCTTGATGTTCGCGATCTCCCGCCGGACCTTCGTAGGGTCAACAGCCTCGGGAGGTGGCGTTTTTTGTAAAGAAATTGACGTATTTCGCATATTTATTTACATTATTTGCAATTTTCGGCAGTTTTCCGGAATCCGGTCGGGAGCCCCCAGCGGGACCGAAAAATCACTCGCGTATGGAAAAGACTGGCGGCGAGGTTTGGAGGCATACCCCCTCATTTCAAAAAACCACCCCCGGTCTCGCCGAAGAAGCGATCCACCACCGCCCGAGTCTGCTCCTCGTTCCTCTTCTTCGTGGCCTCCTTTCCACTGCGGCCCAGCTCGACGTGACGGACGACGTGGCACTCGTGGCACAGCGACTCGAGGTTGGCAGGGTCGAACATCAGCTGTTCCTTCTCCCTCGGCGTGACCGCCGACTCGACGGGGACGCGGTGGTGCACCTCGCTGGCCGGGGTGACGTAGCCCTCCTTCTCGCACCTCTCGCAGAGAGGACGGGCCGTCAGGACGGAACGGCGGAGCCGCTGCCACCTCGACGTGTTGATCAGTCTCTTGTATGTCTCGTCCTTCGCCATCACTTCCTCCTTGGGCGGCGTACCTGGGGAGCGTGCCCCGCCTGGGGCCGGGGCTCCCACTCGCCGTACTCCTCGAACATCTCCCGTATGGTCTGCTCGTCGTCCTCGGGCAGAGGGTCCGTCTCCTCCACCTTCCGGACACGCTTCAGGAAGAGGGACAGCAGCGTGGCCGCCACCTCGCAGACGTTCTTGAATCCGTACTCCTCCTGGACCTTCGTCAGCTCCAGGTACGTCTCCTCGGACACGGACAGGTTGATTCGTTTCCTCATGGCTCCGTCCTTTCTTATAGCGCTCCTAATCCGGAATCGGCACCAGAGGCGCCCTTCAGTTCCTTTATCCGTTGCATCATGAACTCCTGGCAGGTGGACTTGCCGGACAGGGCCGACATCACCCTCTCGTCAAGGGTGCCCACCGCCACCAGGTGGTAGAGGATCACCGGCCGCTGCTGCCCCTGACGATGCAGGCGGGCGTTGGCCTGAAGGTACTGCTCGAGGTTCCAGGTGGGCGTGAACCACACGATGATGTGGCCGCCCTGCTGCATGTTGAGGCCGAAGGACACGGACGCCGGATGGCACAGCAGCACCCGGATCTCCCCACGGTTCCACCGCTCGAGGATGTCCGGCTCGCCCCTGAACAGGACGGGGCCGTACTCGTCCAGGGCGACGGTCAGCCGGGCCAGCTCGTGCTGGTAGGCGTAGAACACCAGCACCGGCTCACCGGCCATCTCGACGAGCTCCGTCAGCGCCTCCACCTTGGACCGACCGACCTCGTGCCAGTCGTGCTCGCCGTCGTAGATGGCCCCGCCGGAGAACTGCAGCAGCTTGTTGGCGAGGGCCGCCGCGGTGACGGCCTCTATCTCGGTGTCGTCCACCTCCATCAGCTGCTCCCGCTCGAACTCCCTGTAGGCCTTCATCTCGGCGTCGGTCAGGGCGATGTCCATCCCGGCCGTGATGATGTCCGGCATCTCCAGGTAGTCCTCGGCCTTCATCGATAGGCAGATGTCGCTGATCCGCTCGGCTATCTGCTCCCGCGCCCCCGGCTTGGGCCTCCACTCGTACACCACATGGCCGTTGTGCCGGCCGGGGTTGAAGTAGTTGCTCCGGTAGGTGGTGAGGGTGCGGCCCAGCCTCTGCCCTCCGTCCAGCAGCTCGATCTGCGACCAGAGGTCCATCAGGCCGTTGGGCGAGGGGGTGCCGGTCAGCTCGATGAGCCTCCAGATCTTCCACCGCATCCGGCGGAGGGCCTTGTACCTCTTGGACTGCGGGTTCTTGAAGCTGGACGACTCGTCGATGACCACGCAGTTGAAGTCCCACCGCACCAGCTCGAGGTCGCAGTAGTCCACCAGCCACTTGACGTTCTCGCGGTTCACCACGTAGACGTCGGCGTCCGCCTCCACGGCCTTCCGCCTCTGGGTGGGCGTGCCCATGATGACGGACACCCGCAGGCCCTTGAGGTGGTCCCACTTCCGGCACTCCGACGGCCAGGTGTTGCGGGCCACGGACTTCGGCGCGATGACCAGCACCTTGCTGACCTCGAGGTAGTCCTCCTTCAGCTGCTGGACGGCGGTCAGGGTAATGACGCTCTTGCCCATGCCCATATCGATGAACAAGGCACATTTCGGATGATCCAAAATGAACTCAATCGCCCTTTCCTGGTATGTGTGCGGAACGAACTTCATAACTCACCGAGTTCTTCCCGCCGGATCCTCTCGGCGATGACCGCCCGGTCCATCAGGGCGAGGGCCATCTCGAGGCTTTCCGTGGTGTCGATGACGAACACCTTGAAGCCCAGCTCGCGCAGCTGCTCATGGCAGTGCTTCTGGAGTTTGGTAGGCTTCTTGCCGGTGGTCTTTATCTCGGCGAAGAAGGTCATGCCGAAGGGGACGAGGATAACGCGGTCCGGCAGTCCGCGGTGCAGCTGGGACAGGAGTTTCAGGGCCGTCCACCCCCGCCGTGTGCATTCCGTCCGGAGCCTCGCCTCCAGGGTCTTTTCGGACTCTGTGACAATGTGACTCGCGCGCGCGATATTTCCCATATACGTGCGATTAGGTGCGTGTGTATGTGTATGTGTTCTGCCTAATTCCATATTTTTCCAATTTCAGGGATTTTATTGTCACATTGTCACACTTTCTGCATAATGCCGTGAATCTCAATGCGTTGCGCCTGTGACAATGCGTGTGACAATGTGTGTGACAAAGAATTATTGTCACAAATTGTTGTCACAGCCTCCGCGGGCTCTGTCACAGCGTTGTCACGGCCATTGTCACAGCCATTGTCACACCTCCTGACGTCCCTTCTCATAAGGCCGTGAAATACATCCAGAGTTTGACAATGATGGTCACCACGGCCCAGATGGCCGCGGCGAAGAAGAGGATGACGCAGAGTGCTATCATGAGCCATCCGTGCGGGGTGATCGCGCCGTTCTCGTCGTCGAGTCTCATTTGAAGTATCGGTTTAATTGTCATCGCGTATGTAGTTGTCAAAGATCCGAAGGTCGGAGTGTCCGCTGCATTTCTTGACGCCGTGGATGTTGTGTCCGCGCAGGACGTTGACGGTGATGGCCGTGCGCCGGGCGGTGTGGGATGAGATGAGCTTCCACTTCGGCACGTTCTCCACGACCATCCTGCCGTTCCGCCGCTCCTCGATGCGGACCAGATCGTCCAGGCCGACGTCCTTCATCAGCAGGTGGAGCTTGTGGTTGTAGTTCGAGATCTCCGACTTGTAGGGCGCCTCGTAGCCGTACTCCTCCAGGATCCGGTAGGTGGTCTTCGCGTCGATGGCGTACTTGTCGATGTTCACGACGGCGACGTTGCCGGTCTTCTGCTGGGTGATCCTGAAGATGTTCCGCTCGAAGCACTCCGGGGAGATTCTGGTCATGTCGCTGTAGCGCTGGAAGAGATTGCACGAAAGGACGAAATGGTCGCGGACGCGGCGCATGGTGTCGCGGAAGTCCTTCCTCTTGTCGGCGTAGAAGCGGTCGATGTCGAAGTAGGCGATCCGGCTCACCTCGTCCGCGGTGAGTGCGACCTCCTGGTTGCGCGCCTTGGGGACGGAGAAGTCCGCGTAGGTGGGCGAGACGGGGGCGTTGTACTTGACGGCCCAGTTGAGGATGGAGCGCAGCTGCTGGCACATCGTGTTGATGGTGGACGCCCTGAGGCCTCGGTCCTGGCAGAAGGAGATGAAGTACCCCCAGAAGACGTCGGTCACCTGGGCCGGCATGAGGGTGACGCGGTAGTCCTTCTCCAGCAGCTCGAGGTTGTAGACGAGCCCGGCGATGCTGCTGCCGTAGTTGGGATGCAGTCGGGACTTCGCCTTGACGGCGGCCCGGACGGTCTCCATCAGGGTGCGGTCCCTGAGGTTGATGGTGAAGGGGTCCCGGAGGGACTTCTCCAGGTAGGTGCGGAAGTCTTCGGTGACTTCCCTCGGCTTGGTTGTAATGGCGATTGCTGGCATAAGGTGTAACATTTTATGAATGCCCGTAGGCCTCGAGGTTGATGATCTGCGTCAGCTGCTCCTTCAGCTCCGAGGCTGAGAGCAGGGTGTCGAAGTCGTAAACGGCCTCGACGTGGAGGTGGACGTGCTCCCAGAGGTCGAAGAGCTCGGCCTTCATCTGGAGGTCATCCTGCCGGGTGAGTCTTTCATGTTCCATATTGCGTGTGTTTCAGTGGTGTGTCTATTCGACGTCCTCGTCGTACATTATGCGGTAGCGGCGCTGCAGTCCGTAGACGCTGTCGCGCGAGCGGCCGGCGTCCTCGAGGCAGTCGAGGCTCCGCAGGATCTGGTTGATCTCCTTGGTCTTGTATCTGGTCTTCTCGTCCAGGCGGGTGGAGAAGCACTCGACGAGTACCTCCACGGCGCAGACGGTCTTCCGCATGACGCGGGGCTGTCCGTCCGGATCCATGGCCGAGGCGGTGCGGAACCAGTTCATCCTCTGCTCCATGGAGTAGGACTCCCAGGTGTCCGGCACTGGCGTGTGGATGAAGGCGTCGATGAGTCCGACGCGGTCGTCGGTGGCGAGCTCGTTGTGGCTCTCCTGGCGGGCCCTGGCCTCCTCGGTCTGCTCGCGGTCCAGGAAGAGGCGCTCTCCCTCCCGCCAGCGGACCACGGCCTCGGCCCACAGCTGGTCCACCTCCCCGGGCAGTCCGTCCCACACGTCCTTCGCCGGCCTGGACCCGCCGCACTCCACCACCCAGAAGCGCCGGTTGCCCGTGTCGCCCTTCAGGAAGGCCCGCTCGTTGGTGGTGGCGAAGAAGACGCACTGGCGTGGGTAGGTCTCGGTCTTGCGTCCGTAGGCCGGCCGGAAGGAGTCGTCCTGCTTGGAGAGGAAGGCCTTGTAAGCCTCGGAGGTGGACTTCTTGTAGTTGGTCAGCTCGCCCATCTCGACGAGCCACTTGCCCCTCAGCTGCTCCATGGCCTCCTTCCCCTCGATGCTCGTCAGGGAGTCCGTGAACCATGCGTCCCTCGCCATCAGGCGGACGAGGGTGGACTTGCCGGAGCCCTCGGGGCCGATGAGCGTCAGGACGTAGTCGTACTTGCATCCGGGCTGCATGACGCGGGCGACGGCGGCCGTGAAGTGCTTCCGGGTCATCGCCCTGGTGAGCGGGTTGTCCTCCGCGCCGAGGTAGTCCACGAGGAGGGTGTCGAGCCTCTCCTTCCCGTCCCACTCCAGGGCGTTGAGGTAGTCGCGCACCGGGTGGTAGTTGTTCTGGGAGAAGACGTGGTCGGCCTCGTCCATCAGGGCGGTCTTCCCGGTCAGTCCCCGGTAGTTGGTGTCCACGTACTCGATGAGGCCGTTGTAGTCGTTGTTGTTCCAGTTGGGGTCGATGCCGGCCGCCCTCCACGGCAGGTCCCTCTGGAGGACGGTCCGCCCCGTGAAGAGGTCGTAGGCCACGGCCTTCCTGAGCCCCCTGTCGTTGCGGAGGATCAGGCCGAAGTTGGACGGCAGCGGGAGGAACTTCTTCCCCCTGTCGTCGGTCTGCAGGTCGTCCGTCCAGGAGTCGTCCTCGAGCTCCTCGGCGAAGTCGTCCTGGGCGGAGCGGATCATCTCCCTGACGAGCATCCCGTGCACCTTCCGGTCCTCCCTCGCGGCCCTCTCCATGTGGAGGAAGGACGGCAGCCGGTTGACCGGCGTGTTGATGTCGGCCTCCGCGTCCTCGTCGCCGTAGAGGTGGATGCGGACCATGTCGAAGGCGTTGACGAGCTTCTCGCAGCAGGGGTCGGTGCCGTGGTGGCTGTAGGCCCACTTGTCCTCGTAGACGATCATGCCGCCCGCGGTGGACCCATTGGCGTAGGTCCAGCGGTCCGGGTGGGCCGTGGGGACGTACACGTCGGGGAGGAAGGCCTCGATGGCCTCCGCTATGCCGTAGGCGCGGCAGAAGGCCCCGATGACGCCGGGCTTGGACGTCGGGTCCTCCTGCTTCGCCCCGGACCTGTGCTGGACCGCCTGGACGATGCGTCGGCTCACCGGCCACTCCACCACGTTGCGCCAGTCGGCGTAGGAGGCGAGGGCGCGGTCGGCGTCCACGGGGTCGCCGTCGCCGGTCTCGAAGACGTAGTCCACGTCCGCCGGTGCGGACGGCCAGTACATGAGGCGGCAGGGCTCGTAGGTGGAGTCGTCGAAGAGGTCGATGCCGATGTCGTCGGCGATCCGGCGGGCGATCGGCACGTACTCGTCCGGGGTGACCTCCCTGGAGAGGGGCATCACCAGGCGGTAGCGGGGCTTCTCCGGCGTGTGGCTGTGTGTGGAGTAGAGGCACCAGGCGGTGCCGTAGAGCATGTCGCGGACGGTGTCCACGGTCTCCTTCGTGCCGTAGTCGATGTCGAGGGTGACGAGGGAGCGGGCGGTGATGGACTCGCCCTTGCGCTGGCCCCCGTCCCTGACGGTGCCGCCGACGAAGCCGCCGACGTCCTTCACCTTGCCCTGGGCGGTCTTGGTCATCGCCCTGTACTCGGCCGCCGTCTCCCTCGTGTGCTTACACTTTGAAAGCCGTTCGACCAGCCTCTCCCACGTGGTGCTCTTGTTCGCCCACTGCAGGGAGGTCCTCGACTGTCCTACCGATATGACGTATTCGTTCATGTCCTATATGGTGTATTGTCCTTTGCTGAGCGTTCCGTGGAAGTCCCGGCGCCTGAGCTCCTCGAATAGCTGCTGGTCGGTGGCCGCCGAGAGGGCGACCTCCACCGGGCGCCTCTTACCCCTCATGTCCTCGAAGACGACGCGGGGCACGGTCTTCTCGATCTCCTTGGGGAAGACGATGCCGCCTGCCGGGGCGTGGGTCTCGGGCAGTCTGTCCGCCGACTCCGTGGCGACCTTCGCGGCTTCCTCGGCCATGGCCTCCACCTCCTTCTGTTCCTTCCTCCTCTTGAGGTATTCGGCCATGTACGCGCTGTGGCACTGCTTGCACCGGGTGCCGTAGCCGTCGCTGTTGGCGGCGTTGAGGTTGAACTCGGTGACGGGCTTGTATGTCCGGCAGGCCCGGCAGAACTTCATGACGAGGCCGGTCTTCTCGTCGGTGTACTTGGGGAACTCGGCCTTCCGTCCTCCCTTGCGGGTCTTCTTCTCGGGCCTGGGCTCCGGCTTCGGATCCGGCTCCTTGGACGGCTTCGGCAGGATGTCCTCGCCGGTCGTGGCGTTGACGACCAGGGAGGTCCAGCAGTCCTTCTGCTGGAGGTAGCCGACGGGCCTCTTGGTCACGTCGCAGATGATTCCGTGCAGGGCGGTGTCGCGGTAGTTCGCGCAGGTGCCGCAGATCTTCGATACTTCCATCTCGGTATGTGATTTTAGTCCTTGTAATAGTATTCTCCCGTATATCCGGCCCCCTTGAGCGGAAGGCCCTCGGCCCACTCGGGACCGTGGCTGAAGCAGTATTCTATGCGGGACAGGTAGTCCTCCGAGGGCACCTCGCACACCACCTCGTCGTGGACGTGGAATACGGTGCGGATGCCGATGGCGTCCAGCTGGAGCATGACGTGGGCGAGGCAGTCGCGGGCGACGGCCTGCGTGATGTTCTCCACGAGCTTGCCGCCGAAGGTCTCCAGCCATCCCCACTTGTTGGTCTTCTGGTTGACGCCCCTGTAGCGGACGGACTGGCCGCCGAAGCGGTTGACCGTGGTCTCGGCGCTGGGCCAGGTGATGCAGCGCCCCGAGGGGAGTCGGCACACCAGCCATCCCTCGTGCATGGAGAACTCCAGGTACGAGTCGCGGACGCTGTAGTTACGGACATACCCCGCTCCGGATGCGTTCTCGCGGGCATTTCTCTCGTCTGCCGTAATTTTTTTACGGATGCCGAGGCGGGCGGTCTTCTGGAATTTCTGTATCACCTTGAGGGCGGCGTCCTCCACGTCGTGCCAGAACTTGGCGATCATGGGGTTGGCGTCCCTCCACATCCGGACGGTGTCGGCCTCCTCCTGCTCGGTCATGCCGAGCTTCTGCCCGCCCATGGCGTCGAGGGCGGCGACGCCCCCGCCGTAGCCGAGGGCCAGCACGGCGATCTTGCCCTTCTGCCTGAGCTCCGCGTTCCGGCCGTGCTTCTCCACCGGCTTGTGGAACATCTGGGACGCCGTGGCGCAGTAGATGTCGCCGCCGTCGCGGAAGACGTCCAGCACCCAGTCCTCGCCGGCGAGCCAGGCCAGGACGCGGGCCTCGATGGCGGAGAAGTCGCACACGGCGAACACCTTCTCGTCGTCCGGTATGAAGGCCGTGCGGATGAGCTGTGACAGGACGTCCGGCACGCTCGGGTAGCCGAGCTCCAGCATCTCGATGTCGCCGTCCTTCAGGCACCGCCTGGCGAAGCCGAGGTCGGGGATGTGGTTCTGCGGGAGGTTCTGCAGCTGGACGAGCCGTCCGGCCCAGCGTCCGGTGCGGGCGCCGTAGAACTGCAGGAGGCCCCTGACGTGCCCGTCCTCGCACACGCAGTCGAGCATCGTCTCGTACTTGGCGTTCGAGGACTTGCCCAGCTGGGAGCGTATCTGCAGGACGCGGTGGACGGCGGGGTCCTCCGTGGCCTTCCTGATCTCCGGCAGGTCCTTCTTGCTGAGGGTGTCCACGTCGAAGCCCAGGCGCTCGGTGAGCCAGTCCTTGAGCTGGCTGACGCTGTTGGGGTTGTCGAGGCCGGTGAGCCTCATCGCCTCCTCGGTGAGGCGGGCTGTGACGACGGCGCCGATGCGGCAGGCCTCGCGGGCGAGGTCCACGTCCACCCGGACACCCCGGTCGTTTATCTTCTGGTCCACGGCGTAGAGGGCCTTCTCCCAGCCGGGGACGGTGAGCCAGCGGGTGGCCCCGTCGATCTGCCGCTCGACCTCCACGTCGCGGACGCAGTAGGCCTTGAAGGTCTCCCACTCCTCGGGGAAGTCCTCCGGGAGGTTTCGGTCGGAGTCCTCGAAGAGCCCGCCGGCTTTCCTGGGCTTGGGGACGCAGAAGAGCCTGATGAGGTTCTTGCCCTCCGCCATCTTCTGCTGCTCCAGCCCGAGGGCGGCACCGGCCTCCTTCAGGCTCATGGGGAGCCCGCAGCGGGACGCCTGGACCATCGTGCAGTACCACTGGGTGGCGTCGTAGAAGAAGCCGCGCGGGACGGCGCCGGTCTTCCAGCCGTAGGCGGAGAAGCACACCCGCTCGAAGGAGGCGTTGTGGGCCACCTTCGTGACGGACGGATCCTCCAGGGCCGCGCCGAACCACTCGGGCAGGCGCTCGCCCATGGCGAGGTCCACGATCTGCACGGGGCCGTTGTCTATGGCGTAGGCGACCAGCAGGATCTCGAAGTCCGGATGGAAGGCGTAGCGGTAGAGCCCGGTCTTTGCGATCGGCTCCGGGGAATACGTCTCTAAATCAAGGTGGAGCCGTTTCATTGTTCTACGATGTTAAGTGCGAGATCCACGAGGTCTTCCTCGAAGGCCACCCTCTTGACGGTGTCCCCGTCCATCTGGGCCCACTGGCGCCGGTGATCCGGCTGCGACACTCCGGCAAAGATCCATCCTTGCTCGCGGAGATACTGTTCAATGTCTATGCGCAGTCTTTTCATCTCTTCAGTATTGAGTTTTCGTCTATCACCTTCTCAGTCTTGCCGATCAGGACGGCGACCAGGTGTGTGTGTGTGTGTGTGTGTGTAGAGGTCGGGGACGTACTCCTGGATCACGGCGTCCTTGACCTTTCCGTCCGACAGGCGGACCTTTACTTTCTGACCGGTCTTATACATGGTTTGCTTCGCTTGGTTGTCAGTTGAAAAGGGCACGGCGGGGAGAACCTCTTAACACTAAAACTTATCTTTTGCCTATGAAAAAACTGATTGGAAAACTCCCGCTGCCGACCTCCCGGCAGGCTTTTCCGTGCCCTTGTGGTTATACTTCGATGTATTTGGTGGTCACCGTGAATTGTGGCCATTCCGGCTTTTCCTTATACGGATCCGCCTGGATCTCCTTGGTTTGTGCGATGTACAGGAACGTCTCGCCACGGTATCGGTAGGCCTCGACGCCTTTCGTGTTCACTGGACTCAAGTGCTCCATGTTCTCCACGTCCCGGACGTCCGTGATGGGGAAGCCGAAATGATGCAGAAAGGCGCTACGAATGATCTCGGCGGTGTTGTCGCAGTGCTGCTTGATTGCAGTGTCTATGAGTGTCTTTTCGCCTGGTTCCATTGTGTTCTGTGTCGTTTTATGGGTTGTTTATAAAGGCTCGGCGGGGTGTACTAAAAAACGTTAACCTATGCAGTAGAAAAAAACTAATCCTGTCTTGACCAATCGATTCTCCCCTGCAGGGATCGCTCCTGGCTTTTCCGAGCCTTGGGACCCGGGAAGGCGGTCAGGCCCGCCCGGATCGGGTTGGTTAGAAGACCTCTTCGTCGTCCTCGTTGCCGTACTGGTCCAGGTCGTCCCCGAACTCGGACTGCG
>Ga0310690_10001786_pt1 | contig 37307 bp, 29 predicted proteins | sample AusTroGonzalo_MG_2_FD_207661 | JGI IMG/M metagenome (GOLD analysis project Ga0310690, IMG submission 207661) | Bovine rumen microbial communities from tropical cattle in Woodstock, Queensland, Australia - Gonzalo_04 (v2) (version 2) | ecosystem: Host-associated > Mammals > Digestive system >...
CTTCCCAAAAAATACGTAAAAAAGCGTGTTGAAAGATTATACCTTTGCCGGTGGTGCCATGACTTTAGGCACTATCCGATCGATCTTATAACATCTTATTGGTGCAGATGGAACGGATATACTGATGATGAGAATAGTAAGATACGTATTCTTAATGGCTACTCTGAAGGTAAATTAAATAATGACCTGGATTATTCTCACGATACAGGGAAACCGAGTTTATTGGATAATAAAGAGAGGGTTGCTTTAGCAAATCTTATGTGTAATTTCATCGGAAAGAAAATAATCGATGGCAACTATCTCCTTCATACGGGTGGGACATATGTTTTTTCTTCCTGCCCAGACGCCTTTCGGTATTATACTTTACGGCATATTAAAGAAGTTGGGTTTGATGCTCCTATAATTGTACCAGAAGTTTTTAAAGAAAAAGCCTACATAGAAAAAAACAGAAAAACTCCCGCCGGAAAAGAAGAACCTTTTGAAGAAACAAGAATTTTTTTAGAATCAAAAACAATTCGTGAATGGATAATAAAGGAAAAGAAAATTGCTGATAAAAAAGGAATGACTTTTATTATTCCAACGCTAACCAAAAGGGATTTGAAGGAAATATTCGAAAAATATCCTTGGCCGGAAATGGAAAAAGTGGTGCATGGTTGCGACGAAGAAGCATACGCCAGACAAGTGGAAGGCAACAGAAAATTGGCAAAAGAAAAAGCGGCAGGAACGATTGATGGCATTTTTGTAGATGTGGATGGTTCTTTATATTTGGAACGCTATGGAACATCTCTGAATAAAAGATTGTATGAAGCTATGATTGAATGGCAAAATGCCGGTGAAAAGGTGACTATCTTTACAGGTGGAGATCCTCTTATGGCAAAAGAAAAATTACAAAAAGTCGGTGTTGATTTAAATCGCTTTCCAATCGAAAGCAAAAGCAACTACCAGAATTTTATATTTACCGGCTATATCATTGATGACAACTCGCCGTTTCCACAAGGTTTTATAATGAAAAATAACGAAAATTATTTATTGCCGTGGAATCCTGATATTTATGTCGGCGGTGATACGTTTAATGAGATATTGGCTAAGTGCAAGCAAAACAAAAATCTTACGGAGGCTCAAAGGCGGGATTTGTACTATAAGCTTGTGATTGTTCGCCGGTTTTTTGCCGGTCCGGAGATGCGTTATGGCTATCCCGACGTAAAGGTCAGGCTGAAAGAACGCCGCAAATTTGCAGACGAAGTTTATTCGTCCCTTAAACAGGTGCAGAAAGTCAAAGAATAGTTACTTTGTGTTGCCGGTTGGCACGCCCGAAGAATCTCCTGATGAAAAAACGATAAAAAAGCCTTGTCGGATTGACAAGGCGTTATTTGGTGGGTCCGGAGGGACTCGAACCCCCGACCAGACCGTTATGAGCGGCCAGCTCTAACCAACTGAGCTACAGACCCAAAAGTCGTTAGTGCTTACTTTACCCGTTTTTTCCAAAAAATCAAGTCCTTTATTTCAAAATGCTGCAAAAATCTCCGGAAACTTTCCCAAAATCCAAACCGCCAAGCGGGTGAACATCAGACAAGGCGTGCAGAGCAGGGGACGCAAGACCACCAGACAGAGCAGAACAGGCCACCAAACTAGCCGTTTTCAAGGAAAGTTCTTAACTTTTTCGAACGGCTGGGATGTTTTAACTTTCGCAAGGCCTTGGCTTCAATCTGACGAATACGTTCACGCGTGACGGCAAATTGTTGCCCCACTTCTTCCAACGTGTGATCCGAAGTCATTCCGATACCGAACCGCATCCGCAAGACACGTTCTTCACGTGGCGTCAAAGTCGATAAAACCGACGAACAAGCCTGACGTAAGTTCGATTGAATAGCCGCATCCAAAGGTTGAACCGTGCTCTTATCTTCAATGAAATCGCCTAAATGACTGTCTTCTTCATCGCCGACAGGCGTTTCCAAACTAATTGGTTCTTTGGCGATTTTCATCACTTTGCGAACTTTTTCGACCGAGATATTTAACTTTTTGGCCAACTCTTCCGGTGTCGGTTCCATACCGGTTTCGTGCAACATTTGCCGACCGGTCCGCACCAATTTATTGATGGTTTCAATCATATGAACCGGAATACGAATTGTGCGCGCTTGATCCGCAATGGAACGAGTAATTGCCTGACGAATCCACCATGTTGCGTAAGTGGAGAACTTATATCCGCGACGATATTCGAACTTGTCCACAGCCTTCATCAAACCGATATTGCCTTCCTGGATCAGGTCCAAAAATTGCAAACCGCGGTTGGTGTATTTTTTGGCAATAGAGATAACCAAACGCAGGTTCGCCTCAATCATTTCACGATTGGCTCTGTTGGCTTCCTGTTCGCCTTTTTTGACAGTATTGACAACGCGCCGGTATTCCATAATCGGCATTTGCGTTTCGTCCGCCAAAGAGGAGATAGCCACACGAATGTCATTCACTTCGTCGGCATATTTTTCGACAAAGGTCTTCCACGACTTTGTGGTCTTCTTTTGGGCTTGTTTGACCCAATCCGGCCGCATATCCGTCTTGTGATAGAAATCCAAAAAGTCTTCCCGCTTGATTTTGGCATTTGTTGCCAGACGCAGGAGTTTTCCTTCCAACATCATCAAGCGTTTGTTGACTTCGTTGATTTGTTCAATCAGTTGTTCAATGCGGGACGGGTTGAAATGAAGCTGTTTCAACAAATCAACAAGCTCCAAATGAATCTTTTGATATTTCTTTTCGACGTCATCGGGGACTTTTTCGCCCTTAATCAGATATTCGGTCCTGTTCTTTTGGATTTTTTTCAACTTTGTCGCATTTTTTTCTATCTTGTCGAAAGTATCCAAAATCTGCGGCAATAAAGCTTCTTCCATTTGGCGCAGGGACCAAGAATTTTCGTCCTCATCTTCGTCCAAATCTTCGCTGGGTTCTTCTTTGCGAACATCTTCATCGGAATCATCGGTTGTATCCGCATCCAGGCTTTCGTCCAGTTCGTCGTCATCATCAATTTCATCCTGGTCATCGCTTTCTTCGATGATTTCATCCAATTCTTCTTTAATTTTGGCAGCTCTTTTGCTTTCTTTGCGTTCCAATTCGGCTTCGCGTTCTTCGGAAGCCTTCTTTTCGATGGCGGCTAAAAGGCTTTTCTTTGACGGGTCAGCTTCGTAAGTCGCTTCCAAATCAATGATATCTCTCAATAACATATCGCCATTTCTTAAAGCATGATACCAACTTGTCAAGGCGTTCATGGTCATAGCGCTTTCGCAAAGGCCGCTTATCATGACGTTGCATCCGGCTTCGATTCTTTTGGCGATGGCGATTTCACCGTCACGTGTTAAAAGCTCTACGACGCCCATCTCCCGCAAATACATGCGGACAGGGTCATTTGTCCGGCCCAAAGAAAGCATATCGCTTTCATCGATGGGTTCACTTTCGACGGTATCTGTTTCGTTGTCTTCTTCATTGGACGCGAATTTTTTTTCTTCTTCTTCGGACTCGTCTTTTTCAATGATGTTGATTTCATTGGCCGAAAGGATAGCCGTTGCTTCTTCCATAACTTCGGCCCCTTGGTCGGCGGAAATGGCGTCGGTCAGTTCTTCCATTGTAACAAAACCGCGTTCCTGCCCCAGTTTAAAGAGTTTTTTGAAAGGAGCCCCTAATGTTTCTTCGGGCAAGGGTGCTTCGTCATCATCGTTAAAAGCATCCATTACATCGTCATCGTTTTGGAATCTCATTGCTCATCCTTCTGTTTTGTTTTACACAAGAATGTCCTTATTTACCTTTTTTTTTATCATTTGTCAAGAGTTTATATACTTTCTTTTAGTTTTTCTTTCTCTTGCTTTAAGGCTAAAATCTGCGACCAGAGCTCTTGTGTCGGGTTTTCCTTGAATTCAATCATATGTTGTTTGATATCTTCATCGATTAAAATCAACTGCAAAGCGCGCGTTCGGTTTTGGACGTCTTGCCGGATCTGTTCGGGGGATTTATCGGCTCTGGCAAGCATTTCCATTTCGTTTTTCAGATAGATGAAGATGTTTTGGGAATACTTTTGTTCCAAAAGCGTGTGTAAGTCGGCACCGGAAATTTCCGGATTTTCGGTCAGTTCGTTTGTTAGGATGTCCATCAGACGTGTGATTTTTTTGTCCTTCATCTTTAAAAAACTCAAATTTTCCAAGAAATTGGCGCATGTTTCGGGATAGGCGATGATATAGGCCAAAAGCATCTTGGCTTCATTGATGTAAGGTGAAAGGACGGGAAGGGTTCCCAAACGAATAGGGGAAACCTTTGCCGCATTGTTTTTGGCATTTTTTTGATTGTAGAGTGTTTCTTTTGTAAATCTTTTTAATTCCGCAAGCAATTCTTTTTCGTAATAACTGCGTACGGTTTTATCTTTGATTTCATTAACCATTTCTATCATATCTTTTTCCAAAAGCGCCATTTTTTCGGGTGTGTTAAATTCTTTGCCGTCAATCAGACGGTTCCACATCAGCCAAGAAAGGGGTTTTGCGCCCTTTAAAAGCTTTTCAAAAGGCTCTTTCCCGTAGGTTTTGGCAAAATCGTCCGGGTCTAATCCGCCCGGAAGAAAGACGAAGTTCAGCGAATAACCGGGTTTTAAAATAGGTAAAACGCGCCGGCAAGCTCTGTCCGCCGCGCGGCGGCCGGCCCCGTCACCGTCGAAGCAAATGGTGGGTTCGGGGGCAATTTTCCACATCAATTCTATTTGTTTTTCGGTCAAAGCTGTCCCCAACGGGGCAACGGCATTTGTTACGCCGATTTTATGCAAGGCGATAACGTCCATGTATCCTTCCACCAGAACGGCGGATGATGTTTTTCGCATTGTGTCAAGCGATTGGAACAGGGCGTACAGGTTTTCGCCTTTATGAAAAAGCTCATTTTCCGGAGAGTTCAGGTATTTGGGTTCTCCTTCGCCCATGACGCGCCCGCCAAAGCCGATGATATGGCCGCGCCGGTCAGATATGGAAAACAAAACTCTGTCACGGAAATAATCGTAGTTATCGGCACCTTTTTGTGTGCTTTTACAAACAAGGCCCAATTCAATCAGGTCGCTTTCGGCGCATCCTTCGCGCAAGAGGTGTTGACGTAACAAATTACCGGTGGGGGCATATCCCAAACGGAATTTTTGGATGTCGTTTTCGTTAAGTCCCCTTGATTTTAAGTATTCTAATGCTTTCCGTCCGGCGTTCTTTTTCAACTGATCTTGGTAAAACAAGCACGCCTTTTCCATAATGGTGTACAGGGACGTTTGTTTTTGAAAGCGGGCGGCCTCTGCGGGGGAAGCTTTCGGGACCTCTAAACCGGCCGAATGGGCAAGGCTTTCGATGGCCTCGGTGAAGGACATTTTTTCGATACCCATTAAAAAGGAAATAGCATCTCCGTGGGCCCCGCATCCGAAACAATGGTAAAAGCCTTTATCTTCCGAAACGGTGAAAGAGGGCGTTTTTTCTTTATGGAACGGGCACAGTCCGGTGTATTCGTTTCCGCGACGCGTCAGCTTTACCCTTTTCCCCACAACGGACGAAAGGGAAACCCGATTTCTTAATTCTTCAATAAAACGCGGACCGATTGTTGACATCAGCTTAAAGCCGCTTTAATCAATGCAGAGGCCTTTCCGAAGTCCATTTGTCCAGCGTATTTGGCCTTTAACGCGCCCATAACCTTTCCCATGTCTTTGATGGATGCGGCACCTGTCTGGGCGATAATCTCTTTTACCGCGGCTTGAATAGCGTCGTCGTCCATTTGAGCCGGCATAAAGGAAGAAATTAAATCAATTTCGGCTTTTTCCTTGGCCACCAAGTCATCACGACCGCCTTTTTGGTAAAGTTCAATGCTTTCTTTGCGTTGTTTGATTAAGGATTGGAACAAGCCCAAGATTTCCTCATCCGATATCGCGTCGGCTTTCGGACGGGCGGCAATATCTTTGTCTTTAATGGCGGAATTAATCATCCGCAAAGTGGATGTTTTGGCTTCATTGTGTTCTTTCATGGCCGATACGAGTTCGGCTTTGATTTTTTCTCTTATCATTTTTATCTCCTTTTCAGCTTTTCGAGTATAGAGGATTTTTTCCCAAAAGCAAATAGTGAAATGAAAAAAGTTTTTACGATTTGATATTCAATATCCGTTTCAGGTACTGTCCGGTATAACTTTGCGGGGCCTTGGCAATTTCTTCGGGTGTGCCTTGTGCAATAACGTAACCGCCGTTGTCCCCGCCGTCCGGTCCCATATCAATGATATAGTCGGCCGTTTTGATGACGTCCAAGTTGTGTTCAATGACGACGACGGTGTTTCCTTGTTTTACAAGGGCTTGAAGGACATCCAAAAGCTTTTGAATATCGGCGAAATGAAGGCCGGTTGTCGGTTCATCCAATATGTAGAGTGTTTTCCCTGTGGCGCGTCGGGACAATTCTTTGGCCAGTTTGATACGTTGAGCTTCCCCGCCGGAAAGAGTGGTTGCGGATTGTCCCAGCTTGATGTAACCCAAGCCGACTTGTTGGAGCAAGCGGCATTTTTCCCGAATGGTCGGAAAGTTTTCGAAGAAAGTAAAGGCTTCATCGACGGTCATATCCAGAACATCGGCGATGGATTTGTCTTTGTAAAGGACTTCCAATGTTTCGCGGTTGTATCGTTTCCCTTTGCATTGGTCGCATTGGACGTAAATGTCCGGCAAAAAGTTCATTTCTATTTTCAACACGCCGTCCCCTTGACAAGCTTCACATCGGCCGCCTTTGATGTTAAAGGAAAAACGTCCGACTTTATACCCGCGTGCTTTGGCTTCGGGCAGGGCGGCGTACCATTCCCGAATAGGCGTGAACATCCCCGTGTAGGTGGCCGGATTGGAACGGGGGGTTCGGCCGATGGGGCTTTGGTCGATGTCTATGATTTTATCTATCTTTCCGGTGCCGGTAATGCGGTCAAAGTGGCCGGCCGGTTCCCGACTGTTGTTTAGGATTTTGTTTAAACCCTTGTACAGCGTTTCGATAATCAAAGAGCTTTTTCCACCGCCCGACACGCCCGTCACACAGGTTAATGTACCCAAGGGTATATCGACATTGACATTCTTTAAATTATGGGTCGTTGCGCCTTTGATAGATATAAAATCGCCGTTGCCTTTGCGTCTGGTTTTGGGAACCTTGATTTCTTTGCGACCGGACAAGTAATCGCCCGTGATGCTTTTGGGGTTATCCATAATGTCTTTCGGGGTACCGAAAGCGACAATTTTTCCGCCGTGATTTCCGGCGCCGGGGCCCATATCAACGACAAAGTCAGCGCTTCGAATGGCATCTTCGTCGTGTTCGACAACGATGACGGAATTTCCCAGTTTTTTTAAGTGTTGTAGAGTTCCGAGCAGACGATCGTTGTCCCGTTGGTGCAGGCCGATGGACGGTTCGTCCAAGACATAAAGCACACCTGTCAGGCCGGACCCGATTTGGCTGGCCAGCCGGATGCGTTGAGCTTCGCCGCCGGACAATGTTCCCGCCATTCGATCCAATGACAAATAGCCCAAGCCGACATTGTTTAAGAAAGTCAGACGTTCGTTGATTTCTTTTAAAATTCTTGCCCCGATTTCATTTTGTTGTTTTTTTAGTTCTTTGGGCAGGTTGGAAAACCAATCCAAAGCTTTTTCAATGGATTGATGAGTGGCTTCGGATATCGTTTTTCCGGCCACTTTAACGGCCAAAGCTTTTTCGTTTAGACGTTCACCGTGGCACACTTCGCAAACAGCATTGTTTTGATATTTGGCGATTTCTTCGCGCATCCATTCGCTGTCCGTTTCCAGATAGCGGCGTTCAAGGTTGGGGATAACGCCTTCGAAATGCCTTTTTTTATCTCCATAGAGAATGGCGTGTCGGGCGTCTTCCGATAAAAATTGCCAAGGTACGTTCGGATCAACACCGAAATTTCTGATGATGCCGGACAGGGCGTATTCGTACCATTGGTACATTTCCCCGCTGGATGAGGATGTCCACGGCGCAATTGCGCCTTTGCTTAAAGATTTTGTTTTATCGGGAACGACCAAATCCGGATCGATATAAAGGTGAATGCCTAACCCGTCACAGGCCGGACACGCTCCTTGCGGGTTGTTAAAGGAAAACAGGCGCGGTTCGATTTCTTCAATGGTAAAGCCCGAAACAGGGCAGGCGAATTTGGCTGAAAAGGTTGTGATTTCATTATTGGCCAAATTTTCGACTTGGATTAAATCATCCGAAAGAGCCAATCCCATTTCGATAGACGCGGCCAAACGATTTTCAATATCCGGTTTGATGACCAAACGGTCGATAATGATTTCAATATCGTGTTTGTTGTTTTTCTCAATATCCGGTAATTCGCTTGCATCGTAAAGAATGCCGTCGATTTTAAAGCGTGTAAAACCCTTTTTAATCCAAGATTGGAACTCTTTTTTGAATTCACCTTTCCGACCGCGAACGACGGGGGATAAAAGGTAGATTTTCGTTCCTTCCGGCATTTTTAGGATGCGATCAACCATTTGCGAAACGGTTTGGCTTTCAATCGGTAATCCGGTGGCGGGGGAATAGGGAATGCCTATTCTGGCCCAAAGGAGTCGCATATAATCGTAGATTTCGGTAACTGTACCAACAGTCGAGCGCGGATTTTTGGATGTTGTCTTTTGCTCGATGGATATGGCGGGGGACAGTCCTTCGATTAAATCAGCGTCCGGTTTTTTCATGACATCCAAAAATTGACGCGCATAGGCGGAAAGGCTTTCGACATAACGGCGTTGTCCTTCGGCATAGATTGTGTCAAAGGCCAAAGAGGATTTTCCGGAACCTGACAATCCGGTGATGACGACCAACTGATCTCTGGGGATATCAATGTCGATATTTTTAAGGTTATGCTCCCGCGCGCCCCTGATTTTAATAAATGAAGTCATTTGTTTTTCCTTTTGCCGAACATAATAACGTCTTTTTTATCAAAAATCAATGAAAAAGGTGTTTGTTTTTTATCTGTTTTCGTGTATAATCCAAAGGCATGAGTGAAATGGAACTAAAACGGCCTCAAAGAAAAACGGCATCGGCTCCTTTAACGGAAGCGGATCGGCGCGGCTTTTTTCCGTATATTCCGGATGATTATGCTTTCTTGCCGTCACAGGCTGACAATTGGAAAACCGATGAAAGGGCGGTTGCTTTGATAAAAGCGCTTGAAGCGGGTGAGGACCTGCGGGACACCGATTGGACAGGCGTTAATTTAAAAGGGGCGGACCTTTCCGGAAAAGATTTGTATGGTATTCGGCTTTCAAAGGCCAATCTGACAGGCGTTAATTTCCACGGGGCAAACCTTCAAAGTGCGGATTTAAGCTATGCTTATATGGAAGATACGGACCTTTCCGAGGCTTGTCTGGGCGGGGCTGATTTTAAGGGCGTCTTTTTCCGCGATTGCCGCTTGGACGGGGCGGATATTGACAAGGAAAGCTTGGCCTATTTACAAAGTATAGAGTTTTTTATTGAACAAATCGAAAGCGGAAAGATTGATTTAAGGGAAATCCCGCAGGATCAGTTAAATTATCTTGATTTGCGAATGATTGATTTGACAAAGGTCAATATACAGGATGTTGACTTGTCCGCGTTGGTTTTGGACGGGGTGAACCTTTCCGGCGTACGTGTGGATAAAAAGCATTTGTTGAATATGGCTTTGATGGAAAAGATACAAAATAAGACGCTGATTGCGGAGAAAAAATCCCAAAAAGCCCAAAAGGCGATGTTGCAAAAGATTTTCTTTGAAAGAAAGGAAAAAATCCGTCAGTATTCTTTGGAAGAAAAAAGGAAAAAACAAACGGTTTCCGATTATGCTGAGTCTTTAAAGCGTCCGAAATATAAGAAAGACACGGAAGTCGTATTGGGTGAATGGAAACAGGAAGAAGACGAAAATATCTTAAATGAACAAGAAATGGGTCGCTCTGTCCAATCCCCACACTTGCTTTCAAGCCAAAAGCAAAAGGTCAAATTAACCCGACGGAATACGAAAAAGAGGACATAAATGAGATTTGATGAAGCTTATACGGACAGACGGCGAGCCATTAAATATCTGGCCATTCGGTATTCTGTTGTTTTCTTGTTGTTTTGGGTAGCCTTGTGGATCTTGACTCCTTTGACTTTCTGGATTGGAGAAGGCTTTTCGGGGGATGCTTTTTCCGAAGCCGTCAAACTTTGGGGAAAAGGGTTGGTGCGTCCGTGGCTTGTCTTTAAATGGTATGGAGAGTGGTGGTACAATCTTTTTTATTACGAACCGCGTCATTACACTTGGATTTCCTTTGTCAAATGGCGGTTGTTGGTGGTGCCGACATTTGCCTTTGTTATGATTGTGGGATATTATTTTTTGTGCAATCCGTTCCTGTATTCGCCGCAATGGCATGGTTCGGGTCGTCAAGCAACAATCAATGATTTGCCCTATATGAAGTTGAATAAGGGGAAATATCTTTTCTTGGGAACTTTGGGTGGTAAAAAGATGAAGATGCCGGATCCGCGGTCGGTGTTTTGTATCGGTTCGACGGCAATTGGAAAAACGACGGGTGTGGTTATCCCGAATATCTTTGAAGCTGACAACGCCTGTCTGTTCATTCATGATCCGAAAGAAGAATTGGTCCGGTTGACCAGCGGGTATCGTGCCACCAAAGGTCCGGTCTATATTATGGATTTTTCAAAAATTGATGAACCGGACAAAAATATCTTTTATCCGTGTTGGAATCCTTTAAATGAAGCGAACCTTCCGCCGCAAGGAAGCATCCGCGATACGTATATCGACTCGTTGGTTTCTATTTTAATTCCGGACGGGCCGGAATCGTCAGACCCTTATTGGGTAAAGGCCGGACGCGGGTGTTTGACCGGATTGACTATTTATTTAACGGATAAGGTTGAACAAGCCCTTGCGAATGATTATTTTGTCATGCGCTTAAACAAGGGGCTTTTGGATAAAGCGGATAGAGATGTTTTGTTAAGTTATTACAAATCCATGCAACAAACCCCCGAAGTCAAACGAGCGATAAAAGCAGCGGAAGAGGACCGTTTATCGGCATCCTTATATGTTCCGGTGGGAACGTGGGATCCTGTTCCCAAAAGCTGGATAGGGCGGGAAGCTTCTTTTGGGATGCTGTTGGATTTGTTGAACAATTGGATGTTTTCAAAGACGAAGGAGATTCGTTTGGCCAAGGAAAGCGGGAACTTCGTAACGGCGATTGCGGATCCGTGGCAATTGATTTTGGACGAGATGGTCAACGAAACATTCTTTTATGGTTACAGTCGGCGTGCTTTGTTGGAGTTAAATCAGGTTTTGGCTCTTCCGGATAAGCAGCGGGCTTCTGTTTTATCCATGGGGCAGATGGGGATTGAAATCTTTAAAAACAGTGCGGTTCGTGCTCGGACTTCATCAAATGACATTACATATAAAGATCTGCGTGGAATTAAGGACGAAAAGACAGGCGAATACAAGCCGATAACCATTTACATCGGGGCCGGTATTTACGAGAATTCAATTACAACTCTTTTCATCAATATGATGTCGGATTATCTGATGGATAATGGCCCAAATGAAAAGGGTGTTGGTCCTTTCCCGGTTGAATTTATCTTGGACGATTTTGCCCGAATGCCGAAAATGCAATCGATTGCGGATGGTATTACCTTTGGCCGGTCAAAATACAACATTTTCCTGCTTGTCGTTCAAGATTGGCATCAAATTTCCGCCAAATACGGGGATGATACCAAAAACGTTATTTTAAGCTCTACGGCGGCGAAGATTATCAAACGCCAAAACAACATTAATACCCGAAATGCGATGACGGCGGGCATTATGCCCTTTACACGTCGGGTGGCCGGTTCTCACGGCGGGGAAATAGGTTTTGGGAAAAATGTTAATCCCTTTGTTAGCAAAGGGGGATTTAAGCTTATCAAAGATAATGTTATTGGGGGAACCGGTGTAATGAATATGTCGCCCGAGAAGCAATTGGTTCTGCTGGCAGGATTTTACCATTTGCCGATTTATGCCAAGACGACACTTTATTATAAGAATGAGAATATGAAGAAGTTATCACAAATCCCGCCTTGTTCTCCTTTGCCGGAAGGGCTTCGGGCCAAGCGGGTGAAAAATTATAAAAAAGATAACGCCATTTTGTCGCCTTTGCCTTCTGTAAATAAATAGCTTGACTTTTTTATGAAAGCAGGATAAATTCACACCCTGTGATTGCCCAGATGGCGGAATTGGTAGACGCGCTCGTTTCAGGTGCGAGTGTTGCAAGACATGGAGGTTCGAGTCCTCTTCTGGGCACCAAAAAGAAAGGGGTATTTTATGGGCCGGATTTTCTTTTATAAAGGGGATATTCCCGCAGACGTTTCTTTCAAAAATTCTGTGGCGGTAGATACGGAAACGATGGGATTGGATATTCATCGCGACCGCCTGTGTTTGGTTCAGTTGGCCGATGAAAAGGGTAATGCCTATCTGATACAGATAAAAAAGGGGAAAAACCCGACGCATTTGAAAAAGATTTTATCTGACCGAAAGATTTTAAAGATTTTCCATTTTGCCCGTTTTGACGTAGCGGTGTTGAAGCATTATCTGGATGTTGACACTTTTCCGGTTTATTGCACAAAGATAGCACATAAGCTTTATCGTCCTTGTTTGCCGTCCCACAGTTTAAAGACAATTTGTTCGGAACTGTTAAGTGTGGATTTGTCAAAGGAACAACAGATATCCGATTGGGGTGCGGATGTTTTGACCGAAGAACAAAAGCAGTATGCGGCCAAAGATGTGATATACCTTCATGCCCTTCGGGAAAAGCTGGATGCTCTTTTAAAGCGGGAAGGGCGGGAAAAGCTGGCCCAAGCGTGTTTTGATTTTATCCCTGTGCGCGCCGAATTGGACTTGTTGGATTTTTCGAATCCGGATATTTTTGAACATTAAAAAGGATAAAAAATGAATAAAGAAGAAATTATCAAACAAGGGCAATACGTTCTGGATATAGAAGCGGACGCCCTGCGAAAGGTTTCGAATGCTTTGGATGATTCTTTTTATGATGCGGTTCAATTGATGTATAACACAAAGGGTCGCGTAATTGTTACAGGTATGGGCAAAAGCGGCCATGTCGGAAAGAAAATTGCAGCCACTTTGTCGTCTGTGGGGACGCCTGCCTTTTTCGTTCATCCGGCAGAGGCCAGTCACGGCGATTTGGGGATGATTACAAAGAACGACATTATTTTGGCCTTGTCGTATTCGGGCGAATCAAAGGAATTGGCGGATATTATTGCTTATTCACGGCGTTTCGGCATAAAGTTGATTTGTATGGTGGGACGCAAAGACAGTACTTTGGCCAGGTCATCTGATTTGGTGATTTGCTATCCGAAGTTTGAGGAAGCCTGTTCTTTCGGTATGGCACCGACGACGTCCACAACGGTCAGTTTGGCCTATGGCGATGCGTTGGCGATGACGCTTTTGGAAATGAAGGGTTTTTCAAAGGAACAATACAAAGACCGTCACCCCGGCGGAAAGTTGGGTGCGATGCTTTTAAAAGTCAAAGAATTGATGGCCAAAGGGGATGATATGCCTTTGGTGCCGGCGGGAACGAAAATGTCCAAGGCTTTGATTGAAATGACGCAAAAAAGTTTGGGATGCCTTGGAATTACGGATGCGGACGGTTCTTTAATCGGCGTGATTACGGACGGTGACTTGCGCCGGAACATGGCACCGGACCTTTTGAACAAAGATGTGTTGCAGGTTATGACAAAAAATCCGAAGACCATCAACGGGGATATGTTGGCGGAAGAAGCTGTCCGTTTGATGAACGAGAAGGAAATCACGAACATCTTTGTTGTGAAAGACAATAAACCGGAAGGTTTGTTGCACATTCATCAATGCTTGCGCGCCGGAGTGGTATAAGCTATGCAACAGACAAGCGAACAGTTGGAAAAACATAAGAAAGTTGTTTCTTTCTTGCGATGGTTTTTCTTGGGCTTCTCGGGTTTTATTACGCTTATTATTTTCATCTGGCCACAGGTTGTTCGTCAAAGGGATTTTTTAAAGAGTTTTATGAAAAGTGCGGGGATGGAATACACTTCCATTTCGAATATGAATATGACAAAGGTTTCCTTTTTGTCCCAAGACAGCAAGGGGCAACCTTTTGTTTTGGAAGCCCAAAAGGTTTCCGAGATTGATCCGGATAAAAAGCTGATACAGCTGGACGAACCGACGGGGATTTTTCATCTTCAATCGGGGAAAGATGTTACTTTTACTTCTCCGCAGGCTTACTATTACCAGAACGACGATTTGGTTCATTTCTTTCGGGATGTTTTGGTAAAATCTTCGGACGGATACACGGGCAACCTTTCGGATGTGCGTCTAAACTACAAGAAGCAGACAGCTGAAAGTCATCGACCGATTGATGTGGCAGGGCCTGAGCTGACTTTAAAGGCGCAGGCTTTTAAATCACGTCAGAATGGGGACGAAATTGACTTTTTCGGGGATTGCTTTTTAAAGCTTACGTCCCAGAAGGATGTTGTTGAGATTACTTCAAAAGGGGAAATGCAGTTGCGGCAAACGCCTCGGACTTTCACGGCCGTAAAGGATGTCGTGATTGTTCATGAGAAAAATAAGATTTATTCTGATGAAGCGGTGGCCTTTTACGAAAAAGATACCCAAGGTCAGTTTGTGTTAAAGGCTTTGGATGTTGAAGGAAATGTTCGGATAAAGACTCCGACGGAAACGGTGACGGGGCAGAAAGCTGTCTATGATGCCGGTAGACAAGAAATGGTTATTTCAAAAGATGTTGAAATTGCGCGTCCGTCCGGAACAATAAGGGGCCAAAAAGCGATTGTCAATATGAATACGGGTATCAGCCGAATGTCGGCTTCGATGGATGAGAGTGGAAAAAAGTCAGGTCGGATAAAAGGTATTTTCTTGCCTTCCGAAAAGAAAAAAGATAAAATGCCCAAAGAAAGTGAAGATTGAAATGGAAAAAGAAGTTCAAAAAAAAGCTCAAAAGCAATCGTCGGGTTTGGTCGCCAAGAACATTGGTAAATCCTATAAGAACAGGATTGTCTTGCGGGATATTTCCATGAATGTTCGACAAGGAGAGGCTGTCGGGCTTTTGGGGCCGAACGGGGCAGGCAAAACGACGTGTTTTTATTGCATCACGGGGTTGATTAAGCCTAACTTCGGGCAGATTTTTTTGGACGGGATAGATATTACTTCTTTGCCGATGTATCAACGTTCCCGATTGGGGATTGGCTATTTACCGCAAGAATCTTCGATTTTTCGGGGTTTGTCTGTTGAAGACAACATTATGTCTATTTTGGAAATAGTAGAAAGCGATCCGGTTGTTCGTCAGACGCGTTTGGATTCGCTTTTGGGGGAATTTTCGATTTCTCACTTGCGTCAGTCGCCGTCAAAGGCTTTGTCCGGCGGGGAACGTCGTCGGTTGGAAATTGCGCGTGCTTTGGCGGCCAATCCGTCCTTTATTTTGTTGGATGAGCCCTTGGCGGGGATTGACCCGATTGCGGTGGCTGAAATACGGGATTTGGTGGCCCATTTGAAAAACAGAGGTTTGGGCGTATTGATTACTGACCACAATGTGCGTGAAACGTTGGGTATTATTGACCGCGCGTATATTTTAAGCGATGGCGTTATGTTAAAAGAGGGAACTTCGGAAGAAATCGTGGCGGACGAACGGGTCCGAAAGATTTATCTGGGCGAAAGTTTCTCCATTTAATTTTCTTCTTGCACTTCTTTGTTGTTTTTGTATACTGAACTTATTCCCCTTTGGGGAGTAGGGCGTAAGAACCCTTTTATCATCAGCGGTCGTGCGCATAACGACCTTAAACCATGTGCCGATTTTCTGTCTTTGAAAAGGCGGATGTCGGCGAATAGAAAGGCTTTTAGGCTTTAAATAAGCCGAGCCGTTTTGCTGATGATAACGGTTTCTTAACATCCGCCCACTTTCCCAAAAGTGGGTTTTGTTTTACGTGTAATAAACAATGAAAGGATTGAAATATGAAAAAGAAAATCGTTTTTTTGATATGTGTGTTTTTTTTGACAACGTCGGCGATGGCGGCAACATGCAAAGGCGGAGCAATAATTACCGCAAATAACGGAACAACGTTTTGCAAAAGCGATAATAAAATGAATTGGTGGAGTGCCTTTACATGGTGCGAATCGCAAGGACGCACCTTGGCGGAACTTTCCAAAATGTGTCCGGGGGTATCCCAAGCAGCGGCAAATGAGGAAGGCGACTGTCCGAACTTGCAAGGGACTGATGATGGTCAATGGAAATACGCATGGTCGTCTCTGGATTCCAATACGAATGGTTATGGTGCTATCATCGTAGATCTGTCTTCTGGTGCGATTGTTATTAGCAATCGTAATAATTACGGTTTTGCCTTTTGCGAGTAGATTTTGTCGTTTCATTCTGACGTTTTTTACCGCCACTCTGATCTTCTCTTTTGTCATTCTGAGCTTTTTTCTCTCGTCACTTAAGAGCGAAGCGAAGAATCCATAACAGCCGAATCAAAAAGCGGAAACTATGGATTCTTCACCCCATAAAGGGGTTCAGAATGACGAGTGAGAGAAAGGGGTTCAGAATGACATAAGAAAAAATCCCCTTCAACCCCGCATAAAACAAAGTCCTTGGGTATTACACAAACGTTGGTTTTTGTAAATACCTATTTTAGGAAAAATGCAATTTTTTGTAAAAGTTCCTCTGTCCCTCAGAAAACAAGGGACAGCGGGCATTGACACACACCAAAGGTGAATCTCCGAAACGCGTTGTTACACAAAAGAAGGTTTGTGTAATAGTCAAAGGTAATAAAAACCAATGCGTAGGAGTGTGAAAAATGAAGATATTACAAACGGGTCGGTCAATGATAGAAATGTTGGGTGTTCTGGCGATTATCGGCGTGCTATCAATTGGCGGTTTATTAGGTTACCGCCGCGCGGTGAATAATCATCAAGCGAATGTTATCTTAGACGACGTTAACCGATTCGCGTTCGTGATATTAGAGAGAAGCGGCCTTGCTCTTGATGCCGAAATCGATAAAGGTGACTTTGTGGAAAGTGGTATTTATACATTAGAAGGATATCAAGACATCGAACCAAACCAGTTTTCGATTACAGTATCCGACGTACCAGAAGGCGTGTGTGAGGCTCTACTCCCCAAAGCGGCAGTCGGATATGCTGTCCGCGTAAAAGAACACGGCAGCGATAGCGGTACCCTTTATGACTTGTTCCACACAGATTTATGTAACGGTAGCAACGACATTGTTCTTTATTTTGGGGATACAGATGACTTGTTCGACTTTCCGGAATGTGGTCGATTGCCAAAATGTGCAAAGTATTCGTCGGATTGCAAGTGTATCGAATGCGAAAACGGGTATCAACTTTCCGCCAACGGTTCGGGAAAAGCCGACGGTCAGTATTGTGTAGCGAATAGCTGTCAGTCCACCGGTGGTGAATGTACTTCCAACGACGATTGCTGCAAATCAACGGATTTTTGTGCTTTCCAGAATCCGACGGATTGTGGAGATGACAAAGGAACGGGCGTGTGTCGGTCTGTAAGTTCGTTTGGATCAGGAACAGGAAATTATACAAAGACAGTCAACAACATAAAGTATGTACGAAGCGAGGATCCCATGACTTGGTGGACGGCGGAACAATGGTGTAATCGGCAAAAACGTTCAGACGGATCATCTATGATGTTGACAGGATACTTTGATATTGTCGGTTGTGGAGGAGTAAGTAATTGTACATCCGATAATACCGTTTTGGCTCTTTTAATGTCAGATCTAATAACCTGGTCGCCAGAACGCCATTGGTTGGATGCTTATAGTGTTTCTTGGCAGGCACGTTATGTGTTTTTTGCTAATGGTGCTATAGACACTGGTTGTCGATCTTATTCGAATTACTTCGCTCTTTGTCGCTAGACTGTTTGCTTTTGCGGATGAGTGGTACATGGAAGCAGGGCACGCAGGGTTCTTGAATCGTATTCTGTAACTTGCCGATAAAAAAAATGCAAAAATTATTGTTTTTTTTGAAAAAAGTGCTTGTAAAACTTTTTGATATGGCTATATTAGTAACTGGAATAATTATTTTTCCCTGAACAATATGGAGATAAAAATGACAGATAAAGATATTGAATACATTCGGGTTGCGGCCTACTACCTGTGGGAGAACGAAGGCCGTCCGGAAGGCCGTTCCGAAGAATTTTGGATTCGCGCCTGCAAACAATTTCCCGCGAAAAAAGCCTCGGCCAAAAAAGTAGCCGCCAAGAAAACTGCTCCTAAAAAAGCCGAAATCAAAAAGCCTGTGGCCAAAAAAATTGCGGCCCCGAAGCCTGTTGCTAAAAAAGCACCGGCCAAAAAGGTTGAAGTCAAAAAGCCCGCAGTCAAAAAGGCCGAAGTGAAAAAGGCCGAAGTGAAAAAGGCTCCCGTCGTAAAGGCTGTGGCCAAGAAGCCAGTTGCTCCAAAGGCACCGGCGGCTGTTAAAAAAGCACCGGCAAAAGCGGCAACGGTTTCCAAAATCAAAATCAATCCCGTCCCGGTGAAAACTTCGACGGCAAAAATCATTACACCGCTTTACGGTTCCGTAAAGAAGTAATGCTTTGGTTTTTCAATGAAGAAGAGGGGGTTCGTCCTCCTCTTTTTTTTATTGCTTTTTGGGATTAAAACCGCTAATCTTTCCCAAGAGGAAGAAAGGAGCGTGCCATGTTGGACCTTTTGAAAACGAAGCGTTTTTTACCCTTGATGATTACCCAATTTTTGGGGGCGTTTAATGACAATCTGTTCAAAAATGCGTTGTTGACACTGATTGCCTTTCGGTTAAAGGAAAATGCCGGCGTTCTGTCCTATATTGTTGCGGGGATGTTTGTGTTGCCTTTCTTTATTCTGTCCGCGACTGCCGGTCAAGTGGCCGATAAGTTCAATCGCGCCAAAATTGCTCGCTTTTTGAAGATTACAGAGCTTATTTTGATGGTCCTTGTTGCGATTGTCTTTATGACAAGAAGCATAAAATTGCTTATTTTGCTTTTGTTCTTAATGGGGACGCAATCGACGTTTTTCGGGCCGATAAAGTACGCATTGTTGCCACAGCTGCTCAGGAAAAAAGAGTTGGTGACCGGCAACGCCTATGTTGAAGGGACGACCTATTTTTCCATTATCTTGGGGTTGTTGTTGGGGACGTTACTGCCTATCCCGTACATTATCGGTTTGCTTATTTTCTGTGCGCTTTTGGGGTATTTTGCCAGTCGGGAAATCCCTTCGGCACCCGCGCCGCAACCGTCTTTGAAAATCAGCGGTCACATTCTTAAAGAAACCTATCTTAACTTAAAAGAAGCCCACAGCTATCCCACGGTTTTCCTTTGCATTTTAGGGGCAACGTGGTTTTGGATGTTGGGTGCGTTGATGGTTGTGCAAGTGTATCCGCTGTGCAGCGAAATATTGAAATCAGACGAGTCGTTGGCAGCTGTCTTTTTGTTGATTTTCTCGTTTGGGGTGGCTTTGGGGTCAATCGCGTGCAGTAAAATCCTGAAAGGGATGATACACGCAACCTACGTTCCCATCAGCTGTATTGCCATGTCTGTGTTTTCTGTTGCAATGTACGCGATGACAAAGGGGACCGTGGCCGAGTCGTCTGTTGAAACTTTGGATTTTCTTTTGACGGGAAAGGGGATGGGGCTTTGTCTGACTTTTTTGGGATTGGCGTTTTTTGCGGGGTTGTATATTGTACCGTTGAACACCTTGATGCAATACCATTCGCCCAAAAGCCATTTGGCCCGCGTTATTGCCGCCAATAATATCTTAAACGCTGCCGGAATGGTGGCCGTTTCCGTTGTGGCGGCGGTCTTGTTAGGAATAGGCTTTACGGTGCCGGAATTGTTCCTGTGTGCGGGATTGGCAGGGCTTGTTGTTTCTTTCTATTTGTGCTTGATATTGCCGGAGGCACTGATAAAGTCTTTGATGCGAATGATTTTCAAAGTCTTTTTCCACGTCCGTCTTAAAAATATAGAAAACTTCAAAAAAGCCGGAAAGCGCGTGGTGATTATTGCCAATCATACGTCGTTGCTGGATGCCTTGCTTGTTGGGGCGTATATGCCCGAAAAGGTGACTTTTGCCGTCAATACAACTTGGGCAAAAAGGTGGTGTGTTCGCTTTTTTGCGTCGCTTGTGAACCTTTTCCCGTTGGATCCGACGAACCCCATGGCGATTCGTTCTTTGATTGAGGAAGTTAAAAAGGACAAGAAAATCATTATTTTTCCCGAAGGGCGTATTACCGTTACGGGCGGTTTGATGAAAATTTACGAAGGCGCCGGTGTGATTGCTGATAAGGCAGAGGCTGCTTTGTTGCCCTTGCGCATTAAAGGCGCGGACAAATCAAAGTTTTCCTATATGAAGAAAAAGGTCAAAACTTTCTTCTTTCCAAAAATCCGGCTTTGCTTTTTGGAACCTGTTGTTTTGGATGTACCCGAAGATAAAAAGGGAAGGGAGCGTCGCCGCTGTCTGACGCGAGGTCTTTATGATGTTATGACACGAATGATGTACGATACGTCCGACATTAACAGACATTTGTTTAACGATTTAATTGGGGCGGGCGATATGTTCGGGTGGACCCATATTATCGCCGAAGATGCTTCAAGAAAGAAATTAAAATACAAAGACTTAATTAAAAAAGCTTATGTCTTAGGTGAAGAATTTAAAGGCCTTTTTGCCGAACAAAGAGTGGGGTTAATGTTGCCCAATACGTTGGCTGACTTGGTGTGCTTTTACGCTTTGCAGTCGGTGGACAAAGTGCCGACGATGATAAACTTTTCACAGGGGCCTGTACAGGTTGTTTCTTGTGTACAAACGGTGCAATTAAAGACCGTTATTACTTCCAAGGAATTTATTCAAAAAGCCTATTTGGAAAAGACGGAAGAAGCCTTAAAAAGCATCGGGATTGACCTTGTTTATTTGGAAGAGCTTGCCCCGCAGGTTTCGCTGGTTTCAAAGCTGATTGGTTTGAAAAAGTTTTTCCAACGTGCCACGGCCAAGCATTCGGCGGATGAAACGGCCGTTATTTTGTTCACTTCGGGGTCGGAAGGAATGCCCAAAGCGGTCTTTTTATCCCACAAAAATCTTCAAGCGAATCGGTATCAACTGTCGTCGGTTTTGTCCTTTAATCCGACGGATGTCTTTTTTAATGCGTTGCCGATGTTTCATTCGCTTGGCCTGACAATCGGCGGGGTGGTGACGATTTTGTCGGGGGTAAAGACTTTTTATTATCCGTCGCCGTTGCATTATCGCTTTGTGCCGGAGCTTTTTTATGACAGCAACGCGAATATCATTTGCGGGACGGATACGTTCTTTTTCGGCTATGGCCGGATGGCAAACCCCTATGATTTTTACAATTTGAAGTACGCGATTGTTGGCGGCGAAAAGTTAAAGGAAGCGACGTCATCGCTTTGGTACGAAAAGTTCGGCATTCGTCTTTTGGAAGGTTATGGCGCTACCGAAACAAGCCCTGTCATTTCGTTGAACACACCGATGTATTTGAAGTTGGGGACAGTCGGGCGAATCTTACCACGCATCGAATATCGATTGGAAAAAGTCGCCGGCATTAAGGAAGGTGGTGAGCTTGTCGTAAAGGGCGATAATGTTATGCAAGGTTATATGTATCCGGCGAACAAGGGTGCTTTGGTTCCGCCTGAAAAAGGTTGGTATCGTACGGGCGATATTGTTCAGGTCGATGATGAGGGCTTTTTATCCGTCAAAGGTCGTCAAAAGCGTTTTGCTAAAATTGGCGGAGAGATGGTATCGTTGGTGGCTGTCGAACAGATTTTGGATAGGCTTTATCCCCAAACGATTCACGCAGTTTTGGCGGTTCCGGATACGCGCAGGGGCGAGAAACTTGTCCTTTTGACGCAAAACGAAAAGGCGAATTTGGAAGAAATTAAAAAATACTTCAAAGAAAAAGGTTATAACGACCTGTGGACCCCGAAACAAGTGGTATACCAACGCCGGATGGTCTTGTTGGGTTCCGGAAAAGTTGATTACACCGAGGCTTTGAAGTTTTTAGCTGCCCAAAAATAAAACGGGTCCCTTGCTTTGGACAAGAAGGGTGCTTTTACCCGAAATGCGGCTGTATTCATAGATTGCGTGCCGGTTTTCAAAGGATGTTGCATAGAAAAAAGATGTTCCTGTTTTATCAAAACAAAGGGCTGTCACGTAGTGCGCAGGGATTGAAAATACAATTTCATTTTTCAATAAAGAATGAATGAAAATTTGTCCGTCCGACAGATAAATAATCTCGTTCTTCAAGCGGGAGATATTAAACAATTGCACGTTTTCGGCAATCAGCTGCCGTTTGTTTTCCCAAACTTTAATAAGTTGATTTTCGGCGTTTATGTAGAAAAAGGCTTCGTCCGTCATATCCCAAAAAACGGGTTTCATTTTGGCCGGAAGTGAATCTTTTTTATACCAACGTTTGATTTTTTTCTGGTATATCCGAAGCTCTCCCGCCGGCCGTTGATTCAAAAGGTCAGCTTCGATAACAGCCAATTTTTTGTTGTTTTTTGAAAACGAGGGGTAATAAAAGTAACCGAACAAGGACAAAATTTCTGTTGGAGGTTGGCCGTCCACGGAAAAAGGCATCTGAAATATGTGGGAATTTTCTCCGTCGAAAGAAATACCCGAAAGCCGTTGCCCGTCAGATGAAAGGCAAGGAAAATAAGGGGCTTTTTGTATTTGAATTTGTCGTCTGTCCTTCATCAAAGCGAAAAGGAAGTCGCTTTGATCGATAAAAAAGAGCTTATATGGCGATAAAATTGTAATACCCATTTGCATTCCTTCTATTTTTATTTTATAGTTGTTTCGAAAAATGTATAGTCTTTTTTGAAAAAAGGAGAAAAAATGTCAGAGGCTCAATTACAAATTTTGGATTTGAAAAACTATATGGAAAGCGAAATCATCGGTCAAAGCACGTTGATTGAACGTATGTTAATTGCTATGCTTGCGAACGGACACCTTCTTGTGGAAGGGGCGCCCGGTTTGGCCAAGACAAAGGCCATTAAAAAAATGGCATCGGCGATTGAATGCGATTCGCATCGTATTCAATTTACGCCGGACTTGCTGCCGGCCGATATTACGGGGAGCGATGTTTATCGTCCGGAAAACGGCACGTTTGTTTTCCAAAAGGGGCCTGTTTTTCATAATCTAATCTTGGCCGATGAAATTAACCGGTCGCCCGCAAAGGTTCAATCCGCGCTGTTGGAAGCGATGGGCGAACGTCAAGTAACGGTGGGGGCAAATACTTATTTATTGCCGGAACTTTTTATGGTGATGGCAACGCAAAACCCGATTGAAAACGAAGGGACTTATCCTTTGCCGGAAGCTCAGTTGGACCGTTTTTTGATGTATGTCAAAATCGGTCATCCCGACGCCGAATCGGAGCTGAGAATTTTAAAATTGGCCCGCAAAGAAGCCAAAGAAGATAAAGCCCCGATTGTGATGCGTATCTCGCAAAAGACAATCAAGGCGGCCAAAGCAGAAGTTCAAGACGTTCGGATTTCGCCGGAGTTGGAACGCTATATCGTCAATTTTATCACCGCTACACGTTGTCCGAAGATTTATGATGAAACTTTGTCTTCTTACGTTGAATACGGTGCCAGCCCCCGTGGAACGATTGCTTTGGATTTCTGTTCAAAGGCTTTGGCATGGCTGCGGGGTCGTCAGGAAGTGGCCCTTGAAGACATCCACGCCATTATTCATGATGTCTTGCGTCATCGTGTTCTTTTGACCTATGAGGCCGAAGCCCATGGCGTTACGCCGGATTCGTTTATAGATTTACTTCTTGACAAAGTTCCTTTGCCGGTTAAAAGTTAAAGATGTTGGAGATTAAGGAATTAAGTACTGTTTCTTTGGAAAGCCTTGTCAAAGATAAGGCGCAAGCGTATCGTTTGGGCTTTTTAACCGGACGAAAGACATCAAAGAAGGTTAGCACCGTTCAAGATTTTGTCTTTAAGGATCGCGGTTTGGAATTCGATGATGTGCGCGAGTATCATCAAGGGGATGATGTTCGTCTGGTTGATTGGCGAATGACCGCAAAGCAGGGGAAAACCTACACAAAAAAGTTCCGTGAGGAAGTCGAACGCCAAGTTTGGTTTTTGGTTGACTTGCGTTCGAAGATGCACTTCGGGACCCATAAAGTCTTTAAGTCTGTTGTTGCGGCGCACGTTGTGGCGATGCTTTCGTGGTTTTTCCAAATGAAGGGGGATAAAATTGGCGGGATTGTCCTGACCCAAGGTATGTTGGAAGCTTTTAAGCCGTCCCGATATCCTCGTGTTTTTATGAAGTTTTTTAATCGCTTGGTTTCGGCGACAAATCAAACAGAGAATGTTCTGGCATCCGGAGAGGAAGTGTCTTTGTCAAAGGCGTGCCTTAAATTGCGCCATTCTTGTCGAACCGGTAACTTGCTTTTCATTTTAAGTGACTTTTCTGATATTGATGAACAAATCTTTAAATGTTTGGCGTCCCTTTCGAAAAGCAACGAGCTGACGCTTATCCACGTCTATGATGATATGGAAGGGCGGTGCTTACCCCCGTCCGTCTCGGACAATTTAAGGAACAATTCTATTTACAAGTTTCAACGGAAAATTGTTCAATTAAAGACTTTCTCCCAATCGCGGCGCATACACTTTATCTCTTTGTCGACTTCGACGGATTTTTATGATGCTGTCGCCAAAGGCCTCCAAAAACGCAAAAAGTAAAAAAAAGACTAGACCTTTTTCACAAAACAGAGTACTCTTTACACAGGATAAAACAAACAGGAGCTTGATATGATGACTTCTTCGGGGCATTTAATGGAAGTTATTTCGCGCTTTTCGGGGGAAGATGTTTCGACCTTTCGTGAAGAATGGAATGGCAAAATCAAACATACGAAACAAGAAGAAAAAGAACATGAAATCCAACAATCCAAAGACGTTGTTTCAACCGGAATTTCTATTGCTATTCGCTTAAAATATCAAACATCTTCGGGGCAGACGGTGACCAAAGATGTTATTATCCGCCGCGTTGTTCGATCCGGAAAAGAAAATTATTTGGATGTTATAACTTTGAATGACAGGGTTCCTCGCTTGATAAGGGTATCTTCCGTGTCGTCTGTCGCCGATCCCAAAGCCTCTAAAATTTATGACTCTCCGGCGGAATTTTTCCAGAATTTCTTGGGACTCGACGTAGCAAACAAGACAATGGCTTCTTCTATGAAGGACGGGGAGATGAAGACCGCTATTGATATGACGCGCCACGAAATAACGGCTTTGCTGTATGTCTCGGGGGTTGACGGAAACAGGGATGAACGTGAATTGAAGAAAATCGTTCAATATGTTCACCGTCGTTGTCCGAATCTGTCGTTTAATGACGAAGCGCTGATGCGCTATTTGCGTTTGGTTGTTCCCGATACCGAAAGTTTTTACCTTTCATTGGAGCGTATTTTGGGAAAAGACGGTTGGGTTGTTAAAATGTTCCTTGACCATTTAATGGAGTTGATTATGGCCGATGGCCATGCCGACGAACGGGAGAAGATTTTTTTGGCTGATTTCTTGGGTATTTTGAATGAAGAAGGCTTTGACATTGAATTTCCCAAAGATAAATAAAAAGAAAATTATAAGAAAAGTTGAAGGCTACATTCGTTCTTCTCTCCGATTTTTCTTTAAACTGACGAAGGTCAAGTTTATCTATTTGGATGAGCATCCTTTTCAACGGCAAGCGGTTTTGTATATGCCGAACCATGTTTCGTCGTTGGATGTGCTTTTTTTGTATGCTTTTTTGCCGAAGGGAACCTATTTTGCGCTGACCAAGCATGAAATGAAGCGCAAGTCCGTTCGCTGGTTGATGCGTTTTGCCCCTGTTGTTTCATTTAATTACCATTCGCCGGCTGATGCCAAAAAGTTAATGGATATTTTGGGTAAAAATCATTCTTGCGTTTTGTTTGTCGAAGGAAAGATTACGGTCACCGGAAATTTGATGAAAATCTACGAAGCCCATGGTATTTTGGCGGACAGAGCGAATGTTCCTTTGGTGCCTGTTTGGATAAACGGACCGCAACATGGCTTTTTCTCGCGCGTCAAAAAGAAGATGTATTCTCGTTTCTTGCCCAAAACGACCATAAGCATTCAACATCCGATTACTTTTAAAATGGGCGAAAAGGGGAAAAAGGACCGCAACTTCATCAGCAACGAACTTTACAGAATGATGTTGAACATTTCGTTTCAAGCGACCTACAATCCCGATACATCCTTTTTTTACGAGTTGGTGCAAACCGCAAAAATCAATGCCAAAAAAGAATTTTTCTTTCGGCCAAAGGTTGTTTTTGATCCGATGCACGAGCAGGGCTTTTCCTACAAAGACATTCTTGTTCTTTCCTTTGTTTATGGGATGCAGATAAAAAAGCAGGTCCCTATGCAGGAACATGTAGGTATCTTGCTTGCAAACAGCATAGACAACTTGGCTTGTTTTATCGGTTGTTTGGCTTATGATCGTGTTGCGGCTATGCTTAATTTTTCGGCGGGTTTTCAGAGTGTTTCCCATTGTATCAACCTTGCGGGAATAAAGACCGTTGTAACGTCCCGATTGTTTATCGAAAATTATCCGGAATGGCCAGAGAAAATGAAGCAGAACGGAGTGAGCTTGCTTTATATCGAAGATATGCAAAAATCGCTTTACTATCGTTTGAAAGCTTGGTGCGCATACAAAGCAAAATATGTTCCGTATCGGTATAGCGGTTTGAAAAAAGCGGTTGTCTTATTTACTTCCGGTTCGGAATCTTTGCCCAAAGCGGTGGTTTTAAGTCATCAGAACATTACGGCCAACATCCATCAATTTGCCAGTTTGATTGATATCAATCGGACAGATGTTTTGTTCAATGCGTTGCCGATGTTCCATTCGTTCGGGTTGGTTACGGGAACGCTTTATCCGTTGCTTTGCGGGGGGCGGCTTTACCTTTATCCGACGCCGTTGCATTACCGTCAGATACCGGAGATTATTTACCGCATCGGGGCCACAATGATGTTTGGGACGGATACGTTTTTAAAGAATTATGCAAAGGTCGCTCACCCGTTTGATATGCATACGCTTCGTTTTGTTTTGGGTGGAGCGGAGATGATACAAGCCTCGACACGCAACCTTTGGATGGAACGTTTCGGCGTTCGATTGTTTGAAGGATATGGCGCAACGGAATGTTCTCCTGTTGTAACGGTGAATAATCGTATTTTCTGTCATTTCGGTTCGGTTGGTCAGTTTTTGCCGGCAATCCGGTTCAAATTAAGGAAAGTGGACGGCATTTCCAAGGGCGGAGAGCTTTGTGTAAAGGGACCGAACATTATGATGGGCTACATATCCTCCGAAGATTGCCATAAGATTATCCCATTAGAAGACGGATGGTACGCCACCGGAGATATTGTCGAAATCGATGATTTGGGCTTTGTCTTTATCAAGGGGCGGTTGAGGATGTTTGCCAAAATCGGCGGGGAAATGGTTTCACTTTCTTTGGTGGAAAATATCGCGCGTGAGGTTAACCCGAAAGGCGAGTATGCTGCTGTTTCCGTCGCCCACGAAACGAAAGGTGAACAGATTGTATTGGTGGCGACAATTAAGGGATTTTCCCTGACGCAGATGAATGATTTTATCAAGAAAGGGGAGTATTCAGAACTTCTTCTGCCACGGGTGGTTTTGTACAAAGATAAAATACCTCTGTTGCCTTCCGGAAAGCGGGACAATACCGCTTTGAGGGCGTGGGTTGTCGAAAAAATCAAAAAGGCTTGATTTTCAAAAGACTTTTCTTTATGATACCCCGTATAAAAAGGAAGAATAAAAATGAAAAAAGAAATTATTGACTTGGTCTTTCCCAATCCGTTGCCAACGCCGGAAGAGTTAGAAGAAAAGTATCCTGTTCGGGATTTGCCGCAAGGGGCACAAGTGACTCGTATTGCTCCCAGTCCGACGGGGAAAATGCATGTCGGGACTTTGTACGGGGCATTGATTGACGAAAGAATAGCGCATCTGTCAAACGGTGTTTTTATGTTGCGTTTGGAAGATACGGACCAAAAACGGGAAGTCAAGGAAGCCGTTGATTTAATTTTACAGGTTTTCCACAACAGCCGGATAGAGAATGATGAAGGGCCCGTTTGGTCAGGCGCGGAAAAAGGGGAGTATGGTCCTTACTTCCAAAGCGCCAGAAAAGAAATTTATCAAACCTTTGTTAAAAAGTTGTTGCAGGAAGATAAGGCCTATCTTTGTTTCTGTGATGAAGCCGAAAATGCTCGTTTGCACGAGATGCAGGCCAAAGCGAATATCCGCGGCGGTTATTACGGCCCGTTCGCCAAATGCCGTAAATTGACGGAAGATGAAGTTCTTCAAAACTTAAAGGCGGGAAAAGCTTTTGTGGTTCGTTTTAAATCGACCGGACATTATACCAAAAAGATAATTTTGGAAGACACAATACGCGGTAAGCGTGAATTTCCGGAAAACGACTTGGATGTTGTTATTATGAAGGGGGATGGCCTTCCGACGTATCATTTCGCGCATGCTGTTGATGACCACCTGATGCGGACAACACTTGCGGTGCGTGGTGATGAATGGCTTTCGACATGGCCTTTGCATAAACAATTGTTTGACGCTTTGGGGTGGAAGCCGCCAAAGTATTTGCACACAGCGACTATTCAAAAAATCGACGAGAAAGGTAATCGGCGCAAGCTGTCCAAACGTCTGGATCCGGAAGCCAATGCGATGTCTTTTGAAGAAAACGGCTATCCGTGGGAAGCTTTGATTGAATATCTTTTGAATTTGGCCAATTCGAATTTCGAAGATTGGCGTCGCCAAAATCCCGATAAGTCATACAAAGAATTTCCGTTCTCTGCTAAAAAATTGGGGGCAAGCGGGGCTTTGTTCGATTTCGTAAAGTTGGATAACATCGCCAAGGAAACCATTGGTCGTATGTCCGCGACAGAGATTTTTGAAAATGCTTTGGCTTGGTGCAAAAAGTATGATACGGAATTTGCCGATATGATGCAAAACAACGCGGATTATATGAAGCAAATTTTGGATATTGAACGCGCGAATGTTAAAAAAGTCCGCAAAGATATTGCGACTTGGAAAGATGTTCGCAAGGAAACAAGTTATTTCTTCGACGCGCTTTTTGCTCCGGAAAAAGGTGAACTGTCCTCGTTATTAAAACCTTTGTCTATCAATGACATATATGCCATTCTTAATTCTTTTGTTAAACAATATAATCCGTCGGATACAAAGGAAGAATGGTTTGATAAAATCAAAAAAATTGCTGCCGAAAACGGATTTTGTGCCGATATGAAATTATACAAACAAGATCCGTCGGCTTACAAAGGCAGTGTGGCGGATGTTGCAAAGGTTTTGCGTGTTTTTGTGACGGGGCGGGAACAAACACCGGATCTTTACTCCATTATGCAAGTTATGGGCAAAGATCGAGTGATAAATCGTTTATCTGTTAAATAGGAAAGGTTGATTTATGTTTCAAAAGATAAAGAACTCTCAGGCCGTTTTGAATTACAGACGTATGTGGCCGTTTGTAAAACCTTATTGGTTTAGGGCCCTTTTGGCGACTTTGATTACGGTTCCGATGGGGGCTTTGGATGCGGTTGTTGCTTTGGCTTTAAAACCGTATATGGACAACGTTTTGATTAATAAAAGTGTTCAATCGCCGGCATATATTCCCTTGCTTATTATTCTTTTCACGACCTTGCAGAGCGGTTTGGATTATTCGTCCAGCTATCTGAACACATGGGTTGGTTCAAAAATCACACAGGATTTGAAAAAGAAGCTTTACAAAAAGTTGGTTTCATTGGAATCGTCCTTTTTTGATAAAATTTCGTCGGGTGAGGTTATCTATCGGTTTGATAATGATGCGAATGCCGCTTGTTCGGGACTTTTGAATAACTTGAAAGTTTTCACGTCGCGCTTGTTTTCATCTCTTTCTTTGATTTGCGTTTTGCTTTACACATCGTGGCAGCTGGCGATTATTGCGATTACGGTTTTGTTTGTTTCGCTTTATCCGTTGACAAAAATTCGCAGAAAGGTCAAAGAAATCGCTAAACAAACAGTTCAAGCCGGCGGATTGGCCGTAACGGTTTACAGCGAAACCTATGCCGGTAATAAGACAATTGCTTCTTATAACCTTCAAAAACACCAACAGAAACGATTTGATGACGTCTTGCATCAATTGTTCCGTTTGGCGATTAAACAGACGCAAAGGACTTCATGGTCATCGCCGATGATGCATATCATTATTTCCGTCGGTGTGGCATTGGTGATTTGGGCGGGTAGTGCGCTTATTCTTCATGGATCGATAACAAGCGGCAGCTTTGTTTCCTTTATGACGGCGATGTTGCTTTTGTACAATCCAGTAAAGAATATCGGTAAAAACTATACCGCAGTTCAAATGTCTTTTTTGGCGATTGAACGTGTGTTCAGTATTTTGGATATGCCCATTAAGATAAAGAGCAAAAAGGATGCCATTGAGTTAAAATCTTTGGACCACGAAATCACATTCAAAGATGTTTCTTTCGAATATGTGGAAGGGGTTCCCGTTTTGGAAAATATCAATCTTCATTTAAAGAAAGGCAAAACGATTGCTTTTGTGGGTAATTCCGGCGGCGGAAAGACGACGATTGTTAATTTAATCCCGCGTTTTTACGACGTAACGAAGGGTTCCATTCAAATTGACGGAAAGGATATTCGGGACTTTACCTTGGCTTCTTTGCGGGATAAAATCGCCGTTGTTTTCCAGGACAACTTCCTGTTTTCGGGAACAATTCGTGAAAACATTATGTTGGGCAAAGAAGATGCTTCGCAAGAAGAAGTTGACTTTGCCGTCAAAGCCGCTTGTTTGGATGAGTTTGTTTCCAGCTTGGAAAAGGGACTTGATACCTACATCGGCGAACGCGGGACACTTCTTTCGGGTGGTCAAAGACAGCGGGTCGCGATTGCACGTGCCTTTTTGAAAAACGCGCCGATTGTTATTTTGGACGAAGCGACATCAGCGTTGGACAATAAATCCGAGGCCATTGTTCAAAAGGCTATTGACAACTTGATGAAGGATCGGACGGTCTTTGTGATTGCCCACCGTTTATCGACGGTTCAAAATGCCGACAGAATTGTTGTCTTAAACGAAGGCCGTATCGTGGAGGAAGGCAAGCACGAAGAATTGTTGGCGATAGAAAACGGCGCTTATCATGCCCTGTATATGGCACAATTTAAAACAAAGAAAAGTGCGTAAGAAAAAGAGCAGGGCGTGACCCTGCTTTTGCTAATTCAGATTACTTTCCGCAAGATGCCGCCTTTTTGTTTCAGCAACTTTTCGGCGGCTTCTTTGTTGCAGTCTTTTTCAATCATAACGCAGGCGATTTTGACATTTTTGCCGCCGGCATCAAGGTATTTTCGGGCCTCAGTTTTTGAAACACCCGTTATATATTCGATGATGTCGCAGGCGCGATTGTAAAGCTTTTGGCTTGTGACACGAACATCGACCATCAGGTTTTCGTATGTTTTTCCCATCTTAATCATGGCCGCGGTTGAAAGCATATTCAATATCATCTTTTGGGCAGTGCCTGACTTTAATCGGGACGAACCTGTAATGACTTCCGGTCCGACAATGGGATTGATAAGAACATCGGCTTTGATTAAAGCCTTCGGGTTTGAACAGATAGCGATCGTTTTTGCCCCCATTTCCTTTGCTTTTTTCAAAATGGTCAGGGGATAGGTTGTGTTTCCGGCGGCGGAAATGACCACAACGACGTCTTTGGGTGAAACTTTAAACGTCCCCAAATCAAGCAAAGCCAGTTCTTCCTTATCTTCCGAACGTTCGACGGAACGGCGCAAAGCATTGTCGCCGCCGGCGATAAATCCCTGTATTTGGTCGGTTTCTATGCCAAAGGTTGACCAACAATCAGATGCGTCCAAGACGCCCAAACGCCCGCTGGTCCCTGCACCGAAGTATCCCAAACGTCCCCCGTTGGAAAGACCGCTAACAATGACATCAACGGCTTTTTCTATTTGCGGCAAGACCGCCTGCACAGCATCTGCAACTTTGTGATCTTCCCCGTTGATGGTTTGCAGGATTTCCTTTGTGGACATCAAGTCGATATGAACCGTTTCCGGATTTCGTTCTTCCACCGTTGAAATAGTCATTTTTAAAACTCCTTAATAAAAAATTCACTTTTACGTCGTATTCTAAAATCAAACAAAAGGATTTGCAATATGATAAATTACATTTGGCTTTTTTTTGTTGCTTCGTCCGTCGTGATTGCCTTCGCCACGGGGAAAGTTTCGGACGTATCGCAAAGTGTTTTCACTTCTGCGCAATCGGCTGTTGAAATTTCAATCGGGCTGATTGGGATTATGTCGCTGTGGCTGGGCATTGTTGAGATTGCCAAAAGGGCAGGGCTGATGAAGTCATTTGCCAAGCTTATCTCGCCGGTGTTGCGATTGATTTTTCCGTCGATTCCGAAAGACGACCCGGTGCAAGCGGACATCGCGATGAATATCACGTCGAATGCGCTCGGCCTTGGGAACGCGGCAACACCCTTCGGGATAAAAGCGATGGAAGGCCTTCAACGCCTCAACAAGAACGAGAAAGACACGGCGTCCGATGATATGTGTACTTTTCTGACAATAAACACAGCGGGGGTACAGCTGATACCCGTGACGGTTATCGGCATTTTGGTTTCGTTGGGGGCAACAGATGCGTCCGAGATTATTCTGCCGACGATGATAGCGACTTTCGGGGCGTTGGTGACGGGCTTGATTTTTGTGAAAACCCTTATCTGCCTTTTTCCGGAAAGCTCAAAAAAGAAAGGGGATAAGAAATGCAAAATATAGCGGTTGCTTTTATTCCGGTCGTGATTGCCTTGATTGCCTTTTACGCGTCATTGAAAAAAGTCCCTGTTTATGAAGCCTTTACATCCGGCGCCAAGGAAGGATTTAACGTATCTGTCCGAATTATCCCGTACTTGGTGGCGATGATGATGGCGGTTGCCATGTTCAGAGCCAGTGGCGCAATTGACCTGTTGGGGCAAGCGTTAAAGCCTTTCTTTGAACTTATCGGTATGCCGGTGGATTTATTGCCTTTGGCTATTACGCGCTCTTTGTCCGGCAGCGGGGTAAGGGGGATCTTTGCGGAAATAGCCCAAAACTACAGCCCGAACGCACCGATAACAAAGACAGCGGCGGTGATGTTGGGCTGTTCGGAAACAACCTTTTACGTGCTGGCGGTCTATTTCGGCTCTGTCGGAATTACGAAGTTCAGACACGCCTTGCTGGCCGGAATAATGGCGGACATCGCCGGAATCTTTTTTGCTATTTTTGTTTCAAAATTAATGTTTTATTAGAAGTTTTTACACAAAAGGTTTAATATCTTTATCAGCACTTCTCGAATATCTTTTCGTTCGACGACGGCATCAATCATACCGTGTTCCAAAAGGTATTCTGACGTCTGGAAACCTTCGGGCAGTTTTTCGCGAATCGTCTGTTCGATGACGCGTGCGCCGGCAAAGCCGATGGTCGCGCCCGGTTCGGCCAAAGTCACATCGCCCAGCATCGCGAAAGAGGCTGTGACCCCGCCGGTCGTCGGGTTTGTCAAAAGCGTGATATAGGGATGCTTTTTGTCTTTTAATTGCTTGACGGCCAAGGTTGTCCGCGGCATTTGCATCAAAGACAACATACCTTCCTGCATACGAGCACCACCGGACGCAGGGATTAAAATCAAGGCGGCGTCCTGCAAAGTAGCCAACTGCGCCGCCCAAAGAATAGCTTCTCCGACCGCGGTTCCCATGGATCCGCCCATAAAGTCGAAATCCAAGATACCTACGACCACGGGATGATTACCGATAAGGCCGTGCGCAACCATAATGGCATCTTCTTGACGTGTTTTTTTGCGATTTTCCTTCAAACGGTCGCTGTATTTTTTCAAATCGACGAAGTTCAAAGGATCGACCTTAAACTTGGGCAGTTGAATGACATTGTAATCGGCGTTATCGAACATCATATCCAACCGTTTAATCGAGGATATTTTGAAATGGTGACCGCAATTGGGACAGACGAAACTGTTTTCTTCCAATTCTTTATGAAAGACCATTTTTTCGCAGGCAGGGCATCCCACCCACATATTATCGGGAATATCCTTTTGCGGAACCAGCTTTTGGATTTTGGGGCGAACGCGGTTTGTGATCCAACTCATGGAAAAAGCCTAAATGTTGATGCGTTTTTTCAGATTTTTTCCGGCTTTAAAGAAGGGGACAGATTTTTGGCTGACCATAACGGATTCGCCGGTTTTGGGATTGCGAGCCGCGCGTGCTTTGCGCGTGCGCGTTGAAAAGACCCCGAATCCGCGCAATTCGACGCGGTCGCCGCGGGAAAGGCTTTCCGTGATTTCGTTTAAGATAGTTGTGACGACGCGATCGACGTCTGAAAGATAAAAGTACGGATTTTTCCGTGCGATAATTTTGACAAGATCTGACTTTTTCATATTCTGCATCCTTTTTTTAAGTAAGTTATAACGGACATAATAAGCGAAGTTTAAAAAAAGTCAATCTTTTTTTGTTTTGGGATTCCACGTTGCCGTCAGGGTGAGGGAGTCCCTCAGGGTGACCCCCTTTTTCGTCATTCTGAGGGAGTGGAACACGACCGAAGAATCCAAGAATTCCGCTTTTTGGGACGTCCGTCCCAAAACAGATTCGGCGACTCTTGGATCCTTCGGGGCTTCGCCCACTCAGGATGACGTAAAAAGAAAACGTCATTCTGAGGGAGTGGAACACGACCGAAGAATCCATAATAGCCGCTTTTTTGATTCGGATGTTATGGACCCTTCGCATCCGCTCAGGGTGACGTAGGGTAGGGTGCTCAGGGTGACGTAGGGTGGGGTGCTCAGGGTGACGATATAAGGTGCTCAGAATGGCATAAAAGGGGCATAAAATAAAATCTCTGGGTATTACACAAACGTTCTTTTGTGTAATAACGCGTTTCAAAGAAACAGAACCAACGCGCGCTAACGCCCTCTGTCCCTTATTTTTCAATGGATTGGAGAAAATTTGCAAAAAAATGCATTTTTATGAAAAAAGGTATTTACAAAAACCAACGTTTGTGTAATAGTGACAAGTACCAGAAAACAACGAGCAGAGGTACAAAATGAGACAAACAGGTCGTTCGATGATTGAAATGCTGGCGGTGCTGGCGGTTATTGCTGTTGTGAGTATTGGCGGGTTGTTGGGGTATCGTTATGCGATGGACACGCACAAAGCAAACAGTATTTTTGATGATGTGAATCGATTCGAATTTTCGATATCGGAACGAATCGATCGCCTTCCGGACGGGGAGATTGACCCGTTGGACTTTACGCCTTTTTCCGGATTTACAATGGATGCCACCAACGAGCTTGAAGAAGAGCGGCATCGCATTTCTGTCCATGGCGTTCCCAAGGGTGTTTGCCGCATTCTTTTGAACAAAGGCCAAGAAAAGTACGTTTTGTTTGTTGATAACTTTATTTTCGACGGTGACTTATCGATTTGCGACGACGCGCCCAACGAAGGGCTTATGGTGTCGTTCTACTTTGGGCAAACGGACGGGTTGTGCTCTGTTCCGGATGTTGGGGATAACTCTTGTTCTGACGGGTGTTTATGTCCGGAAGGCTTCCATTGTGAAAAAGACCTTCAAGACGACGCTTGGCCGGGGTCATCAACCGGTTCGTCGGGGGAAGATTACACAGTTTGTTGCCCAGACTATGATGACCCCGAGGAGGCGCAATTTAACAAAGCCTGCAACGGAGAATGCGTGAACATAGATTGTCCGCCCCATATGCGGTATAGCTTTAAGGATTGCGAATGCGTGTGCCAAAATCCGTTAACGATGGTGTACGACGCAGGAAGGGACGATTGCGTCACCAGCACGGGGGCTTGTATTTACAGCTTTACACAACAAGCACAAACGGCGACGGCGGATTGTCAGTACGAAATTTCCACCCAAACGCAAACGGCGACCGGCAATTGCAGCTATACGATACGCGATTATGACGACGGCAACGACCTGCATCATGTAACGATGACATTAAACGGATCGGCTTGCCCATCGGGTCAGTATTGTTACCTCAGCCATTTTGATTCGGATTGCGCGACAGCGATTAACCGTGGGAACGTGGGGGCTTCGACGGCAGAAACGATATGGGGAACCTGCGTTGACCGGACGGCGGCGGGCGGCATTTGTAATGTGACGACTGTAACGACCAACTTCATGACGGCAAAGATTGGCTGTCCGACGGGTCAGTATTGTTACATAAGTCATTTTGACCAAAACTGCACTTCGGCGATTAACCGCGGGGACGTTGGGGCTTCGGCGCCGGAGCTGGTTTGGGGGACCTGTGTTGCGCGGACAGCGGCGGGCGGCATTTGTAACGTCCATGCGATTGCATCGGGCGGTCTGACGGAAACGCAAGGATGTCCGGCGGGTCAGTATTGTTATTTGAAGTGGGAAGGAACCACTTGTTCAAAGGTGATTAGTCGTGGTGATGTGACGGGTGAAATGTTGGGGTCATGTATTCCCAGAACATCTAACACCGTAGACGAATGTCCAATTACTACAAATTGAAAGAGAGGAAAAAATGAGACAAGACTTGAACATTAAATCGAGCATAGCGACGGTGGGTTTGGCGGTATTGATGTCGATGCTTTCCGTATCGGTCCATGCGGCCTTTAACGCTGACGAATGCACAGCATCGGGCGGAACAGTGATTACGAGAAACGTTAATGGGGCGACGGGGGCCCCCACTACGTGTACGGCAGATAAGTGTCCTGCGACCGTTAAAACGTTTTGTAAGAGTGGCCAATCGATGAATTGGTGGAGTGCCTTTAACTGGTGCGCGTCGATAAGCGGCAGCTTGGCGAGCTTTTCTGCGATGTGTCCGGCTGTTCCGACAGCCTCAAACAACGTAACGGGCGCTTGTCCGGGGTTACAGGGAAAAGGAGATAGCTGGGTTTGGTCGTCCTTGGGATACGGCTCCAATGGCGCCATCCTCGTGAATCTTTCTTCAGGCGCGGTGAACGGCCACATCCGTAACGGCAGCCACTACGCCCTCTGTGAGTAGTTTTCCCGCTTTTAATTTTTTTTCTTAGGCTGGGTCCGGCGACCCAGCCGTGAATGTTCCGCTTGACCATTTAAGAGGGCAAGCGGCCGTGGGGCATAGCCCCGCGGAATCTTTGTTTCCTTTCTTTTTCTTTTGTTCCACCCCTTTTTCCCACCGCCCGTAGG
>Ga0310690_10001787_pt1 | contig 37302 bp, 49 predicted proteins | sample AusTroGonzalo_MG_2_FD_207661 | JGI IMG/M metagenome (GOLD analysis project Ga0310690, IMG submission 207661) | Bovine rumen microbial communities from tropical cattle in Woodstock, Queensland, Australia - Gonzalo_04 (v2) (version 2) | ecosystem: Host-associated > Mammals > Digestive system >...
ACTTGCCAACGACCTTTTGCTCTCCGGTCTCTTCGTTGGTCTCGATCTTATCGATGAACGACCAGAAAACGACCATGCTCGCTTTCTCGCCTTTCTTGATCCGACCGCCTTCAGCCTGTACTTGGTTATACGTAAGCCATTCGCCCGCGCGACCGTCTAATAACATCTGATTCAGTAATGAATACGGGCGACCGTTGCTGTGGCTAACGCAGCCCATGAACGTGCCGTGCGTCCACGGTTTTTGCCACGGAATAATACCGCTTTCCAACTGTTTGATTAACGCGTCCGTTACTTGGTTATAGATATTCGATTTCATCTTTGTGCCCTTTCTTTAGATATTGCAATGCTCTTCTCCGGCGAACGGAACTTTATACTCTCGCGTGCAGGTATTGCCTGCCATCGGGTCGCACTTCTCGCAAGTGTCTTTCACCGCTGCCACAATGTCGAATAGTACGATCCACCACGATATGTGCTTGAAGCTCCACGATGACCAGTGCCATGTCCGAACTCTCTCGACTTCCTTGCCGCCCTCTCTGCGTACCATCCACGACCCTGCGCCTCCGGCTTCGCAGTACTGAACTTTTCCGTCCACTACTCGGAGCCCAGCCATTCTGCACGATGACCATTCTTCGTTATTGAACTTGCGCGGCTCAAAGTGCCATTCGCGGTCGCCGATTGTCTCAACGATTTCGGCTTTGAGAGCGTTGCGGGTTTCCTGTGCCCATGCCAGATTGCTCTCGTACTGTTTTTTGATCTTTGCGATGTCGATTCTCTTTGCCATGATAGTACCTCCTTATGAATGAAGAAAGAAAAATCTCTCTAAATAAAATACCTTTGCCGCGTCTTTGTTTACTCCGAAAGAATGGACCTCTTTCTTTTCCATCGACGTGTACTTATACTCTACGGTATAGTTCCCGCTTATTTCGTACAATACAGCGTAGTCGTATTTTCTGCCGTAATTCTCTTTTTTGCGGAATTGCGAGATAGTTGTCTTTTTTGCTTCCATGTGTGTGTCCTCCATTTTTTAGTATTGATAAAAAGTTACTTTCGGGCCGTTGTAGATTTTGCACTCGCACTTGAATGTCTGCGAAGCGAATGCTCTACGTACCATCTTCTGAAGACGCTCCCACGAATTGTTTACGAGGCGAAGCAGGTAGCCAACACCGACCAGAATGTTCACCCGAACTCCGTTTACGAGACCGCTCACCTTGATCTTCCAGGTGCGATTGATTTCGGTCTTTGTGTAATTTCTTTTTTGCGATTTCATCTTTTTATAAATTTTTTTGTAAAATTATTTGTATATTTCAAATCTTTTTTGTAATTTTGCAAAAATTTTGATTTTGTTTATTTGTTGTTTTTTGTGTGTTTTTTGTGTGTTGTTTTTGAATTACGTCGCAAAATTAGTATAAATTTTTGATATATCCAAATTTTTCACAAAAAAAATGCAAAAAAAATGAATTTTTCGCGATTTTTGTCATATTTGGACACAAAAAACACCAAAACTCTACACAAATCATGGAAAAAGTTGAAATCATAAACGCGATGCTTGCCGAGCTCCAAAAACGGGGTCTTTGGCGGCAGTACAAGGACGTAGCCGATCGGCTCGGAATGAATCGGGCTACCGTGTCCTCTGCAATTCATGGTCATCCGAACGGTTGCACCCAGTCCTTCATCTTCAAACTGAATGAGGCTTACGGGTCGCTGTTCAATCCCGAGTGGCTGATCTCCGGCAAAGGTCATATGCTCAAAGCCGATGCAGACCTCGCAGCAGAAACGGCGGCAAAGGTAGCAGAGGCTGCGCGTATGCAGATAGACAACAGCATACACCAGCACAATGCCAGTAACGGAGCAACGGTCATCGAGGGTTGTCCTCCCGATATGACAGTCCAGCTGCTGCGTGTCGAAGTCGAGAACCTACGCAAAGACAATGCGCGGCTTGAAGCGGAGAAAAAGCGCCTCGAAGCAAAAGTCGATGAACTGCAGCAAGTGATCATCTCACAATTAACAAAGTAATATATATACGCGTATGTGTGTGCGCGATTATAAAAATAATAATATGAGAACGAATATCAACGACCTGTCCTCCCGGTGGGCGCAAGTGTACTACACACTATATGCCCTCCGGCGCGTGTCCTCGAAAAAAGAGTACTGCAACGCAATAGGTATGCAGCCGCAGAACTTCCGCAGTATCGAGACCGGAACGCGGTCAGTACCCATGTCTGCCCTGCTGGGTGTCATCAACGCTTACGCGGTCAGTCCAGAATGGCTGTTCCTCGGTTCAGGTAATATGCTGCTCGAATAATGGCGACCGTCCGCTATACCATATCGAAACGGGTGCAGTCGGGCCGTGCTGAAGTCCGGCTGCGGTTCACTGCCGGGCGTGGTGTCGATTTCCAAGCCATGACGCGTATCTTCGTGCCTGTGCAGTACTGGAATACCCAGACGGGTGCGCTGTCGTTCTCCACGCGGTTCGTGACTGCCGAGACTGCCGAGCTACAAGCGCTGCGGCTCAAACTGTCCGAACTCCAAAAAGCGGTGCTTGACGCGTATATGCAAGACCCGTCACGCGCGATCCGTGTCGAGTGGCTACGCGATACTATCGAGCACTACCACCACCCGGACGGACTGGGCGAGAGCATCCCACTCTCGGAACTGTGTCCGCGCTATGCGAAAGCGGTCGGACTGGCTCCGGCCACCGCAGCCATATACGATGTCATCGCGCGTATGCTGGTGCGCTATGGCGAAGCAGTCCGGGTGCTCTACACCGACGACGTGACCTCTGATGACCTCGAGCACCTGCAGCACTTCATGGAGCGAGAGGCGACAACGGACAAAGCAGGTAAAGCGAAAATCATCGAGCGTGGGCGCAATACGATTGCTACCCGGTATAAGAAATTACGCGCGGCGTGTTCGTGGGCTGTACGCAAGCGGATCATGTTGCATAACCCTTTCGACGGGTTCTCCATACCCTCCGAGGTTTACGGCTCGGTCGTGGCGCTGACCATCGAGGAACGCGACCAGATAGCCGCAGCAGAGAACCTGTCCCCAGCGATGGCGATACAACGCGACGTGTTCGTCTTTCAATGTCATATCGGTTGCCGGGTGTCCGACCTCGTGCAACTTACCCACGATAGCGTGACCGCTGACGGGTTCATCGAGTACGTGGCGCACAAGACCATGCACGCCAGTCAGCAACAGCGCAAGATACGAGTACCTATCGACGAGACGGTGCGCACTATCATTGACCGCTATGCCGATGCCGACCCGGTCAAACTGTTGCCGTTCATCGATCCTATCAAATACAACGTAGATATCAAAAAGATACTCAAACAAGCGGGTATAACGCGGCAAGTCCTTGTGTACGACAGTACGCACGACCGCCATGAGTACAAAGCCATCTGCGATATCGCTGCCTCTCATCTTGCACGTCGCACCTTTGGCTATAACATGTTCAAAGCGACTATGTCGGACCGGATCACCGCATCGATGACCGGGCACGCACCGGACTCGCGCGCGTTTAACCGCTATGTAGATATCGACGACGACATGAAACTCGCAGCCATGCACAAACAAAACGGGACTTCACCGGCTAATCCCGACGAAATCCCGACATAATTGCGCATCTTTGCGCCAGTTAGTGCGCACGGCACGGTTTTTGTAGGTATTAAAAACAGCATAGCATGCGCATAGTATGCTCAAACATGCTAAAACGTGTGAAATTATACAATAGTCCCAGCGGGGTCACAAAAGAGAGCGACTAAAACGCTGTAAATCAGCGCAAATAGTCGCCCTCTTTCTTATTTTATCCCGACCAAATCCCAACTTCGCCGATTTTGAGCCGATTTTCGCCCTTTCTTGTGTGTCTGGTATATAGTTATACTATATAGCCCACTTTTTCACCCAAAATCTGCGATTTGACGCGTTCAAATGCGCAAAATGATTAGTTTATTACCAAAATGATTTGCTGCCGTTATAACGCGAAAAAAGCGGGTTTGCCGATTATCGGTGCAGATATGCCTTAATAAATGCTTTCGCGGTCTTCAAATACGGTATATAGTCCGCGAAATACCATACGGCAATCAAAATGACGATGACCAACAGCCACCAGAACCCTTTCGTGCAGTTCTTGTAATAGTCCGGCACATACTTGACATACTCGGTGTGCGTGGTGTCGTTCCTCTCGTACTCCGATATACGCTCCCGGAGTGCGTGAACGATCGCCTGCAGGCTGTCCTCTTTGCAGTCCGCTCTTATATATAGCGGCTGGTTACGATAGATAACTTGCGGCTTGAGGTTGCCGAGACTGTCTAACTGCCTTTGCGCGTTACGCAGTTCGATATCGAGGCGAATACGCTTGCCCTGCTCGGTGTGTAACTCTGCAAGGTAGGCATTACCCAAACTATCGCAGCGAATGAGCAACGCGGCTTGTGCGCTGTCGCCAGCGAAGCCGACCACACTATCGAAACGCTCGGTCGTGTTCGTTAACTGGTGGTCGGTGCTGGTGACGGTCTTCGGTGTCCGGCAGGCCGTGAAGCATACGAGGGCTGCAACGAGTGCGAGCCAAAAGATCCTCTTTCCCATACTGCTATCAGTTGTCCGTTGTGTTCAGTTATAACTAAACCGTTGCTGAATCGCTCGGTCATGGAATCTCGAACTCTAACTGCTGCGGATACCCGGCCGTATAGTCGTACTGCTGTACCTCGTCCGGATCGGTCAGCGCCTCAACGGCTGCTTTGTGCTCTTCGGTCTTGCGATAGCAGTCGATAGCATACAACTCGAGAGCTGCGAGCATCTGGAGTGCTTGGTCAACCGGGAGTGTGTACGCCTTGCCGTTCAAATAGATAACGGTCGTCTGCGCGCCTGCCTCTTTCTCGATGCTGATCGAGTTATGCAGACCAACGCGGGTCGCTTTGTCTGCCCAGCCGTGCTCTCCGTTAATCTTGAAGCCGTTCACCTCGTCGCTGCGGTCGTAACCCTCAATCGAGATACGTACGCACTTCTTCAGGTGTGCCAGGTACTCGGCAGCAATCTGCTCGAGTTCTGCGGCGGTCGGTTCGTGGTCGATCTCCACCTCAACAGCGCTGACGATACCGTCCTCCTCTTTCGCGTTCACGCGTACATAGTAGAACTGCTTGCCACTACGCTGCTTGCTTGGCTTGACAGCCTGATATTCCGATGCCGGAATACTTGTTCTTACGTAATTCATAATAGCTTTGCTTTAATTGGTTGTATTGATTATATTCAATCAGGGGCGTTATCTTGCCCAACTGTTTTTCTGCAAATACGAAGCGTTTCATACCTCCGACATGTTCCCATGTCCTGTAACGTATGCTATACGACGAATGATGGATCATATACCCGGCATACGAGTTGTACCGCTGTACGAACTTGGTCACGCTCTGAACCTGCTCGGACTCCGGCAGTCGGTTGTAGAACGATACCATATCCCAGCAGTTGCCCTTTGTCCGGTTGCCGGTATAGATGCGACCGCCTTTGATGCCTACACCTACGAACGTGAAACCCTTGCGTACCTGCTGTAACGATATCTTACGCGGGTGCAACGTGAGACCGTCCTCGCGTAGCCATTCGCGCAACAGCGGAATGATCGCCAGCAGTTCCTCTTTCGTACGGGCGAATAGTCGCGCATCGTCCACATACCGGCAGTAGCCTACGCCGCTTGCCTTGACCTTTTTATCGAACGGCGACAAATAAAAGTTCGCGTATTCTTGGCTCGTCAGGTTGCCAATAGCCATACCCAAACCCTCGCCGCACGTAAATAGGCTCTTATCTTTTGCGAGTAACTTCCACAAGCCGATATCGCCACGCTGTTCACAAAGGAGTTCCGGACAGTGGAGCGCCACCATGCGCGTCAGCCATACGATCTGCTCGAGGTCGCTGCCTTTGTAGTTATCACGCAAGAACACCTCGAGGCGGTCTGCGAGTTTTCTCTTCGGGATCGACATGAAAAAGCCTTGAATGTCGATATCCAGAACCCACCCGTCTGCGTACTCGATAGATAACTCCAGCGCTTTCGCGTGCGCTGCTGCTGTTCCTTTTCCTTTGCGGCAGTTGTAGGTCTCATCGATGAAATCTGCCTCGAATAGCGGCATCGTACGCATCATCAGCAAGTGATGAACGATACGGTCGCGAAAATCGGCTGCAAAGACTTCCCGAACCTTTGGCCGTGTGACACAAAACGCAATCGACCTCCCGATTTTATACGTTCCGTCGTTCAGTTCTTGCCACAGCTGGTAGAGGTTGGCCGCTTCGTTTAATTCAAAGATCGCACATGACTTGGTGCCACGCTTGCGTTTCCTGCAGTCCAAATACGCTGCATATATCTCCTCCAAAGAAACCCATTCGTCCATATTATAATTGCGAAAAGCGCCATCGTGGTGTTGTTGTTATTCTTGTTGTTGTTGTTGAATCCTCCGTTGTTCAGTTTTACTGCGTTACCTGCATTGTACTGTGTAGAAGTCCACCAGTTACCGCTTCTGCTGCCATTGTCTTGTTCTTAACTCTGTCCGTGCCCGGCTGGGAGTAGGCAGCCCCCTTATAAAAAGGACGCACGCTGTCGGTTACGACACCGACATTCCGGCTTTGTTTTCTGCTTGGGTTTGTTTGTACCACCCTGCCGCCTGCCTTTCGACATTCGCCAGTAGTGGAATCGTCTGCGCGTATATGGTCGCACTATGCGCTTTGTCGCCCGTGTATTCGTGCTCGATGACGAACTTCACGAGGTTGGCTACATCGTAATACTCATCGAGCAACTCATCCAGAACCGCCTCGCGATCCTTACCGCTTGCGCGGTTTGCGCGTGCTATCAAACGAATGATGCGGCGCGCTCCCAGTACCATATCTTGGCCGAGGTCATGCCGCACCTCGTTTGTCAGTTTCTTTTTGATGACGACCACCTGCTCCAGCAGCCGCCACGCGGCTGTGTAGATCGGCAGGTCTTTTGCTCGTTTGTATTCTTTGCTTGCCATAGCGTTGCAACTATCATGAGGGTGTCAGGGCCGGGCAGGAATGCCCGACCCGTAAAAGTTCAAATCAAAGGGCGAAAAGCGCCATCGTGGTGTTGTTGTAATTCTTGTAGTTGCCGTCGAATCCTCCGTAGTACAGTATTACTGCGTAACCTGCATTGTACTGTGTAGAAGTCCACCAGAGACCGGACGTGAAGCCCGGAGCGGCGAGACCTAACAGCGAGTGAATGGCCGTCAGCTCTGTGATGTTCTCCGCGAGTGCGTACATCTGACCGTATGCGCCCAAAAAACCGTGCTTCGTCACGCCTCCGACGGTTATCGTTTCGCCGAAGCAATAATCTGCAGCCGGTGTTCCTATACCCTCGGTGTCGCCGATGTCAATAATACTCTCGGTGTTCGTCTGTCCGTCGAGGTCCAGGACAGCCGCAGCATGGCTCTGCTTGAACGGCAGCAACGACTGGTCGAACTCCACATTTGCGGTTGCCCACTGCTTGCTCTGCGTGGCTACCGGCAAACGATACATGAACGATGCACCAGCGGCCAGCAGACGAGAGGTGTTCAGCCCTATATACTTAATCGTGGCTTTCTGCTCTGCGGTCATCTGCGCGATGTCCTCGTGCGTGTAGGTGGCGCCAGCGTCATCGATGCCGTAGATGCCCACGTCAATCCACTGTACGTAGTGCATAGGAACTTGGCGCATCGGTACACCTGCGATATGCGTCCAGCTGGTAGCGTAGCGCGTCATAAAGCCCGAAACAACCGGCTCTTTGATTGTGTACGTCTCGCCGTACAGCACTTGGAACTGGCACGTGTGGTCTGCTCCGATAGTACCCGTCAGCGTTTGGCCGCCTTGTATCTCACAAGTGACCTGCAGACCTATCAGGTCGGTGTCTTGGGCCGTTACGTCCTGTAACTGGTTATTGTATACGGTTACGTGCACATTGATCGTCTCGTAATTGGTTTCCGGACGTTGGAACGAAAGCGTAATACTGCGCTCGTCGAGACCTGCAGTGTAGGTTTGGTCCGGAATATCCCGGTATCCCTCCAGGCTCTCTACATCGATTGTGTAGTTATGGCCTTTCGGAATGTCGAACGTGCAGTTGCCGTTATTGTCGAGCGTGCGGTTCAGAACCTCCTGCGTGTTATTGTCTTTGACCAGTACGGTCAGCCCGGACACAACACCTTGCCCGTCCCATGTCGTTACATGGAGCGAGACGGTTTCCACGCTCTCGGTCTGCGGGCTCTCCAGTTCTACCCACTGACCGTTTTCCCGGATGTAACGAACGACCCAGCGTTTGTCCTCCTGCTCGTCGTAGTGCGTTTCGTTGAACTCGATGCCCTCTTTCGGGTCGATGAGTGCCAGACGCTGCTCTTCCGTGCCGATGAGTAGGTTCATCTCGACAGCAGTACTGCCGACGCATTCCCATTCGCCGTCAATATACAGCCATTCAACGTAGATGTTTCCCGCTTTCTCGTCCTCGGCGGGTACAAGATAAATGATTCGAGGATCGCCCTCCGAAGGCAGTTCCTCGACAATCTGCGTCTTGAAGCCTACGCCCAACGAGAAGTCGAGCACCATGCTCTCCGGCAGAATAACTCTTACGGTCTTGCCATCCGGAGTGGTCGTCTCCGTTATGAACGTGACCAGATTCTTAAATGTCTTTGCCATTTTGTTCTTGGTTTTAATTGTTATTACTTACCCGTCAGGGTCTTGTATTCTTCTTTCGCATCGAACGAGGGGCACGACTTATTCGCAAAGTCCCGGTGTCCGTAGATGGTGACATTCGGGTACTTGGCCACCAGGTACTTCAAAAGCAGTTGCAGAGACGCTTTCTGCGCGTCCGTGCGCGTGTCTTTCGGTTTCATCTTCTCATCGCATCCGCCTACGTAGCAAATACCGATGCTGTTGGCGTTGTGCCCCGTACAATGAGCCCCAGCCGTTTCAATAGGTCTGCCCGGTTCGATAGTACCATCGAGGTCAATAACATAGTGATAGCCGATATCGCTCCAGCCACGCTCTTTGGTGTGCCAACGCTTAATATCAGCAGCGCGGTCATCCCGTCCCTCCGGAGTGTCCGCACAATGTACAATAATCTCTTTAATCTCTCGCATAACGTTTCGATTTTAACTTGTGGCGGGAGCAGGGTTCGAACCTGCGACCTCGAGGACATGAACCTCGTATGCTACCACTGCACTATCCCGCGATAAAAAGAAGACCCGCCTTTCGCTGCGCTTTCGCCTGCAACGTCCAGCGAGCCTCTTATTCCTCTTCCGGCTTGTTCGGGTTGTCCGGGTTATTGAACTCGACTTTCGTGCCTTTGGCTGTCGTGATCTTCGCATCGATACCTCGGTCGATTGCTTCGCCTGCCTTGAATAGAGCCGCGAAAGCGAATAACTCTCCGACTGCCGCTATCACGCTGCTGTCGATTAGACCTTTCGGCGGAATGAACATCGAGACAATAAGCATCAGCGCCGATGTCGCACCCAGTAATATCGCCGCCTTTGTTTCCGGACGGCATACGCCCTTCTTCTTTTCTTTCTCCTCTGCCATGACGCTCAATTCAATACTTGTATATGTAACTTACTGTCGGCAGGGTGTCCCGGACGCTTACGGCCACAAGCGCAGTCGTCATTGCGATGCAGGTACTTGACGCACGAATGCAGGTATAACTCTGCCATTTTGATTGCCTCCGCAGCTACGTCCGTGACCTGTGCCCCGTCGGTCGGTTGGCTGTACGATCCCGTCTTCTGAACGACACCGAACGCGGTTACGTTGACCTGATTATTACGCAGCACGCGAGCGTATGCGAAATACGCTGTCGCCTTGCATATGCCGTGGCAGTACTCGCGACCGTTCGGGCCATCGTAATACGCACCGTTCAGCAATACCAGATCATCGGCAGTCGGTTCTTGCTGCGTCGTCAAACGCTCGTATAACTCCGCACCGAGCGCGGGCATGATATACGCATCCTCGCACTCTTTGATATAGGGCTCGAGACGATTGTCCCGGAGATTAGCAGCGATATCGCGTATCGCTCTTATGTCTTCAATCTTGGTCAGCATGCAGCATCAAAATGTTATTTGCCATATCTTCCGGCAGTCCGTACACAATCATCAAAATCTGCTTGCGCTGCTCTACGGCAACGGTGGCGTTGGTAGCCAGTTCGACAACAGCCTTTGCGGTGTCTGCTCCCAGTAACGACAGCAGGGTTTCCTCGCCGTACGAAAGCGGCTGTATCTGGAAATTATAATCCAACGGCTGGTGCCACTGCTTGAACAGTCGCGCGAACTCTTGCTCGAGGACCTGACGCTCGTTCGATGTCATCGAGTTATACACACGGTATGCCTGTATCATCGTGTCGTTCGCGAACCCTTTCGAGGTGTCCTCGCAGCGCAGCTCCGGCGGTTGGCTGAAGCATTGGCCGATAGCCTTGCGCACGCTGTCCGTCGATACCGTGAACTCCTTATCGTAGTTCTCACCTTTCATGGCGATGAACTGCGGCAGGCTGTCTTTGTCCTTGACGGTTACGTGCATGATCGATGCGGCTTGCTTATCGCCCTGCAACGAACGCAGGACCTCGCCCGTCTCGTCAAACTGCTTCTTATCCTCCTCATTGTTGTCGTCGTAGTTCGGATTGATCTCCGCGAAACAACCGGCAGGCATGAAGCCCCTGCGGACATTACGATACGTCACATTCGACACACCCTCTTGGGTGCTCATGTCGGTCAGTACGCTATCGTATATCGGGAGCGGGTACGAACCGCGCTTGTTCGAGTAGATGAAAATCTCGCCCTTATAATCGAGAATGCCATTCTCCTCCAGCGCGATCCGTTCCCGGAACACCTGCACGTCCGGGTCGTATAGCCAAAAATACTCGATCGGTATTTCCTTAAACTTACGCCACGAACGCTCTCCCCAGTCAGGGTGCAGGGCAACCTTGCCTGCGTATTCCGGATCGTTCTTATCGTCCGGACACAAGCGCACGTTCTCTAACGGTATATGCCGCATACTGGTAATCTGACCCAGCAGGTTTCTATTGACATGTACCGCGAAGCCACCGAACGAAGCCAAATCATCAGCGCAGAGCTGCAGCAGAGTATCTGCCGTATCTCCGTCGCTGTTTACTACTATCTGATAGTTGTCCTTATCAGCGAAGCCGCGACCGTAGATGAACTTACGATAGCGGTCGAGACAGTTCACACCGGTGTACGATGAATTAACAATGTCGATGACACTCTGCGGGTAGTCGTTATCCTCTCCCCACGCGAGTATGTGCTTCGGCAGGTTCTTCTTGACCGTGACCCGTCCCTTTTCGTATATGATTTGCTCCGTCTTCATGTGGTCCTACTTGTTAGAGAGTTGCCAACAGTGCATCGAGCAAAGCGGCTTTGTTCGCCTTGCCCACTTTGATACCGCGACGCGCTACCTCGCTTTTCAGTTCGTTGTAACTCATCGCGTTAATCTGCTCGGCTGTGAGTTCCTCGCCCTCGTCGCTTTTTTCGCCGTTCTCCGGCGCTTGCGCTCCGTCGGTGGGTACTTGTCTGCCCTCCGTCTTTTCGTCGCTGTGAGCGGGTTCTTTTGCGCCCTCTTCGGGCTTGGGCTCTTCAGCGGGTTTCGCGGGTTCTTTGGTCTCGCCTTTCAGGAGTTCCTCCAGGTTCTCCGGCAGGACTTTGAACAGCCGCTTACGTGCGATATTGTCGCGCAAGTACGCAATCGCGATCTCGTCAGTCAGGTTTGCTGCGGTGGCCATCGGCAGTTTGCCGAACGTGTCTTGCAGCAATGCGCCAGTACGCAACTGGAACTGGCATGCTTCGATTTCTTTCATACGCTGTTTAACGTCTTTCATTAGTAACAAAATAAGCGCATCAGCAAGGCACGAACCGCACCCTCCGAGCGACTTATTATACATAGCGAAATAGAGGTCGTACACAAGACGCTCGACCTCGTAATCGGCTTTAATAGCAGCGACCATAGCGGGCTGCGTTTGCAGCTCCGCTTTGTGGTCGTTCCACCATGCCATCAGTCGCTCGTATTTCTCAACGATCTTTTTCATAACGGCATGGGTTAGCTGTTCGCATTGCTCTGCTCGCAGAGTGCATTCAGGTCATCTTCGTCACCTGTGAACGTACGCGGTAACGTGGTCTCTTTTGAGATGTCGTCGCTTGCGAGTACCGGAGCCATCGCGACGTTGTCCGTCAGCGTCGTGCTATACGGGTTCTCGGACATCTTCAGTCCGGAATCCCAGCCGTACACCTCGAAGATATTGTCGCAAGTGTCAACGCACTTACGCTTAACAACCGCGATTACGCGTGCACCTGCCAACTCGTTGACGAATTTCTTCGCAGCGATCGTGTCTTTGAAGATGCGCAGCGTAACTGTGTGGTCGTAATTGTTCACATACGTGCCTTTGTTGAACGTAGCACCTGCCTCGTTTGCGTTGTCGATGGTCTCGAACAGATACGCATACTTGCCGTCTTTCATCGCGATAGCGGATATATTGCCATCGGCGGTTATCGTCGATTCGGCTTTGTCCACATCGTCGAAGTTAAGCAGCCACACATACGAAGACGTGCCACCGGTCGGAAGTGCGCCACAAGCGCCACCTACGAATCCTGCTGTAATCTTACTACAATCCATATTGTTCAAATTTTTGGGAGTTCTACAAATAAGGGGAGAACGTTCCTGCTTGTGCTCGGTCGGCTCTCCCCTCGTTCCTTAATAAGCGGCTACAAAGAGCGACGGGTCGAGCAACTTGGCATCGCCGTTGCCCATGCCCTCAATCTTCACCTTGCGGGTGTCTTTGTCGTACCAGATATCGAGCTGGTCGAAGTCGCCCACTTGGTCGAAGCCTACGCCGAGAACTTTCTTCGCGGTTGCGAGAGCGCGGTGCGGCTTGTTGTAGGTCGTACCGTTATCCTCGTAGGCACGAATGATCTCGTCCCACATCGGCATAGCGATAACGTCCCAGCCGTTGACTTTGAGCGCCGGCATACCGTTGATGAAATTCTCCTCACGGCTCTCGAGAGCAGCCACTGCCACGTCGGACAGACTCTCCTTGTACGCGTCGTAAATCGACTGCGTAACGTAGATAGCCTTATCCTCCTGCTGGCGGAGTACGATCGGAGCGACGCGGGTCATCTTGTAGAGCAATGCTTTCACATCGCTCGGGTCGAGCTCGCTGTCCTGCAGCGCTTTCGTCGATTCGCTGTTAGCAGCAATCGCGAGACCCTGCGCAGCGTTGGCGGTTACCTGCGTGAAGATTTGCTTCCACAAACCGTCAATCAGGTTGAAATAGTTCGTGTCAACGCCTGCCGTGATAACACCACCGTCGGCAATGTTAGCGGCATCGGTATCCATGAACCAGATGAAACGCCACAAGAACTTCTCGATCGAGCGGTGCAATGCGGTCACGATAGCGTCCACATAGTCCGTCCCGGTGAGGTCCGGTTTCTTCAAACCGTTCTTCAGGTCGAACGCTGCGATCGTGCTCGTGATGTCCGTATAGCACAAGTGCAGCAGAATCTCCCAGTCAGCGGGTTCCCACTTTACTTTACGCGTGCCTACGTTGTAGTCCTGTGCCTGCGGGTCACAACCCTGCGATGCACGACCAACGAGACCGCCCTCGCCGATGAAACCTACCTCGGTGTCAACTTTAATGTTGTCGTAGGTAGTAACGAAGGACAGCGCGCCCTCTACTTCGGCCATCAACTCCCAAACGAGTTCCTTAACGGCCTGAACTTGCTTTCCGGAGAAATTGAAGTTCGAAAGATCAATCTTTGTCATAGTTCAGTCCTCCTTACTTTTTCTGTCCGCGACGCTCGCGAACAGCGTTCTTAATATCCTCCACCGATTCGGCCTTTGCGGTCGGCTTGCGCACGGGAGTTGTACGCGAAGCATTCTGGGGCTTGTAGTTCGAAGACAGTTGCGCCTGCAACTCCTCGATAACGTTCGCTGCCTCCTGCAACTGATTGCGGAGGTTCTCGTTCTCGGTGCGCAGGTTCTCCACCTCTTGCTCTTCCGGGTCTTCCGGCTCTGCCTCTTGAATCTCCGAAATAGCGCCGTCAGTGATTACCACTGTACGACCATCGGGGAGTTCGAAAGTGCCGTCCGGAGATGCCGGCATGCCCACTTCGAGGGTGTCGTCCTCTGCCTCGGTCGTGAAGAGAACGTTCCCGTCGTTGTCTTTGTGCTCATAGTTCACGGCAGTTCCCAAAATGTTCTTCAAACCTTTCAGGAAGTCGCTTGCCATGTTCAGCACCTGTTGCTTGGTCTTTGCCATGTCACTTTTGTTTTTTTGGTTATTGATAATCGCCCCCCTCTGCTTTCGGAGGTTCGTGTTGTACGCGTTTATCGAGCCGATGAAGCCATGCTCCATGAGCCAATCAGCAGAACGCATCTTTTCTTCTTTCATGAACTCGCGCAACTCATCTTTGTCGCCACCCGTGCGGTCAACGTAGATGTCGAGAATCTGCTCCTGCTCTTGCTCGAGTTCTTGGGCAGCGACCTTGAGCTGATCCGCAGTCATGCTATCCCAGAACTCCGAGCGCACGCAGTGAATGAGTGCTTTCGAGTGCTTATTCGCCGAGCGGTTCTCCAGCGGTGCCGCCAGCAGCATGACGATGGCCATCGAGTGACAGCCGCCCTCTACGTTGCAGTAGATATTGCGACCGCTCGTGCGAATATAATCGTAAATAGCGAAGCCCTCATCGACATAGCCACCGTCGCAGTTGATATTGAACTTAATATCTTTCTCGTCCGGGTTCTCATCGAAGATACGCTTCACGGTATCCAGGGAGAAAAAGACGTTCTCTTCTCCCCACATTGCAGCCCAGCGGTTTTCGCTTTCCGGGCCGATAGGTAAATTCAATTCAACTACTAACATGTCGTCTTGGAGTTTTTGCGACTGCAAAAGTACGCAAAATTATTATAATATGCAAATTTTGAGTACCGCAGTCCAAACGCTTTTATTCCGTAATTCCATTTTTGCGCGGTTTAGAGCGCTTTTCTTGTGTCGGGTGTGTAATTTATCGCCCTGCGTGGGTTCGTGCCGTTAGAACGAAAATTGTAGGTCAAAAACTTAACTGCAAGAGTTCAACGGTGCATAGTTTCCCCGCTTCCCAGTCGCTTATCTTGTTTACATAATAGTACCGCCCGAACTGGCGCAAGTATATCGGCGTAAACTGGTCGAAGTTGTATATATCGAGCGGAGTCAGCATCATCTTGATCTTAATCAGCACGACCTCCTGCAGTACGCTTATCAGGTTCGAATAGTTCGTCAGTATGTCCGTAGGCGTGACGTGCGAGACTGCATCGCCGCTATTTGCCCAGCGAATCAGGTGCGGTGTGGTCGGGTCTTTCCACTCATACGTTCCGTCGTCTTTCTGCTGCCACTGCTCGATGCGGTCAGTTCGGCCGCTGCTGGCTTTAATGTCGAGCAGGTTCTTCGAGGGTGCAAGGTTTACGTTGTCGATAGTGAACGTCCCGGTGTCTTGGTAACCTCCGAGCTTATTCTCCTGCAGTTTGATGACGTTCTCCTGCGCATACGAACCGAAATCGAAATCCGCTTCGAGTTCTTCATCCGTAGCCACCCGGCTCGTCCAGTCCGGAGCGTACTGCTTGCGCCCTACGATATACGCGAACGTGTGGGCGATGACCGTCTTCGTGTCTGCCTCTACCTTGACCGTCCAGCCGAATACCTGCGACAGTATCTTGAAAAAGTCCATTCCGTTCGCGATGCCGACATTCGGCTCGAGTTTCATCTGCTGCCCGGAATAGGCATTCTCGCTTTCGTCGTCCAGGACCGTTTGCACTTTCCATTTTGCTGACGAGAGGGTCAGTCCTGTAAAGTACTTCATAGTCGATCCGTCGTAATACGACCACTGTGTCGTCCCGTCTGCTCCACCAAAGGACTTGTACTCGGTATGCGGGACAGAATCGTCCAGATCGAATGTCGCTACGATATCATTGCCGCTTGCGTAGAACATTGAACTGCTGATATACGCAACCGGTGTGTTCGCTTGACCTGCTACGTAGTTCTGATCATAGACCGATAGAATGACCGAACCGCCTGCACCCACAAAGTTACTCAACACCATCGTGGTGCTGATTCTATTATAGTGCGAATCATAATAGGCAATCGGAGTGAAACGTGCCGTAATACGCGTATGCCCTCTACGCGACTTGCCCGCGTTTGTTATTACGTTGTCTATGCCGGTGTTCGATTCGCTCGAACTCCACATAACATTTCCGTTGCTCGACTTCTTACGCGTGGCCATAGACAGCCACAACGCATCGAGAACGCTGTCCGGTGTGTCGGTTACGAATGAGTACCCGATCTCTGCCAGCAGGCTATTCAGTACACCAGTATTCGCCGCTGCTCCTACTCGCAGTAACGGTGTCGCGTATATATAAAAGTCATCCTCTTTTGTCTTCATCTGCGGTGTGTTCCCGGATACCGCTATCTTGGTCGGCATAGGGTACGAGTACTTCAACCCTGCGGCTGGTGTCGTGTTCGCAGGCAGGCTGATGCCCGGCAACGTCACCTGCGTGGCTCTTGACCAGTTCTTGAAGTCCACCTCTTTCATGAGGTCGAAGACGCTTGCCGTTCCGGCGAGTATCTGGGTCTTATACTCCGTCAGCGTTGCCGTGTCGATAATGAGCACGCCCGCGTGAATGATACGCAGCCCGTCCGCATAGACGTTACACGATACGCGTCTATAAGGTGTCAGCGCAGACACGAACGGCATACCGGCATTACCCAGTACCTCCTCATTACGCTTCGTGCGTGGCAGTGTGATTGTGTACGACCACGAAGCCGTGCTGTCGTTTAACTGCGCGATATCGTTACTCTCGAAATTGAACGGAAACGAGCTCTCGAGCAAATCGAGGTCTCGCTCTCCGTGCGTGTTGTCATAGACTGTTATCCGATACATACTAATAGTTCTTTCTTTCGGTTACACGTACCATATCTTCCTGCCCGCGATTGATGTCAGTCACGGCCACATACATTTTGAGTTGAGAGATCACCCCCTCCGTATCTGCCACCTGCTGTGCTCGATCGATTGCTTGCTGTCCTACAAGACCACCCGAACCGTACAAAGGTACACCTCCGGTCGATTGATTGATGCGCGAGAGTATCGGCAAATACCGGCTTGTGGCTTTCTTATTGATGACAGCCTCGCCACCCTCCGCTTCGATGAGCGTTCCGCCCTCTTTGTGGCTCGGTCCTTTTATCAGCATACCTTTGCTTGCTTTCGGGAGCGGTGTCGCTGCAGCGGCTGCTACTTGGGCTGTTCCGGTAGCCGTTGCAAGTGCGAGTGACGCGATACCTACCGGGTTCGGGATCGGTCCGATAGCGACCGGCGATTGCGCAAGCGAAGCAATGATCGCGCCCGCTGCGTTGAGCAGGGCATTCATTACGGCCATCGCTTTCTGTCGTTTCGCCTGCTTCAGCGCGAGTTCCTTTTTCTTCTTCTCCGCCTCCGCATCGATCTGCGCTACTTGCGAATCATACGACTCTTGCGAGATCAACCCGGAATCGAGACGCTCCTGCAGGAGTGCTTTCTTCTTCTCGTTCTCTGCCTCGTACTCTTCCATCTCGGCGTTCTCGTGTTCCTCCATAGCGCCGAATACGGTGTCTATGATATCGAGAGCACCTCCGCCCCAGTTGGCGAGACTGTTTGCCATGTTATCCAGGTACTCGGAACGTGCCTCCGCCATCTTCTGCAGTACAGCCGCTTCTGCATCCGCGTTACCCTTGACTGCTTCCAGTTCTTTTTGCAGATACTCGACCTTTGCGTTGTACTGCTTCGAGTACTGACCCGTCGCCTGCAGTAGTTCCTTATCGAGCAATGCCTGATTCATGGAGACCGTGTTCTTACGAATGATCTCCTCCTGCTTTGCGATGTCCTGCAGAATCTTGATCCGGACTTTTTCGTCCTGCTCACTCTCGAGTTCCCTTTGCAGTAGTTCCTTTCGCTTCTGCGCGTTCTGAATGGCTATCTCCGACTTACGCGCCTCGGTGGTTGCGTAGTTAGTGAGTTCCTCCGCGCTCTCCTGCTCAATAGCATCAAACTCGATTTTAAGGCGCTTATCGAGCAGCTGCTTGCGTATGTTCGTCTTTGCTTCCTCGTTCTGGCGGTAGAGTTCTTGCTCGATAGACAGATACTGCTCCATCTTATCTTTCATGCTGTCGTAATACTCCTGCATGCCAAAATCGAGTTCTTCGCCGTTGGCTATCTTCTGCTGAAGCATACGGAACTGCTCTACGTCGGTCTTTAATAAGCCCAAATACTTACGCGCTGTCTCGACGCTGTTGTCGTAAACATTCTGCTGTTCCGCGAGTTGACCCTCGAGGTCCTTGCCGACCTGCTTCATAAGGTTCTTGAACGCGTTTGTCAGGAACTTCTTGCGGTCCATCTCCTGCTGGTTCTCGAACTCCGTCATGCGGGCATTTAACGCGCGTATCTGCTTATTATATTCGTCGAGAGTGATCTGCCCGGCTTTCATCTGGGCTTGCAGTTTCTTTTGCTCGGTCTCGTGCTGCGCTGCAAGCATCTTCTTATCCCATGCCTGCTGTACCTTGAACAACTCGTAGTTCGACGTATTGTTCTGCGCATAATAGAGTTCCGCAGCCTGCTTCTTGATCTTCAGCGCCTCTTGATGCTGCTTGCTCTCTTCCTCGATATTGCTAATACGCCTCTTGAGTGTACGTTCGCGTTCGCGTTCCGCTGCGTCGTTCTCGATCTTCTGAATCTCGGCAACGGCATTGATACGGGCGATCTTGTTCATCTCCAGTTCGTGCCACAGCTGCCGGTATTGCTTATTCAACTCATCGACCTTTTTCTTCTGCTCATACCACTTATCGGACTCTTTCTTCAGGGTCTTTAAGTAGTCCTCTTGCGCGTTCATGTTCTTGGCAACGAGTTCGATCTGCTGGTTTAGGTACTTATCGCGAACCTTTGTGTCTTTCGACTGTTGCTCCAACAGTTCCTTTTCGCGTTTCATGCGCTCCTTGTACAGCTGATCCTCCGTCGCACCTTTTGCACGCATATTCTCGAGATCGCGTTCCGTAGCCGCTTTGCTTAAGTCGATCCACTCCTGCTGGGCGTTCTTGACCTGCTCGAGAGCGTCTGCGGTTGCCTGTGCAGCGTATCCGTACTTCTCCATCGCATCGGCTGCTTGCTCCTCCGGTGTCTTGCCCCTCTTGAATAGCGATATCAGTCCTCCAATCGCTCCGATGAGTAATCCAACACCAGTAACGAGCAACATTACCGGGTTCGCTTTTAAGACGAGGTTCCAAGCCGCTGTCGCTATTGTGGCCGCTTTGGTCACTACGACGTTTGTCGAGGTTGCTGCCGTCTGCGATAGGGTAGCAACGCGCTTTGCTGCAAGTGTCTTCACACCGGACTTATCGACGAGTAGTTCGGCTGTCTTTGTGATGATATTCTTCTGCTCGACAGCGTCCTCTGCCTGCTTGGTCGTGATGAGCATCTTGCCCGCCTTAATAACAAAGGTCGCATTCTTCTGAATAGTTCCCAGTACGGAAGCCATCGCCTGCCCGGTCTTACCATACGTGCCGGTGGCCGATGCGAGGTTACCAAGAACACCAGTACCCTGCTCGAGAGTACCGAACACATCCAGCAACGCACCTTTGTAGTTACCTACGTTACGCACATACACACCTTGCGCCTCGTCGAGTTCTTTGAGACGCTGATCCACCACCGTCAACTGTTCCAGGATTGCAGCGCGTTCCTCGTCCGATGCTGCAGCCTTATACGCCGCTTTTAGTTGCCCCAGTTGAGCCGACAAAGCGTTATACGACCCCTCTGCGTTGCGTATCTCTTTTGCTTCGTCCTGAATGATCTTCGTCTGCTCTTGTATCTGCTTATTCAGGGCTTTGATTTGCTGGTCGAGACGCACATAGGTAGTCGTCGTCTTGCCGTTCTCGTTTCCGAGCTTCTTCTGCTCTTTGATCTCGTTCTCCTGCTCTGCGCGTAGCTTGGCTATCTGCGCTTGCAGGTCGGCTATGTTCTGAATCGCTTGCGCGTTGTCAATCTCTACATTGAGCAACACGGATTGTGTTTCGTTTGCCATGATTATTTATTCAATTGCGGTGTTGGTAATTCGAATGTCATCTTCAGTTCTCCCGTCGTTTGGGTTGCCATGAACTCCTGCTTGTCGGTCTTCGGTTGTATCTCGATCCAACTATTCAGCGCCTCATCGTACAACTGCACTAACGGCGAATAAACGCATTCTGCGACGCTTTTGAGTAGTTTCTTACCGATTATCCCAGTCGATACCTCAACGGCGCTTGTGGCCTCTTTATTGTAGGAAGAACGCAGCCCGTATCGACCATACGTAACATACGGCTCGTATGTGTCATTCTTCGAGAGTGATTTCGTCTGCTTCTGGTTACAAGCAAACATGAAATAGTCCCAACCTCCGAGGTCGTTCACCCACCGGACATAGAACGGGTGCGCAGGTACTGGCATTTCCCGGATCAGTATCGTGTCTTTCGTCAATACTCCGTTCACAAGCGACAGCATGCCGTGTGTGTGTGGCGATGACGATACTTCATAAACACGATACGGCCACGGGTTCGTTGCTACCGAATAGACCATGTCGTCCACCTGCATATCGCGCGTCGAAGATGACATAAACGTATTGACCACGTCACTCTCGATGCCTTTCCAAAGATACGGTCTTCCTGACGGTCCTCCCGTTCCGTAGTACACAAAGGTCTTCGGCACTCCGCTCACTTTCGTCACGAAGCTGTCCGCGTGGCTCAACCCCTGCGGTGCTGTTGTCAGTACGCTTGTGACGTGGGCTTTGAGGACCTGCGCCATGTTGGCAAGCGCTGTGCTGCTCTCGTACTGCTCTCCGTCCAGACGCACGCTCCAGTTCGTTGCGCTTGTGTTATTGATTATATACGAGATCGTGAGCGGATACCCGGAATAGTGCCGCAACTCCTGCATGTCCGTCAGGAACTTAAACGCTGTCGCTGCTATGTTCGATCTTTGCGCCACTCCGCGCACGAAGATATAATCAGCCGAATTGATATTCGCGAGGACCTGCAGAGCGAAATCCCGGTTCGTATATAGGCAGCCCGTCGCGAGTGTTCCCACTCCTTCGTTCTGCTGAATAGACCGAAGCACTGCAGCATAGTCCAGGTGCGCGTGCCCGTTGTACTCTTCGGCTTTGAGGGTTGCTACTGTTTCGCCGTTGCGGTCGATTACCGTACGCTCCAGATCGCCGCTGTACGAATCCTCCTCGATAGGGTTGCCAAGATAGGCAAAATCTTGTAGTGTCATGCGTTATACTGTTTTACTCATTTGACTTATCGCATAAGCCGTCGTGCTCGGTTTCATACCGAAGTGCTGCGCGGTCTTCTGCTTGCTTCTTCCGTTCGCGATATGCCAAGCGTATATCTCGACATACTGCGCTGTGTTCGGTGCAATGATCCCTGCTCTCGCCAGCCTGCTTATCTGGTCTTTCGTCAGGGTGCTGTTTACTAATTCAAAAGCGTTCATTCTTCTTGTAGGTCAATGCGGAACAGTTCCCTCTTGATCTGCTCCGCGTAATATACTGCAGTCTTCTTTGCGAGTGCCTCTTTCATTTCCCGGATCGGTGTCGCCAGCACATCTTGCCGCTGACTCGGATCACGATATCGACGAGTACCCTCTTTGCTGATCTTGCGCATAACGCAGAACGCCCACGACTGCGCGTCTCTCGGTGTCTTGAATGTGAGACCCTTTGCGTTTGCCCACGCAAGCAGGCTGTCGCTAAAATCGGTGCTGCTGCCGCCTCCTTGACCCCACGCTGTCCGGTTCGGTTGGCGACCCTCGTCATACGTTCCGGTATAGGTCCAGCCGACTAACTGGAATCCCTTATCGGTACGGACTATATGCAGCATGCCGGACGTTTTGCCCGTCGTGTACTCTCCTGCTTGCTTGTGGCGGCGAATGATGTCGGCCACCATGAGTTTACCCAGCCTGTTCGCTTCGTCGATTATATTCAACTCATCCATGCTTGCTCGATTTTGACTTGATCTTATTCTCGATGACCTTATCCAGCCTGCGTTGGTATCTTGCTTTCGCCGCCTCTACTTTCCATACTGCAAATACGTCCATATACGGCATACGATAGACCTGCTCGAAAGTCCAACCGTATTTCTCAGCGAGATCCACTACCGCAGCCATGTCGCCTGCTTCGGTGGCAAAGGTTTTTACTCCTGCTTGCATCGCCTCCGGTTGCGGTGGTACATAACACTCGGCATCTTCTCTTTGCATCCATGCCATAAACGATTCGAGTATCCGCTCCACGTAACGCATGAGTAGTCTTGCCACGAATGACGATACGCGTATGTCATGCAGACATTCGATTACGTCCTTTGCAATGTCGATATCGGGTGTCTTCTTCTCAACCGCATCTCGGCATATTCTGCCAAGCGTTATGCGTTCACCGAAATAAAAGTTCCCGGACTCGATGTCCTTATCCCTCCGTCTTAACTGCATACCGTGATAGTATATTCAAAGACCATGTGCAGCAGTACCTCGTTAGCGTCAAACCCACGCGGCATGCAGTCCGTCGTGAACGAGGTCACTCCCCACGTCTCACGCAACAGCTTCTGCACCTTATCCATAGCCGGGCGCAGGGTGTTCTCACGAATGGCCACGCGCTGCTCTCCGTTATTGTGCATTTCGCAGATAGCGCAAAAATAAATCTCCTCCCGACGGGTTCTGCGCATGCCGAACTTGGTCAGGGTGTCCGTCTGCGTGTCGAACTCCTCGATATACACAAACGGCTTGACTTGCTGATCCGCGATGACGTTCACCATGTCCGCTTCATCGACCGTCACTTGCCACTCCGGCAGTAACGCCTCGATGGCTGCTTTCAATTCTAACTGGTTCATATGCCTACTCTTTGTATTCCGCCTCTTGCCGGTCGCACCTCGAAGACCATCAGCATCAATAGCGCATCGAGTATGTCCGGCGAGTGGCCTATTATCAATTTCATTTTGTCCTTTGTAATGATAGCCCGCTTCTTCGTGTCGTTATCGATATCCGCTGCTATCAGGCATTCGAGTTCTTCGGTCAGTCGGGCTTTGATTGACGCATCGCTGCAGATGACCCTCAAACGCCGCTGTAATACCATTTCTGCGAGCTTGTAAGCGCATTCGCTCTTCAGGTTGTTATAGTTACCCGAGAACGAGCGTGCTTCGCCGTGAAACTGAAAAACCGCGCCTCCTACGTATGTCGGTACGTATGCACCCACTCCGTCCGTATCGACCACTATCTGGCTGTGCGGGATCGCGTTCTCCCTGCTGCTCCTCTTGATGTCCTCGACCACCTCGTCCGGCTCCATGATAGGTTCAACCGTGAGCGTGATCGTGTCGCCTGCCCGGTTGGCTCGTACGTAACTGTCTCGACCTTTCAACGCCACGTCGGCAGATATGTACTTCTTCCCGGTGGTCGTGCAATGCTCGTTCGTGAATAGGTCTGCTATCGCATCGTAATCGAGCAGGGCCGCAGGGTTGTCGTCGTACTCCCACATACCCAGTCGCAGACGTTCGCGAGTGACCCGGTCTTTGATACTTTCGAGCGACCGAATGTAGTCCGCACTTATATACTTGTTATCCTCTACGCGTGCCGGAATGAAAACGTAATCGCTCGCCAGCGTGCCCTCTTTCCACGGCTTGTAAAACTCCGTATATAGCCAGTTCTTCTTCGGGTTGCAGGTAATGAGTATCTGCGCAGGTATTTCGTACTTATCATTCAGGTGTCGTCCGATACGGGACTTCAGTACCTCGAATGCGAGTGCGTGTACCTCTCCGGCTTCCTCTATCCATCCGCCTGTGTACTCCTTTGATCCGAACCGCTCGAACATCGGGTCTTTCTTCGGGTAATACGAGAGGTCGAGAAAATCGATCTGCGACCCGTTGGCGAACTTGATGCCCTCGTCGGTATATCGAAACGCTGTGTACCCGATATCGCTTGCTACCTTGCCGAATGTGACGACTACTGACGCTCTGGTGTCGGTCAGGTTATTACGACCCACGAAATAGCGTACGCCTGCGAGGTTCGAACAAACGAGCATGAGCCATGTACAACCGAGCCATGACTTACCACCTCCACCTGCCCCACCATAGAGCAGATATCGCGCACCCTCTCCGAGTGCGCACAGTGCGTCATGCTGTTTGTCCGTCAGTTCCATCCGGTTTCTTCTTTGGCATTATATTCGCATACCTTATCGGTTGTCCTCCGCTGGTAACATCGACAGCGAGTTCCTGCTTCTCTCCCCAGCCGCGACCTTTGCCGCGATTGTTCAAAAAGTAGATTATTGCTTTCGTGTCTCCGTCCTGCATCCGCTCTTTGAGACAGTCCTCCGCGAAATCGACCTGCTCCTCGTTCATGATCTCTTCCACCTCCGCAGCAAATTGCTCGTCCTCTTTCTTCCAACGATAGAACGTCGCGCGGTCGATATTCACTTTCTTGCACGCAGTCGTAATACTCGACATCTTGTGCAAAGATTCGAGCAGTAACTTCTTTATTTTCGTATCGTCATACATGTGAGTGTCGCATTTGTTGCATTTGTTGCCCCTTTTCTTGCGATTAGAGCGCATCAAATATCTTTTGTGTGTAATTACTCGTCAAAGGGTGCGTTCGGCAGTTGTAGCGCGTTTGTGCGCGTCTGCGTGCCTACGCTCTCCCGTACGCTTCGGGTCTCGGGTACTTGATATATACCAGATGCCCAGTGCGTGACCTCATCCCCTCGCTTGCGTGCCTGCCTGCCGGCCTGTGCCATGATCGCCTCAATCTCTCGCTGACTGTCGGCATAGTACTCGGAACGCTGACCGCTTCGGTAATATAATATACAGTGCGCTTTGAGCATTTCATCGGAGACCTCTTTCGGCGGTTTCAATCAAATGATAGAACTCATTCCGGAGCGCTGCGTCCGTCTTGAACTGCCCCGTCAGTACGGCAGAGGTCATTACACCTTTCTTGCGTGCGCCTCTCGATTCCTTGCACATATGGCGACCTTTCATGACGATAGCCATAGCAACGGGCGGGTTCTCCTTTCCGAGTGCTTCCTCGAGCATGGCGATGATGTCATGACCCAGCCGTTCTTGAATCTGGAGACGGGCAGAGCAGTAGTCCACCACGCGACCGATCTTCGAGATGCCCAAAATCTTGCCTTTCGGGTTCGGTATGTACGCAAAGTAATACTGACCGAAAAACGTCCTCATGTGGTGTTCGCATAACGAGTAAAAATCGCCAGTATCAAAGACGATCTCATCGCAAGTCAGTCCGTCTTGACCGTTGTCGAATGTGGTTATCTTCGGCTTTTGGCTTGGGTCGTATCCTCTGAAGATTTCCCGGCACATACGCACGATACGGTCGGGCGTGTCTTTCAGTCCCGGACGGTTCGGGTCTTCTCCGATGAACTGGAACACGCGGCGAATGTTATCCTCCAGGGTGTCTCCTTTCTCGTCCGGTAACTCGATCCACTCACGGGCCGGTATCTCTACGGCATAGATGATGTCGTTCGCTTTGCAGCACATCTTCTTATATACGACCGCTTTCCGGTTGGCTTTGAACTTCGCCAGCGTTGCGCCACTGTCTGCTAGGTCGTCCACTATCAGCGTGTCGATGGTTATCTCGCTCGGGTTGGTTATCACCGGCTTATTGAAATACTGCGCCACCTCGATTGCGGGCAGGTAGCCACCACGCGGAATGCCGAACACATTCGTAAATATGAACGGCACTCGCTCGATAGCTTTGCAGAGCAGCAGAATGTCTGCCGCGTATTCTTGATGCGTCTTCTTCATCGCACATTCAAAATCTTTTGGGTTTGTAAACTGATACGCCACTTCGGGTGCGCTTTGCAGTACTCCACGACCTCCCGGACTATCTGCGCGTTTTTCTCCGCGTTCCCGGTGTCGCAGGGTTGCAAATAATAATAGCGCGCCTCGAAATGATCGTACTTGCTCATATCGTTCTCACCCGTCCACACGACTTTGAGTTCGTCGGCGAATAGGTTCTGGCTGTATATGTCGGCATGATCCGTAAACTCGAACTTCGGGCTGACGGTTACAAAATCGACATTGTTCGGAACGGGTTTCGTGCCGTTCGTCTCGATGGCTACCTCGTAATCGAATGCGTGCAACTCATCGACCAGGTACTCCGGCAGTTGCAATGTCGGTTCGCCACCTGTGAAGATGACCAGATCGGCTTGCGGGTACTTGCGTATCTCGGCAAATACCTCTTCCGGTGTCATGTCGGTGTGTTCCTCGTGCTTGGTATCGCAGAACGGACACTTCAGGTTGCAGCCGGAGAAACGAACGAAGACCGCAGCACGTCCGGTGTTGCGACCCTCGCCTTGTATGCTATAAAAAATCTCGTTAATCCTCATCGCTGCCCTCCGCTACATATATGGCTTTGTTCCCGGTGCTCTCCTGCACGCTGACCTTGTACGCGGTCGGTATCTGCTCACATATCCAACGAGCCATGTTCTCCGCTGTCGGGTTGAAGTCCAGGACCTCATTCAGGTTCTTGTGGTCGAGCAGTTTCTCCACGCGTGCTTTTATCAGCGTGAAGTCCTCCACCATGCCGTTCTGGTTTAACTCGCGTGCCTTACAATGAACGACCACGATCCAGTTATGACCGTGCAGGTTCCGGCACTTGCTTTCGTAATCGAGCGTCAACTGATGCGCTGCGCTGATCTCCATCGTCTTTTGTACGTAATACATATGCTTTTTCTTTTTGGGTTGCTCTAATAACGCCTCTGCCAGCGTTGGCAAAATGAATAGTACCGAAGCCAAGCCGATGACTATTCCTAATATCGCATATTCATCAAATAACATAACTCAATACTCCAAAATTATCATTTTGCCTTGCCATCCATACCGGGCTGCTTTGGCGGGTTTCACATAACTTGCAGATTCGCTCGAGGTGCGCCCTCCTCATCGCTATCTCAACTTCTATGCGGTCTCTTTTGTCTGCTTGGTTCTTGGGTACTCCTGCAAGCCTCCACACGGCGCTTTTGTATCCCTCGAGCAGACATACGAAAAATAGTGCGTGCATCGCTACCTTTTGAGGTCCGTCAATCATTGCTGTGCATGTTTATTCGTTAGTGCTATTATCGCGTACTTCTCGCAGGTCTCCACCGGCAGCGACGGGTACGCTTCCCGAATCTTCGCCAACTCGGCTTGCAGTTCTTCTGCTGTGTAGGTCTCAGGCATCTTCGTACTCGGTTGGATCATCGATACCAGCGAACGCCAGCGCCTCTTTGCGCTCGACACAAGTTCCGCACTTACCGCAGTGCTTTTCGCCGCCTTTGTAGCAACTCCACGTCTCGGCATAGTTCAACCCCATGACCTTGCCGTGTTCTGCTATCTGCCCTTTCGTTAGATTGCAGAACGGAGACAGAATACGCACGCCGTTATATGTGCCGTACGCGGTTGCTTCCGTCATCGCCTCGATGAACGTTGCCCGGCAGTCGGGATAGATAGCATGGTCGCCTGCGTGGTTCGCTATCATGACATACTGAAGACCTCGAGACTCTGCAAGCCCGGCAGCTATCGAAAGCATGATGCCGTTCCGGAATGGCACGACAGTTGACTTCATGTTCTCGTCGGCATAGTGACCCTCCGGAATAGCCGCAGCGCCCTCGAGTAACGAAGACTTGAAATACTGCTTCATGAACTGCAGCGGAATGATGACGTGCTCGATCCCCAGCCGTTGGCAGTGCAGTTTGGCGAACTCGATTTCCTTTGCAGCATGATTGCTGCCGTAATCGAAAGTAACCGCGAGGGCAATGTGCTTCGCGTATTCGTGCAGCATAGTTATCGAATCCATGCCACCCGAGACTATTATCAAAGTATCTTTCATATTGTTACTTGTGCCGCGTTACCGTAACGCTCCAGTCGGTCAAATGCTCGTTGCCCTCCAGATAGACGACTACTTTCGCATACTTGGGCTGCGCACTGTTCCATATCTCGTTCATGACGGTCTCGGCAATTTCTTCAATCAGTAAATTAAACTCCTGCTCAAAAAACTTGCGATAGTCCACAATATCGATGACCTTCCCGTCCGGGACATATTCAACTACTACGTTTACTTTCTCGCGAACGCCAGTCACCTTGCAAGTATTCACAAAGGGCTTTATTCTTTCAAAGCGGATACGCCCCCCCCCCGCATACTCAATCGTTTTCATATATTTTTGTGTGTGGTTTGTTGACAAAGTAATCTTGCGGACCTGCTACGGTTTCATATATGCGTTTTAAGCGCTCAATATTCGTTATCAGTCCGTTTGTATTCGTCTCGCTGTTATATTCGTTTACAGCGGCATATACCGCCTCTGGTACGAGTTTTTTTGCTTCCTCGGTTTTGATCCGAGACTGATGCGCTCCGTCAATGTACCCGAAACGCTTCACTCCCGTCCAGGTTGTCGAATCGCATGACGTACAAAAGTACATGTCTTGCAGTATCTCTTGAATAGTGCAACCCAGTATGTGAATATCGATCGACGGCTTCCGGCTTTTGATATACCCTGCCATCTGCCGTGTTCTCTCCCTGCGGACCTTCAGCGGAAACGCCAGCGACGAAAACGAAATGTAATCGGAGAACTCTATCATGCGGTCTAACCCTTTCACTCCATCGATAGGGTGCCAAACATTGATGACCCGGTTCGGTATGTCGCGGCTGAATCGCTCCCGATACTCCCAAGCCTTTTCCACTCCGATTATATCTTGACAGTCTATCTCGACGCAGGTCGCTCCCGATGCGTGTTCCAAAGTGAACTGTACGAGGGCATCATACCAGCGTGCTATCGTCTTCTCATCCCCAGTCCCTTTGCGCGATCCGAACAAAAGCGTGAATAGTCCGCTATCCTGTATCGTGTGCAAGTTGTGCTGAATGATATTCTGCGGAATGGCTTCGTACTCGTTACCTTTCATCCACTTCAGCGGCATGATAGGGCTTTTCGGTTTGTCAAAGACCATGCGCTCCACAAACGGGTACGCTGTGTACAAATGATAGTTCACACCCATCAGGTCGGTTGCCAAATACTGGTTCTGAACCTCTGCGCCCGCCCAGTGCACTTTGATATTTCCCGGACAATGCAACCTCATTTGACTTTTACATCTTCGAACTCTGCCAACGCCTGCTGCAACTCACTCATCATGTCGTACTTGACATCGGCCATACTCTCCGGCAGATTGATCTTGACATCCTCGCCGCGCTCGTCCTCTCCGATCATCTCCTCAATCTTGACGGGGTCGGTCAAATAGAACTCCTTGCCGAATATCTTCAGTTCGTCCCGAGTGAACTCACGCATACCCTCCCGGTCGTCGCTGCCGAATGCGATATTCTCTTTCATGATATACGCACGCAGTTTGCGAGGCGTGGTCTTTGGTATGACTTTGCACGGCACTTCTTTCAGTCCGAGGGCTTTCGCCGCTTCGAGCCGTTGGTTACCACATAGAACGACAAACGCTCCCTGCTGCTCGTAAACAAGCAAGGGGCGCACGTGTAGGTATTCAGGACTACGCTCGACGCTGCTCTTCAATAACTCGAATGCCGTCTCATCGATGACGCGAGGGTTCGCAGGTACTTCCGGAATCTGCCCCTCGTTATGTACTAACTTCGATATGTCTATCAGTTGCTTCTTCATGCCAGTATCGCTCCAGGGTATTTGCTAATCACTTCGCGAATGATCGTCTTCGCTTTCTTATTATCCTCTTCCGAAAGTTCGTGCGGCAGATGCACCTTGACGGTTATATACCCCTCTTTCTCGCCCTTTGAGCCGCTTTCGTGGTCTTGGCTGAATAGTTTATCATCTAACGTCTCGATCGCCTCCCATGCGAAGACTAAACCGTCGTGCTGGAGTTCTACTTTCTCCCACTCGTTGGCGAGGGCATCCCAGTCGAAGCGTCCGGCATTGAAGTTGTCGATATGCACATACTCACGGAGCTTTGCTATCGGTGTCTCTTCTTTGAGGACGATTGCCTCTGCCTCTTTCCAGCCGAGCGCTTTCATGGCACGCAACCTCATGTTACCACCTATCGCGATATACTTGCCCGGTTTGTCAGGTAACGGAAAAACGACCAACTCACGGAGTTCGGTCATTTCCGGGTCGTCCTGCAGAGACTGTTTCAACGCTTCGAAGCGGTCGTCTTTGATGTACCTCGGGTTACGCGGCAGTCCTTTCAACTGCCCGTCGTTCTGCTCGATGTCTTTCAGTTTTACTTTCATAAGCACGGCAGGTCGGTTATGATCCGACGACCTCCGAGTTAACACCTCGGCGCTCTACCCACTGAGCTACTACCGTCGTATTGCGGTGGCTTGGTCGCCTCCTCACCACCGCCGCCTATCATGGCTAAAAGATGAAATCGCCGGCAAAGGTAATAATAATTTTGCGAATACGCAAATTATTTTGATTATTTTTTGCTCTTTTTGTGCATTTTTTCCATTTTGCGGTCTAAAAGTTACTATTCTCGTTCCAAAATTTCCTAAAACCGTTCCAAACTTGCATAAAAAGCCACCTACGTTTCCGCAGGTGGTTTTTCGTGTTTTTAGTCGAATACGCCGTCCTCGTGGTCTTTCATGGTGCATACCCTTTCGTTTATCCACCATAGCCCCTCGATAGGCTTCGAGTCGGAATACTTTTTGCCATATCGGTATCGCAGACATTCCACCTTGCGCATACATCCTTTCCCTTTGCAATATAGGCTCATAAGTTACCTCCTTTTCTTTTTCTTTCGCCAGTAGAAAAACGGTGCTTCTGCTACTCCGCACATTTCGTACGGTCCGAACGTTGGTAATAGCCCTCCCTCGCAGTCGTGCCAGAACGGGCAGAATGCGCAAGTCATATCAATACCGGTGGTTTACAAGATTTATAATCGCGAGCGGTTCGTCGAGGTCGTACGTGCGAATCCATGCTTTCCAGTCCTCGTACGATAGTCCGTCTTTCTTGGCGAGTTCCTTACCATCGACGTACTTGTTACCGTTGACCACCGCCATGCTCATCGAGTGCATCCCGTCGCGGTCGCGCGGAAAACAACACAACTGTACATTGATCCCGTCCTCTTTAGTCAGGCGCGCTATCTCGATCTGCTTGCTGTTGTAGGGTTTCCCGGACCAGATACGAACCGACAAACAAGCCTTGCCAGCGTAGATGTCCTCGAAGCGCTTATCCCACAACTCCCAGTTGCCTCGGAGCGTGTGCAACTTCACGTCGTAATTCGGAAGCCCTGCGTCCGTGTGCTCATCGATATGCGTTGCATCATATCGGGCGTTCTTGAACTTATCCTCGAAATAGGTCGGCTTCCCTGCTCTCGGGTGTCCTACCGGAAACGTCTGCGAGAGTGTAATAACATATACTTTAAGTGCTTTCATTTCTTCGACCCTTTCTTTATGTACATACTGAAATTTTCCGGGTTCAGTTTCTCCGTCAGTTCTACTGCCCGGTGGCCTGTAATTCCATTCCGGCGCATCCACTTGACTGTCTTAATGCACCTGCCTACATATCGCGATGTCTTTTCGCATCGCTTCAGCATATAATACCTCTTCGTATCATGTAGCTCGCGCAGGAACTTATCCGTATTCGTTAGCTTGCTCATTGCTCACCTCCTTTCGCTTCAGCAACAATCTCGCCGATTGTCTTCTGCTGGGTCTCTTTGTCGCGTTCCGTGAAATACCTCAGCAGGGCATCAGCGGCTGGTCCGGTATATGTTACCGTCATCACTCGTCCGTCCTTGCATACTGTCTTGAAATAGACCTCTCGGCAGTTAAGGACTTGAACGAATGTCGTGCCGATCTTCGAACCGAATGACGTGTATCGACCGTTCTTGATGTCGGGCGGGTTCTGGTCGAGACTGACATACTTCGGCGTGTCTGGGTCTAACGGGCCGGTTATGTAATACCACTCGATAGCTTCATCGAGTTCTTTCTCGAGGGCTTTCATCTTTACTTCGTCCTCTTCCGTTCCTGAATAGGTTTTCTGCGCGTTGCGCAAATCGCGTACTTTCGCGATGATTTCATCTACATTCATACTGTTTTGTTTTTTGTTGGTTTGTTGATAAAATTATTTTTCGGCTCTGCGCGATTAACTCGCGTATCTCCTTATCCCTTTGCGGGACTGAATTACATACGCCACGACATTGCCGGATCGTGCCGCTCTTGATCCCGTACTCGATTGTCGCCAGTCGATGACCTGCGGAGTCCCTTGCGGAGAAAATCAATACGGTGTGGTCTTCGTAATAACGATTACTGCCTACGCAATGGTGCATTGCCTCGCCCTCCTCGATGAACGATTCCACGTTCGGTAATGGGTATATGACGAGGTCTTTGCCCTCCAGTTGTAACCCTCTGAACTTGGCGATGAACTTCGAGTACTTGGCTTCCTCTTTCTTTGCTGCCTCCAGACGCTGCCTGCGCCGTTCCTCTGCTTCGAGACGGTTACGCCTGCGCTGCGTCCGGTCGTGTAGTTCTTTGAGGTCTGCCGGGCACACATACTTGGGCGAGTGGTCGTCCATGTGCAAATACTGCAAGTTCCGGATCGTGTCTTTCCACATGCTGCTGTCCTTGACGATATATCCGCGACGCATACATATCTTCATCTGCGGCCATAACTCCTTGCCACCATGAACGCCGTACAGTTCAAATAACGCCACCTGCTTCGCTTCGAGTAGCGTTGCAGCGTGTGGGTCTAATAGTGCTATCATGTAGTCGGCTTTGCACCACGGCAGGCTTGTGAACTTACCGCGCACCAAAAGCGGGTGCAGGCTGCGTACGATATACATACACGGAAAATTGTACTTCTCCGACGGGTACCCATGATAGCCGTACGAATACGACTGCTTGACGGTTAGCTCCGAATCGTGTCGCCAGTATGTCCAGGAACTATACATTCCTTTCAGTCCGTTGACGTTCTTCGCGAGGTCGCAAGCCACATCGCCTTTCGTCATATCCACGTACCGCTGACAAACCTCGCCCACGAAAGTGTACTCGGCTGGTTGCCCATGTCGCCACGCACGATTGACCTCAAACGTTCTTATTACTTGGTAATCGCCCACGCATTCTAATACATTGAAATAGCCTTGATCCGTTCCGTATGTGCCGCCTCGGTGTGGGTACGCCTGCACGCGCTTGTGGCAGTTTGGGCAGATAGTGTTCTCGTACCGCGCATTTCTTTTGAGACAGTGAGCCGGTCGGTTGCGCCTCTTGTGAGTAGCGCCGATTTCCTTCAGCATATTTGCATCAACGCTCGTCTGGTCTATCTCCCACATATCCGTCTTGCGCTTCCATTCGTGGCCGCACTCGCGGCATACGCATCGACCGGACATGTACTGCGTTGCTGACCACCAGAACGCTTTGCGGTAGCCGATTAGCTTCATCTTCTCCGTAATCGGTTTCAGGGTGTCTCTAATGGCCACCGCCTCGCGCTGTCTCTTCGTCTTTGGTTCCATAGTCTTACGCAAATAAGTCTAACTGAACGAATGTCTTTCCCGGTTTGGCTTCTGGCTTGCTCGGTTTCGCTGTGATCTTCTTCCGCTGCTCCTCGATAGCCCTTTCCATCGCCAGTTTGCGAGCCTGTTCCTTTTCCTCTTCGGTCAACTCGACTTTAGCCGCAGCCTCTTCCACTTTGGAATGCTTGCCGGGCATTGCTCTCCAGCCGCTCTGCTTCTCGACTTTGATATTATCTTCGTCGTAGTAATGCACAGCCCAACCGAAGACCTTTTCGTCCTCCAGATAGCCACTACTGCCTTTGATCTCCTTACGAGCCTCTGACATGATATAGTCCACGCACTCGTCGAGATTCTTATTCGGCTTTGCGTAACTGATTGCGAACTGCGGGTCTTGCGCTGCCCGCTCGTCCAAATACTTTTTGATAACGTCTTTCATCTTTTCGCTGTTTTGATAGGTTATAAATTCGTGTTCTTGGTCGCCTCTAATATATTCTTGAGAACCTTTTCCGCTCTCGGTTTGTACGTGAAGCATAGCAGGTGTCCGCGAGGGCGATCCTCTTCGCATTTTATTACGTCGTGCTCCACTATTAACGGTGTGCCGTTCTCTAACTCTACGGAATAGTATTTCTCACCTACTTTCGGGAGTTCTACGAGCCTACCGAGTTCGTCATTACTAACATATCCGTTCGCCTCCATGAATCGCCAGTACTGCGTCTCCTGCTCTTCCGTTGCTCGAATGATCGTAATCTCATCGTCGCTCTGAGCTATCGGGTGCAATAGGCAGCAGAGGCATAGCTGGTGTCCGGTGCTATCCATCTCCCAGCGAATGACGAAGCCTTTCTCCGCATTCTCCAAATTGAAATGATCGAACACCGCCATAAAATAGAACTGCCGGTTCTGGCCATGATAGATGCAAATCAGGTCGCCGCTCTCGATATCGAGTTCGCCTCGCCAGATATATACCGCTTCCCGGTCTCCGTATTGCGAGTGCCCGTTCTTTTTGATATACCAGCTGTGCTTGTGTCCGTACTTATCGAGATTGACTGTCTCGACGATTATCATGTCATTCTTCTCACCGCATTCGGTTGCGATGACCCGAACCTCTTTGCCGCTTGCGCTCACTAACTTGTAGGGCTCTCCGGCTTTGTCATACTTTGCCGTTTTCGACGGCGAGTATTTTTCAATCTTTAGTGGTTTCATCTTTCTTGTTATTGTTAAAAATCAAAACTTAATTGTACGGGCTTTCCTTTCGGTATTTGTGGAATTGTCCGCTCTTCTGCTTGTGGTGCCGTTGTAGGCGCTATTTTCGCCTCCTGTGGCGGTTCTTGGGTTGTCCCGGTAGATTGTACTTGCTCGGTGTCCGTTCGCTTGTGCGGGCGTGCGTATTCGAATAGCACTCCGTACGATGCGAGTTCGGCTATCTGCTTGTTACGTTCCGCGTTCAAAGCGTCCATGTCTGTGTCCGGTGTGTACTGCCATACCCACGACAGCCACTTGCCTTGAATCATCACGCGGTCGATATGCCATGCCGCCCACTGCTCCAGCATCAGCGCGTCCATATGAACGACCTCGCCTCTTACGCTGTTCAAACAAAAGTTGAGCAGGGTCATTCGGCAGCAGCGTCGGTCGATGTCGCTACCATACAGCCACGGCTCTCTGCCGTTCTCGCGCGACTTCTTCAGTCCTGCCAACGGTAGCCGACCACTTCCGCAGCAGCAGTCATGAATAGTCTCGCCCTCCGGATCGGTAACGCCCGCCATGAACGAGCAGACTGTTTCCGGTGTGAAGAACTGACCGTTCTCTCCGTGACTGATCCGGTCCATGAATATGTCACCGAAACAATCGTGATAGCCCTCTGCCGCTTCTCCTAACAACTGGAGCGCCTGCAGGTAGTTCTCGTCTGCCCGGTGGTCGAGAAAGTTCTTCCTCTGATACTCGTCCGGGTTCGCGATGAACGGAAACAGTGCGAAGTCGATGAAGCTATCGAAATTATTTACGTAACTCCTCGAGTTGTCGAGCCGTGCAATCAGGTCGGCCAGTTTCTTTTCTGCTGCGTTGTACATATACTATCGTCTTTTGAAGTCCCTGCAGGCTGGTGTCGTATTGAACAGCCCGCGTTTGATATTGTTCTCGTCCTTGTGGCAGTGGTACGTGATCGGGTTGCCGTTGAGATCACGATTCCACTCCGCCTCGAACGGTCGGCTGAACTTGCAGTTCCAACAAAGGTTCTGCGGTTCTTGTGATTTAGCTTTCCTTGCCATCTTGGTCTCCTTTCGTTTTAATTGCGTCGTCTGCCGGTAACGGATACCAGTACGCGACATTCTTCATTAACTTACCATCGCGAGGGGTCTCGAAATAGACGCACCCGTCTTTGGTTCTTACTACCACCTTTTGATTGTCTTTCGGCGGTTCGCTTGCCGGTATCCAAAGCAGGGGGCTTGCCTGTGGCTCTTTCGCCTGCTCCGGCTCGTATGCCGGCATTCCGAGGACGTTCTCGACAACGCGTCGCAACTCCTCATCTTTTATTTCTACTTGTACTGTCATTCGAATCTCCTTTCGATTTCGAGGCCTGCCGCTTCGGCTTCTGCCGTGCAGGCGAATTGAACTCGTCCGTCCGTTGCTCGCTGCTTCAGTATGCAGTAACCTTGTACCCAGTCGGTGCCAAACTCCTTGACCATCTCCTTTTGAGTATATATCTTGCAGTACTTATCGCAGTTCAAAATATCGGATATCAGCAGCGTCGGGTATCGGTGCGTCCGTAGCAGGGTGTCTTGAATATATAAGAGCCGCTGCATCGATAGACCGTCTTTCTTGATCATCCTACCCAGCACTATCCAGAACTCTTTCGGTTGCTGCGGAAAACAAGCAGCCATCGTAGCTCCGAACTCACGCAGGCGTGCGTCGGTCGCGGGCGGGTATTGTGCAAAGATACTTACGCCCTGCTCACTCGGCTGCACCGTCCTCTGCGTTAGCGATAGCGATGCCGACTGCGATTGCGTCGTAAGCTTCTCCGGCAGTAGTTCTTGAACGGCCACCGGTTGCTGTTGGTTTGCTTGCTGTTCCATCTTCCGTCAGTTTTTTATATCTCACGCGCACCCATGATGCGAAATGCGACTTCGTGTCCCGGCGACCTTTCTGCTGCCAGTCGGTTGCGAACTCGTTCTGCTCGTAGTAAGCATCGACGTACTCTGCTATCAACTGCAGCTGCTCTTCCTCGCTGCGGTCTTTCGTTACGCCCGCGCGCCAAAAAAGCAATCTTATTGCTTCCGGATCGTCCGTAAGCCAACCTACGACCATCGCGTATGTGTGTGTACGCGTGCCGTCGTCGTGACGTGAGATTATATAATTATATATATTATTCTGCATAGTAGAGGGGTCTGGGGAGACTATCGGCATTTGCCGACTTTTGCCGACATTTGCCGACGAATTATCGGCATTTGCTGACAAAAATGTGCTATTTTGAGTATTTTCGTCGGCATTTGCTGACATTTGCCGACTTTTGCCGACATTTGCCGATTTTTGCCGATCCTCACCCCAGCGAGACGCATTCGTCTTGACCGCTCCCAGATGACCCGCGTTGCGACGTTTTTCCCGGACCTCTTCCTCGTGGGCGGCATGCTCATCGATGTCGGTGCGAATCTGCGCGAATAGACCTTTCGCCATGTCGGATAGTTCGTCCGGCTCGGTTTGTTCCATTCCATACGAGAAGATCGCGCACATGACCTCGTCGCGTATATCGCGCGTAACTGCGCGTAATACTTGCCACCACGAGTGCTTGAATCTTATGTCCTTTCCGTTTGCCATACTTTTTCGGGTCGTTTCTCCGTTTTGAGAGGGTTTCGCCTCGT
>Ga0310690_10001788_pt1 | contig 37301 bp, 36 predicted proteins | sample AusTroGonzalo_MG_2_FD_207661 | JGI IMG/M metagenome (GOLD analysis project Ga0310690, IMG submission 207661) | Bovine rumen microbial communities from tropical cattle in Woodstock, Queensland, Australia - Gonzalo_04 (v2) (version 2) | ecosystem: Host-associated > Mammals > Digestive system >...
AGGGCAACGTGACCATCGAGGTCGCCGGCATGCGCCACATCACTGTGGTGAGCACGCTGGGCCAGGTGGTGTTCGATGCCGACATCGAGGGTGACAACTACATCATGAACATGTCGCAGTACACAGCTGGCATGTACACGGTGCGTGTGGTCACTGAGAACGGTGTGAACGTCAGCCGTATCACAGTTGTCAGATAAATGACATCGCGGAATTGACTTCCGCAAAAAATTGGGCGGCTCCTTTCGAGGGGCCGCCCTTTTTTTATTATCTTTGCAGCATAAATGCTACCATTATGAAAAGATATGTCTTTTTGTTGCTTGCCTTGCTTCCTGTTATGGCCTGGGCCCAGTTTGACGCTTATTTCACCGAAGCTTCCCTCCGTGTGGACTATTGCCTGACGGGAAACCGCACACAGACCACCTATTCCCTCAAGGAGCTGATTCGCGAACCCTATTGGAGCGGCTCAAAAACCAACCTTATTGACAGCCTTGAGTTTGGTAACTACATCGTCAAGGTGTTTGAGGCGGGCACAGACCACCTGCTCTTTTCTAAAGGCTATCAAAACCTCTACGGAGAATGGCAGTCCACGACGGAGGCTCTTACCCTTACCAAGTCGTTTGAGGAGTCGGCCATCGTGCCTTTCCCAAAAGTAAATATAGATATTGCCCTGCTGTATAAGACCTGGGAGGGCGAGCTGAAAGAAGGCTTCCGTTTCACCGTCAATCCCGACGACTACTTCATCCGCGACTACAACAACCTCAATCTGCCCGTTTATGACGCTTGGATTGGTAACACGGACTATACGAAAGCGGTCGATATCGTGATATTGCCCGAAGGCTATACGCAAGCCGAGATGGGTAAGTTCGTCAAGGACTGCGACTTCTTTGTGAAGAGCCTCTTCAGCTATGCGCCCTACAACCGTTACCGCGAGAGCTTCAATGTGAGGGGCGTGATGGCTCCTTCTGCTGAGTCGGGCTGCACCATGCCGGGCGACCATATTTACAAGAACACAGTAATGCAGTTCAGCTTCTGGACCTTTGACTCGGAGCGCTACTGCATGAGCACCGACAACCGCGATATCCGCAACTTGGCCGGACAGGTGCCTTACGACCAAATCTATGTTTTGGTCAACACAAAGAAATACGGTGGGGGAGGCATCTATAACTTCTATTGCTCCAGCGCGAGCAGCAACAGCTATTCCTCAGACGTCATCATCCATGAGTTCGGACACGGCTTCGCAGGGCTGGCCGATGAGTATTATACCGACGAGACGGGCTACGACCACATGTATAACATCGAGGTGGAGCCTTGGGAGCCCAACCTCACCACTTTGGTGGATTTCAGCAACAAATGGGGCGACATGCTGGACAAGAAAACCCCTGTCCCGACGCCACGCATCCCGAAATACGAGCAGACCATTGGCGTGTTTGAGGGCGGAGGCTATGAGGCGAAGGGCGTTTACAGCCCCCACATGGACTGCCTGATGAAGACTTTCAAGGGACATGAGTTCTGCCCCGTCTGCCAACGTGCCATTGAACGGATGATTCTTTATTACTCGAAATGAACTATTTGGACATAGTCATCGCTGTCATTCTCTTCATCTTCGGATGGAGGGGGCTCCGCAAGGGCTTGGTGATTGAAGTGGTTACCCTGCTGGCTTTCGGAGTGGGCATCTATGGTGCCATGCATTTCTCCGATTTCACAGCCGGGCACTTGCAGGAAGTGATGAACATCGACCCCAAGTACCTGAATACCGTGGCTTTCATCTTGACTTTTGTCCTGCTGGTCATCCTTGTCAATATGATAGGACGGATGCTCAAGAAAACCCTGCAGGCCATGAACCTCGGCATGTTTGATAAATTGGGAGGTTTCCTGTTTGGCGCGGCCAAAGGAGTGCTGTTGTGCAGCACCATTGTGTTAGTGCTTAACAATCTGCAATTTACAGGGCTGATTAAGGAAGACGTGAAGAAGGATTCCTTTCTTTATCCTTACGTAGAGGAAACGGTGCCTTATCTTTATCAGGGCTTTGATTTGGTGAAAGGGGTCATCCACGACCTCAATGAGCCTGACGCTCCCGAGACGGATTCTATCCCTCCTGCGACGAATTCGACCGTTCTTGTATTGCTTTGAGGTAGCAGGAACGGCACAAGGGCTCGTAGCTCTCCGTTTCGCCAAGGACCACCAGTTTGTCACCGGCAATGGTACGGTGTGAATACTGTGCCTGACCTCCGCAGCGCACGCAGATGGCGTGTACTTTGGTGACGTCTTCGGCAATCGCCATCAGTTTGGGCATGGGACCGAAGGGATTGCCCATAAAGTCCATATCGAGGCCTGCCACGATGACCCGCACGCCTTGGTTGGCCAACTGCTGGCACACGTTAGGCAGCTCGTCGTCAAGGAATTGGGCCTCATCGATACCTATCACATCCACGTCATTGGCATAGAAAAGGATTTCGTTGGCACTCTCCACCGGGATGGAATGTAGCGCGGTAGCATTGTGCGACACCACGTCCTCTTCGCTGTAGCGTGTGTCTACACCGGGTTTGAAGATTTCCACCTTCAGTTTGGCGATTTTGGCACGTTTCAGACGGCGTATCAATTCCTCGGTCTTGCCTGAAAACATTGAGCCGCAGACCACTTCAATCCACCCTTGTGACTTGTTATGAGAATCTTTTTCCAGGAACATGTTAAACATCCGATTAAAATGCGTACTTTTACACCCTCATTCTGAAGACGCAAGCAAAGATATATAATATTCCGATATGAACGACAATTTTGACGAACAAAAAGAAAAGTTAATAGCCATCCAACATGAAATCAATCTGTTGCGACAGCAGGTTAACTACCTGTTGCGCAACGAGAAACCGCTCGGTCTGCTCGATTTGGACGTGCTGATGAACCGGACGCATACGCTCTACGACATGTTGTGCGCCATTCAGGTGAACGACAGCGCCGACGACGAGGAGCTTGAACTCGATGCCGAAGCCTTTGCCGGTTTGTTTGGTGACATGTCGCAAGAAGAACCGCAAGAGGAGTCGGAAGAGCCTGCCGAGGAGCAGCCTGTGGTTGAAGAGATGCCTGTTGAGGAGGAAATTGTTGAGGAAGAAGTAGCAGAGGAGGCGGCTCCTGAAGAGGAAGAGATTGAGGAGATGGTTCCAGAAGAGGCTCCCCAAGAGGAAGCGGCAGATTGGCAGGAGGAGGATGTGGCCGAGGAGGAGACCTCTGCTGAAGAAGAAGCCCCTGCTGAAAAGGAATTCCCCAATAGCGACGAATTCGGTCTGTTCTTCCGCTTTGAAGATGAGCCGGAAGATGAACCAGAGCCGCAAGAAGAAATACAACCCGAACCACAGCCCGAGCCCCAGCCTGTTGTGTTTGAAGACAGACCTGTGGTGACTGACGACGGCAAGGTGGTTCATTTTGTTGAAGAGATATCTGAGGAAGACATACCCGCCCGCGACTTGGTGAACGGTGACGAGCTGTTGCGCGAAAACCCGTTTGATATGCCTCGTATGGAGGATGGCAGCGAGGACGAGCTGGGCTTTGAGTTGACCCAGCCCGAGACCTTGGGAGAAAGCTTGATGCACGAAGACCACTCGCTGGCAGCCCGTTTCCAACAGAATCCTGTCCGCGACCTGAAGTCGGTGATAGGCATCAATGACAAATTCTTGTTTGTCAACGAACTGTTTGGAGGCAGCATGGAGAAATACAACAAATCCATCGAAAACCTCAACGACTTGAAGACCCTGAACGGAGCCATGATATATCTGAACGAGCTGAAGGTGGAACTGCAATGGAACAGCAGCAACGAGGCTTACCAGAAGCTCACCGACTTGGTTCGCAGAAAGTTTGATTGACACAGACATGGGCAAGTTGTATCTCGTTCCCACACCCATTGGTAATCTGGAGGACATCACCCTTCGGGCCATCAGGATACTGAAGGAAGTTGACGGTATCCTGGCTGAGGACACCCGTACTTCAGGCAACTTGCTGCGCCATTTGGACATCAGCAAGCCTATGATGCCCTTCCATATCCGCAACGAGCATCAGGTGGTGGAGCGTGTCGCTGACCGCATAGAGGCAGGGGAGACCTTGGCCTTGGTGACGGATGCCGGCACTCCGGCTATCTCCGACCCGGGATTTCTCCTGGTACGCGAATGCGTGAAAAGGGGTATTGAGGTGGAATGTCTGCCTGGCCCTACGGCGTTTGTACCCGCTTTGGTCAACTCGGGCTTGCCGGCTGAGAAGTTCACTTTCGAGGGTTTTCTGCCTCACAAGAAAGGACGGCAAACCAAACTTCAAGCCGTGGCTGCCTATCCTTACACGACGATTCTGTATGAGTCGCCCTTCCGTTTGCTGAAGACCTTGCAGCAACTGGCCGAGGTGTGTGGAGGCGGACGGCACGTCAGCGTGTCGCGTGAGCTGACCAAGATTCATGAGGAAAATGTCCGTGGCACCTTGGACGAAGTGGTCGCATATTTCTCCAAGAAAGATATAAAAGGCGAAATCGTCATCGTGTTGGAGGGGGCTTCAGACCCATCTCCTGATGACGATTTGGAGAACATAGGCCTATAGGCCGAAGAATACGGCTTCGTTAAAACTTGAGAAACAACCTTTGGAGGAAACCAGGCTTGGCGTTGGGATCCTTTTTGAGTTGGCGCTGATAGGCCGTCAGGCGTATGGCGAGGCTGTTTTTCACACCGTTTGAGGTGTAGGTGGCCCCGCTGATGGCATCAACGTCTGTGCCCAAAGCCTCTTCAACAGTGAGTCCGTCCCAGGAATGGTAGAAGCCTGCTTGTTCGACGCGTTCGGCAAAACGGGGTGTCTCGTGGTTGGGCAGCATGACAACCTGCTGGATGCGTCCCTCGGCATCCAAGGCGATAGCCAATGGCGTATTGCCATTGTAACCCTTCACCGTTTCAGCATAGGGCATGGTGTACAATAGGGTTCCGATGACCCTGTTTTCGGCATCCTTGATTTGATAATAGGCAGTATCAATAGCTTGAACTTCAGCGGCTTCGCTGAAATAGGGAGTGACGCGTTCCAAAGGCACTTGGGGCAGTTGCACCGGTGCCTGACCACAGCTGTTGAAAGCAAGGGCAGTGCCAACGAGCAGCCCACATGCAATGATTCCGAAGGTTTTCATCTGTTTTGATTCCTTATTTTGAAATTTTTTGCAAAGGTACGGAAAATTTGACTTCTAGGAATCCCCGATTAAAACAAAAACCTTTATCTTTGTGCGTCCTTAATCAATTGTCAACAATTAACTGTCAACTCTATGCTAATCATCGGTATCGCAGGCGGATCAGGTTCTGGTAAGACCACCGTCGTCAAAGAGCTCGTGCAGCAACTGCCACAAAACTCCGTGTCGGTCATTTCACAGGATGCCTATTATTACGATAATGGCGACAAAAGCCCTGAGGAGAAGAAACAGATTAACTTCGATCATCCCGATGCCATCGAGTGGGATTTACTCATCAAGCACCTTGACATGCTCAGAAAGGGCGAAACCATTCCGATGCCGATTTATACCTACGTTACTTGTGCCCGTTCGCAAGAGGTGATTTATGTGCACCCCACTGAGGTTATTCTCGTTGAAGGCATTATGGTGTTGACGCAGGAAGAGTTGCGCAAGCGTATGGACATCAAGGTGTTTGTAGATACCGATGGCGATGAGCGTCTGATGCGCATCATCCGTCGCGACATTGCAGAGCGCGGACGCACTTGGGAGGATGTGCTACGTCATTATCAGACTTTTGTCAAGCCTATGCACCAGCAGTTTATTGAGCCTACCAAGCGTTGTGCCGATATCATCTTGCCGCGTGGTTCCAGCCCAGTGGTGGTCGACATCCTGGCGTCAAGAATCAGGATGCACTTGGGGAAGTGAGAAAGAACTCCTCCTTGAAATTCACGAAATATACCCGTTGTTGTGCGCGTGTGAGGGCGGTGTAGATCCAACGCAAGTCCTCTGTTTCAAGTTCATCTTTTTGGTTGAAAGCCGAGTCGATGAAGACGGTGTTCCATTGTCCGCCTTGGGTCTTATGGCAGGTGAGAGCATAGGCAAACTTCACCTGCAAGGCATTGAACCAAGGGTTTTTGCGCATTTCTTTGAAACGTTCTCTCCGGTTGGGAATGTCGGAATAGTCCTCCTCAATGGCGGCAAAAAGGCGCTGGTTCTCTTCTTGGGTGAGCGAGGCGCTGTTGCTGTTCAGGGTGTCCAATAGGATTTTGGCCTCGATGTTGGGTTGGTCGGGATAGTCGATAAAACTTAGCTCGACATCAGCGAACCTGAAGCCGTACAGCTCCTCAAACCTCCTGATTTTTCTCAATTCAGCCATGTCGCCGTTGGCGATGAAACTGATGGCGCTGTTGCCGTCGGCCCAGAAGTAATTGTTCTTCACCACCATCAGGCGGTCGCCAGTGGCAATCTCCCCTTCGATGTTGAGGATGCGTCCGCGTATGGCCTGATTGAACATGTTGGCCCGTTTGTTTGACTTGCACACGATGACGGCTTCGTTGTCGGCATTTTCTGAGAATACCCTAAAGAGTAATTCCTCAAAGGTCTCAGGTTCAATCTTGTCAATGTCGGGGTAGCGTTCGATGTCGAAGAGGGGGAGTTCATACTCGTAGGCGTTCTCTTTCAGCCGTTCTCGAATCTGTGTGGCGTTGTAGAGGATGCCCGACTCCAAGGCCTGTCGCTTTACCTCGGTGAGTTCGAAAGTCGCGGCAGTGATGGGGAATTGTGCTTTCAGGTAGTCGCAGTCGAGGGCGAGACTCTCGTTGCTTTCGACTGGGGGCAGCTGGGCAGTGTCGCCAATGAGCAGCAGGCGGCATTGCTCGCCTGTGAAGACGTATTCCAGCAGGTCGTCCAATAGGCTCTTACTGCCAAACTCGTGTTGCTCGCCTATCATGGAAGCCTCGTCGACGATGAAGAGGGTGTTTTTGCTTTTGTTCTCGCCTCGTACTACACGGATGCTGCCGTCGGGGAAGGCCTTGGCTTGATAAATGCGACGGTGTATCGTACTGGCATTCTGTCCTGTATAGCTTCCAAGCACCTTGGCGGCGCGGCCCGTGGGAGCGAGAAGTACATATTTCATCCCGAGGGAGGGAAGTGTCCTGACTAGCGTTTTCACCAAAGAAGTCTTTCCTGTGCCAGCATAGCCACGCAGGATATAGGTGGGATGGGCTTTGTCGGAGAGCAGGAAGGCGGCCAGATGGTATAGCACAATGGCTTGCCCCTCGGTAGGTTCGAAACCAAAGGATTGCACTAATCTTCCATATAACACGTTACGGCTTAGCATGATGCATCAGAAGGGATAGCCAATGCCCCAGACCAGCTTAAAGTTTCCTTCTTCTGTGTTGCCGAAGCGCCAATGGCTGCCGTTTTCGCCCCTATAGGGATTGCGCATAGCGTAAGCCAGGTCGAGGCGGATGATGAGGAACGAGACATCAAGGCGAATGCCGAAGCCTGCGTCAAGGGCTATCTGATCATAGAAAGTGTTGAAACGGAATTCGCCATTGGGCATGGCTTCGTTGGGACGGAAGGTCCAAATGTTGCCCGCATCGACAAAAATGGCTCCGTTGATGATATTACGGATGGGGAAACGGTACTCGGCATTCATTTCCAACTGTATGTCACCAATTCTCTCTATGTCTTCACCCGTTGGGACATAGGCGCCGGGACCTACGCCACGGTAGACCCAACCGCGCAGACCGTTGGCACCTCCGCTATAGAAACTGCGTTCGAAAGGTAAGTCCAATGAGTTGCCGTAAGGGAGACCCAAGCCGATGAATTGACGGAACACCAGCCAGTTTTCTTTGCCCAGATAGAGGTGCTCGTGGAGGTCGTAACTGCCTCTCACATATTGCGCATAACGCACGCCGAACAGTTCGTGGTAGCCCTCTGACTCGGTGATGAGTTTGGTGTTGTTGAAGAGGGAAAGGAGGTTGCCACTCGATTCAAAGTCGGCACGCATATAGATGAAACTGTTTGTTATGTTTGGGCGTTGGGTGCTGTAGGTAAAGGCATAGCGCAAGCCTAACAGCATGTGGTTGGTGTATTGGTCTTTCTTGCGTTGGTTGGTCTGTTGGTCAAGATATGCTTGAAACTGGGGGTTGATGTTGGAGATCTTGACGCTGTTGAAGAAGATGGGCGACAGGGTTTGGCGTATGCGGTTGCTGTTTTTCCAGTCGTAGCTGAACGAGGCGGAAGAGATGAAACGTGAATAGTAATAGCGGATTTGCATGTTGTAGCCCGCTGAGATGGAAGTGCTGGGCAGGTAGTCGCGGGCAAAGTCGGAATGATGGATTGGGCTTAGGAACCATGGGAAACGGATGCTGGCCGCGATGCCTAACTCATGGGTATTGAAGACACGCTTTTCTTCGCCGCCCTCGTTAAGGTCAAGATGGTGCTGGGCTTCCAGACCGTACTTCAGGCTGAGTTGGAAGGACTCGGCACCTCGGAACAGGTTCCTGTTGTTGTAGGAAAGGCTTCCCTTGACGCCCAGGTCGGAGTCCGAGCGCGTACCTTCGGCTTGTACGGTGAAGGAGTGTCTGTCAACTTGTTGCATCGTGATGCGGCAGTTCAGCAGCCTGTCTTTGCCGCCGTGGCTGTCAAGGGTGTCGAACTCGATGTTGACATTGTTGAAGACACGGTAGTTGGTCATCGCCTCATAGGTGCTGGCGACACCACGCATCCGATAAGGTCTGTTCTCGTAGATTTGGATGGATGGGGCGTAAGTCTTGGGCCTCACTCTGGGCTTGCCAATGTGGTGGAAATGCAAGGTGTTCTTGACCTTGCGCCGTCCTAATTCCAGATTCAATGTGGAAGTGTCAGCATAGGGCTCACCCATGCGATACAGTGAGAACTCGGGATAGACGTCAATTCGGTTGATTTTGTACACTTCGTGCGACAATTCATCATCCTTCACGCGCATGGTCACCTTCAGCGACCGGTTCCTGAAATTGCTGTCCACTTCATAGTAAAGGTGGTCGTGGTTGAAGAAATAATAGCCTGAGTTATTTAGTCGCTCCGTGATTTGTTCGCGTTGGTCGTTCATGTCGTAGGCGTTGTAAATATTGCCTTTCTTCACAGGGAACGAGACACTGTCGCGCATGATGGTGCGTCTCATCAAGCTGTCACTGATGATGTACTCCACATCGTTGATGGTATAAGGATCGGTGGGGTAGACATAGTAGGTGACATAGGCCATCTTATCTAGAAAATAGACTTCGTTGGTGACGAGGGAATGGAAGTGCCCTACGTTGTCGAGGTAGCGCATCATCTGTGTTGATGAGTTGTCAGCTTCGATTTTGTTGTAATAGACGGGCTCTCGTCCGAAGTTCTTATTGATCCATTTCCAAAACTTGCTATTGGGATGGCGCTTTGCACGGTAGTACAACCTTGAGGGGATGTTGGACTGGTAAAATTCCTTGTAAGGCTTGATGGTGACGTACTTGGAAAGGTCAGAGGCATCCAAATCCTTGTATTCGTTTTCGATGACAATCTTGCTCTTTTTGACCAAGTATTGTCCTTCGGGGACAAAACTATCGATACCACAAGACGACATGAAGAGCGTCAGCAGCAAACCAAGGACGATATGTAGCTTTTTACCTCGCACAGGTGTAGAGATTTGGCGCAAAGGTAAAAAAAATACTCTTACACCACCTCGGCCACAGTGAAATTGCTGCCACCGATGAAGACTACGTCGCCGAAATGAGCTGCGTTCACCGCTGAACGGTAGGCGTGACTGACCGATTCAAACACTTGTCCACGCAGACCCATGTCGAAAGCCTTTTCGGCAAGGATGTTGGCATCCAGGCCTCTTGGGATGTCGGCTTTGCAGAAATAATACTCGCAGTTGCGGGGCAGCATCTGCAAGACGCTGTCGATATCCTTATCGTTGACCATGCCGAGCACAAAATGTAAACGGCTGTAACTCATCTCCGCCAGTTGCCTGACCACTTCGCTGATGCCTGCCGGGTTGTGGCCTGTGTCAGCGATGGTGAGCGGGTCTTTGTTGAGGATTTGCCAACGTCCCATGAGGTGAGTGTTGCGGATTACTCTGGCGATGCCGTCACGGATAACGTCTTCCGTGAGGTTGAATCGTTCGCGCAACAGGTCAATGGCGCAGATTACGGTAGTCAGGTTTTTTTGTTGGTAGTTGCCCATCAGGGGTATTTCGAGCGACTCCAAATAGAGTTCGCTGTTTTTCCATATGTCGAAACGCTGTTCCGTGTAAGATTCAATGTGGATTTTGTCGCAGTCAAACAGCTGGTCGGCAAAGTAGATGGGGCTGTCGCATTCCTTGGCTTTGTCGATGAAGACTTGTTGTGTCTCGGGATGGGTCTCTCCAATGACCACGGGGATGCCGGGTTTGATGATGCCGGCTTTCTCGTAAGCGATTTTGGCACGGGTGTCACCAAGGAACTTGGTATGGTCCAGGTCGATATTAGTGATGACGCTAAGCTCGGGGGTGATGAGGTTGGTGGAATCAAGCCGTCCGCCCAAACCTACCTCGATGATGGCGATGTCAACTTTCTCCTTTGAGAAATAGTCGAAGGCCATGCCTGTGGTCATCTCAAAGAAGGAAAGCTCCATCTTCTCAAACGCCTCTTTGTAGGTCTCCGTGAACTGCATCACCTTTTCCTGAGGTATCATCTCACCGTTGATGCGGATGCGCTCGCGGAAGTCGCGAAGATGGGGCGAGGTATAGAGTCCAGTCTTGTAGCCTGCTTCCTGAAACACGGAAGCCAGCATGTGGGAGACGGAGCCTTTGCCGTTGGTGCCAGCCACGTGTATCGACTTGAAGTCGTTTTGTGGGTTGTTCAGGAGATTAAAGAGCTGTATGGTGTTGTTTAAGTCGGGTTTGTAAGCTAAAGCGCCGATGCGTTGATACATCGGCAGCTTGTTGAACATCCAGTCGAGGGTTTCTTGATAGGTCATATTTACTGGTTGATGACAAAGTTATAGGTGATGGTGCCGTGTTGTTCCTCGGGCGCATTGGGGTCGGCAGCGAAGGAGGAACGTAAGGCGGCTTGTATGGCTTTCTGACGCATCTCGCCGTTGATGATGGTAGTGCCTTTTCGGGCTACTTCGGCTCTGACGACCTTTCCAGTCTGGTTGACCCAGATGTCGACCACAACGGTGCCTTCCTCGCTGAAGTTGTCGTCGGGACGATGCAGGCTTTTGGCCCCACGGCCTCCAAGGTCGTAGCCCATGCCGTTACCCTGGCCTCCATTACCTTCATATTGCTTGATGCCCGCCAGTCCGTTGGGATTGCCTTGGTCGCCAGGTTGCCCTGTGACGCCTTCCGAGCCACCCGATTGCGGGTTGTTGTTGCCTTTGAACAAGGCTCTTTGGTTGACGGTAGGCTTGGGCTCCTCGGCAGGCTTCTCTTGCTTCGGTTTGGTGTTTTTGGGCTTCTCTATCGAAGGGGCTTCCTCGTTGTTTTGGGTGACGAGGTCCTCTTTGCTTTTACTGGCTTGCTTCTGGGGTTGGGCGGCCTGGGGGATGGCTGGCTTCTCGGGCTGTATGTTGCCCATGCCTTGGTTCATCATACCTAAGTCGACTTCTACACCTTCCTCGCCAGGCAAAGGCAGGGGTGTCCTGAAGGCCATCAGAAACAAGACGAGTATGGCCAAGGCGTGAACCACTATGGTTCCCACTGCAGCTATGCTCTTGTCTTTCTTTTCGTTGTTGTTCATGATGGACGGCTTTTATCGTTTGTGTGAGGTGGCCAGAATCACTTTGTGGTTGTTGCCAGTGGCATTGTTGATGTCGTTGACAGCGTCAATCACGTTGACGATGTATTGCACGGGGACGGTCTTGTCGGAGCGCAGCACCACGGTGGCCTGGGCGTCATTACCGATGCCAGCGTTGATGAGGTCCATAAGCTGTGTCTCGTCGGCCTGTGTCTCCTCGACGAAGTACTGATACTGATCGTTGATGTAGACGGTGACGGTCTGCTTGGCCATAGTTTTACTGTTGCTCGAAGGCAGCATGAGCTTGATGGCGTTGGGCGCGACGAGGGTCGAGGTCAGCATGAAGAAAATCAGCAGCAGGAACACCAAGTCCGACATGGACGAGGAGTTGAACGTGGGTTCGACCTTATTTCTTGATTTGATAGCCATAGCTCGATGGTGGTTATGCGGGTTCGTTTAGGACATCCATAAACTCGGTCGCCTTGGCCTCAAGCAGGTTGACGACTTTCTGTATCTTGGTTGAAAGGATGGCGTGGAAGAAGTAGGCAATGATGCCGACAATCAAACCGCCTACGGTGGTTACCATAGCTTCGTAGATACCTGACGACAGCAACTCGATGTCAATATTGTTGCCAGCCATCGACATGTTGTAGAAGGCGCGAATCATGCCCGTCACGGTGCCTAAGAAACCTATCATAGGTGCAGCACTGGCTATCATGGCGAGGATGCTGACACCGCGTTCCAGCTGGGCCACTTCCAGGTTACCCACGTTTTCAATGGCTGAGTTAATGTCGCCCAAAGGACGACCGATGCGTGAAAGACCTTTTTCAATCATGCGTGAGATAGGGGTGGAGTTGCCTCTGCACAGGGCTTTGGCGGAGTCCAGTTTGCCATCTTTCATGTATTCGCGGATGCGGTCCATGAAGCTGGCATCGTATTTCATCGCACGCGACACGGCGATGTATCTTTCGATAAAGATGTAGACGGCGACCACCGACAGGATGGCCAACAGCACCATAATCCATCCGCCCTTGGAGGCAAGTTCAAGGATGGAGAGCTTGATTTCAGTGGGTTGGGCTACGGCTTCAGCGGCAGTGCCCAAATCGTTGACGGTTTCTTGGATTTGAAGGAGATTCATATCAATTGTTGTTTTGTTCTACCCATTAACTGCGATTTGTTCTGAATTATTGCATCATCTCATGTCAATGATGTCGACTTTCGGGTGCTTCTTCGTGTCGAAGGTGAAGAAGTCATCACCTAATTCTTGGTCGAATTTCATCTCTTGCATGGTGACAATCAGTTTCGTTCCGTCATCAATATACACGTCCAAACTGTTGATGGCCAGTTTGCTGACATTGGCCCGAAGGGTGACGCGACGGTATTGTCCCTTAGGGTTGGCCAGCTCGATGGTGGCGTTGCCTTGGGAGTCAATCGTGGTGAGGGTGGCGGCATAGTTCTCGTCCAACGAGGTGAGGAGTTTCAAAGGTGTGTTGTCGGTGCCGTCCTCAGCATTGCTGATCATGACCTCACCGTCGTCAATGAGATACGTCCAGATGGTTGTGCCGTCCGAGACGATTTCCTGCTCCACCATCTCCACCTTGTAGGCATTGCCTTGCAGCCAGCCTTTGCCTGTTTCTGGCGCGGTGGTCACGTCGGAGTTGTTGATTTGGTATTGGTAGGTCATTTCCACATTTTTGTGGCTCTTCATTTGATTGACCAGGATTCGGATAAGGGCCTCTGCGTTGTCTTGGGCGTTGGCGACTTGCGCCATCAGCATCAACACAAGACTTGCGATGATAGTTCTTGTTTTCATTTTCAAATTCCGTTGTCTTTGTTGTAAATGTCCCGCAAAATCTGTTCCAAAGCGAATTCGTCTTTGACTTTCACTTCGCGTGACTTGCTGCCTGAGAAGGCACCGACGATGCCTGCGGCCTCAAGTTGGTCGATGATGCGGCCTGCGCGGTTGTAGCCGAGTTTCAGCTTGCGCTGTATCATCGAGGTGGAGCCTTGCTGGGTCTGCACCACGATGCGGGCAGCCTCTTCAAACAGGCTATCGCGTTCGCCTTCGTCATCAATATCCACACCCTCACCTTCTTCTTCGGGTACCTCGGGCAACAGGAAGGGCTCGGCATAGCCGCGTTGGGCTCCAATGTATTCGGTGACGGCTTCCACCTCTGGTGTGTCGATGAAGGCGCATTGCAGACGGACAAGGTCATTGCCCGTGGAGAGCAGCATGTCGCCTCGGCCAATCAGCTGGTTGGCGCCGCTTTGGTCGAGGATGGTCTTCGAGTCGACCTGCGAGATGACGCGGAAGGCGATACGGGCCGGGAAGTTGGCCTTGATGGAACCCGTGATGATGTTGACAGAAGGACGCTGCGTGGCGATGATCAGGTGGATGCCGATGGCACGAGCCAGCTGGGCCAAACGGGCGATGGGCGATTCCACCTCGCGGCCAGCTGTCATAATGAGGTCAGCAAACTCATCAACAATCAGCACGATATAGGGCAGGAAGCGGTGACCTTCGGTGGGCAGCAGCCTACGGGCCTTGAATTTCTCGTTGTATTCGATGATGTTGCGGCACTCGGCCTGCTTCAGCAGGTCGTAGCGCTGATCCATCTCAATGCAGAGTGAGTTAAGGGTGCGCACCACCTGTTTCACGTCGGTGATGATAGCATCTTCCGTATCAGGGAGCTTGGCCAGATAATGCCGTTCGATGCGGTTATAAAGGGTCAGTTCCACCTTTTTCGGGTCGACCATGACGAACTTCAGCTCTGAGGGGTGCTTGCTGTAGAGCAGCGAGGCGATGATGGCATTCAGACCGACTGACTTGCCTTGACCTGTGGCACCTGCCATCAGGATGTGAGGCATCTTGGCGAGGTCGAAGACGTAGGTTTCGTTGGAGATGGTCTTGCCGATGGCGCAAGGCAGGGCGTATTTGTTGTTCTGGAACTTCTCGGAGGCGAGCACGCTCTTCATCGAGACGGTCTCGGGCTTGCTGTTCGGCACTTCGATACCAATGGTGCCCTTGCCGGGGATGGGGGCGATGATACGGATGCCCAAGGCGGCCAGACTCAAGGCGATGTCGTCTTCCAAGTTCTTGATTTTCGAGATGCGGATGCCGGCAGCGGGGACAATCTCATACAAGGTGACCGTGGGACCGATAGTGGCCTTGATTTTCTCGATGGCGATGCCGTAGTTGGCCAGGGTCTCCACAATCTTGTTCTTGTTGGCTTGCAGTTCGGCTTCGTTAATTTCCGACTTTTTGTCGCCGTATTCATTCAGCATATCCAAGGTGGGGAACTTGAAGTCGCGCAATTCGTAATGCGGGTCAAAAGGCGTGTCGATGGTGTGACGCTCTATCTTGTTCACCGTCTCCTCCTCTTGCGTTTGTTCGATGACCAAAGTCACTTCGGAATCTGCGACAGGATTGCCGGTAGAGGTAGTGTCGGTAGTAGTTTCCTCTTGTTGTGACTCGTCGGTAGCATCTTGCTCGTCGATGTTGTGAATGATAACATTCTCCCTAATGCGGTTTTCGGCATAGTTGTCCGATTCGGTTTCCTCGTCGTCTTCGTCATCCGGGTCGGCTGAGAAGTCGGTATAGTCAACCGATTCACCTTTCCTCGATTTCTCAATTTCATCCATGATGCGCTGTTCTGCGATGATGGCATCCTGGCGGCGTTGCTCCTCGATGCGCTGTTCGCGCAGCTGCTTGATGTGGTTGAAGGTGAGGTTGAACTGATAGATGGCAAAGATAAGGAACAGGAGAATCAGGATGAGCAGTGTACCTACCTTGCCGATATAGTTGACCAACACGGTGTTGAGCCACAGACCTACAGCTCCTCCAAAGATGGCGCATTGTGGCACCGAGAGCGCGATAAAGCCGAAGAACATGGGAATCCAAACGAGGCTCAACAACGCGTATTTCCATAGGTTCCACATCTTGATACGGCCATTGTCGGTGAGCCATAGCCCGATGGCTGTCAGCAGGTAGACGAAGAAGAACGCCCCGAGGCCAAACGACTCCTTGATAAGGGTCTGACCCAGGAAGACACCTACTCGACCTGTGTGGTTTTTGAGGTCAATCTTTTGGCTGAAGATTTGGTAGCCCCATTCCTGATGGTGTCCGCTGAAGAAACTCACAAAGTAGCTAATCAATGCGAAGCCGAGAAACACCGCGAGGCAGATGAAAAGGATGCCGATGGCGCGACGGATGCGACTGTAGTCCCTGCTTTGTGCCTTGGCAGGTTTCTTTACCTTGGCCTGTTGCGGCTTGGGCTCTTTGTTTTTGGGTTTCGTGTCCTGCTTCTTTGGACTTCCCTTGCTTTTCTTTTCCTCTGTGTCCTCAACGATTGAGGGTATGGGTTCCACTATCTCCAGTTCAGGTACTTGCTGCCTGAATTTGTTCTCTTTACGGTTGTTTCCTGCGGTCATTTTCAGTCTTCAATTTGAAACCGCAAAAGTACACAAAAAATCCGAAAATAGTGCGTCTGTTATTTAGGAATCTTAAACATTCTCTTCCAGCGTATGCCGCCGTTCTCTTTGTCGATGGAGAGCCATACGAGGACGGGCTTGCCGACGATATGGTCTTCAGGCACAAAGCCCCAGAAGCGCGAGTCGGCTGAGTTGTGGCGGTTGTCGCCCATCATCCAGTAGTAGTCCATCTCGAAGGTGTAGCTGTCGGCCTCTTGCTCGTCGATGAAGATTTTGTTGCCGATCACCTTTAGGTCGTGCAGCTCATAGGCGTGGATGATGCGCTCATACAGAGGCAAGTTGTTGAGATTCAGCGGTACCGTGACGCCCTTCTTGGGGATGTAGAGCGGGCCGAAGTTGTCGACGTTCCAAGGATAGAGGTCGGGACGGTTGGGGAAGAGGCTGGTACTGGTGCCTTCACCAGGAGCTTGGATATTTCGCATCACGGAGGTGACAAAGGGCAGCTTGATAAGCTCGTCCGACACTTTTGCACTGATGTTGAGAATAAAGGTGTTGGGGTCGGCAGTGCGGTAGCCTTCAGTGATGTTGTATTTGTCGAGTATCTGCTTGTTGATGCCGCCAGAGGTGGTCACCACGGTATAGTTATGCTGCATGTTTTCAGGCTCATAAGTCTTCTCGTTGTTGATATATACCACGCCGTCAACGATTTTCAGCGTGTCGCCTGGCATACCGATGAGGCGTTTCACGTAGTTCTCGCGTTTGTCGACAGGGTGGCTGATGATGTTGCCGAAGTTTTGATGGTCGTTCCAAACCCGTTGGCGTCCATATTCACGGACGAGGTCGTAATAGTTCACGCTGCTTTGGAAGATGTCGCAGACGGTGTCGCCAGCAGGATAGTTGAACACGATGGGGTCGTAACGCTTCATCGTCGAGACACCAGGATAGCGGTGATAAGGCAGCTTAATCCATTCCACATACGATTTCTTGGTCTTGCTTCCAGGCAAAGTGTTGTGAACGAAGGGGAACGAAATCGGGGTGTTGGGTCTCTTGGGACCGTAGTGTATCTTGCTGACCACCAGATAATCGCCTACGCAGAGCGACTTCTCCATGCTCGAAGTGGGGATGGTGAACATCTCAAACACGTAGGTCCTGATGATTAAGGCGGCCACTACCGCGAAGACGATGGCATCAAACCACTCGCGCCCTGACGATTTCTTCGGACGCTGGGTGGTGGTGGGGTCTTGGTACTTGTCGTCCTTGACGATGAGGGGGAAGAAGATAAAGGGCAGCAGTGCGGCCATGCCTTCCTCCCAGACCTTGAACCTGCCGAAACATTTGCCCAACTCAACCAGCATCAAGAACAACATAAAGATGTTGATGTAGGGGAAGACGATAAAGAACCACCACCAGAATTTCTTCTCTTTGCGGATGATTTTCAACAGGATGTAGATGTTGTAGTAAGGGATAAGGCTGTAGTAGCCGTTTTGCCCAGCGGCTTTAAACTGCTTCCAGCAGAAAGCAATCGGGATGGTGAACAGGGCAGGGACGATAAGAATGAACAGTATCAGTGACATTTATAGTGTGTTTTTTTCAATAACGAGATAGCCTTATAGATATTGCGTGCAAAAATACAACATTTTGTTTGTTCTTATGCTTCAAATAAATCCTCCATCCCAAATACTCCCTTTTTCCCCATAAGAAATTCCGCCGCAGCAATGGCTCCGTTGGCCAGCCCCTGTCGGTTGAAGGCTTCGTGGGTGAGGGTGATTTTGTCTGCTGGCGATTGGGCACATGTGCTGTGGATGCCAAATACCTCTCCTTCACGGGTCACGTCGATAAATAACGTATGGTCGTTGGGGGAGTCGATGCTCCAGCTGTCGTAATTGTGGTTGACGGAAATGATGTCGTTGGCCAGCTTCACGGCGGTGCCGCTGGGTTTGTCCAACTTGTGGATATGATGGGTCTCTGACAAGGAGATTTGATAGCCATATCGTTCTGCAAACTTGGCCAGCTGCTTGTTGAGCATGAACATGATGTTCATCCCGATGCTGAAATTGGGGGCGGTGAAGAGGCTTTGCTGCTCTTCCATGCAGCGTTTTTTGATTTCCTCGAAGTGGTCTTGCCAGGCTGTAGTGCCCACGACAATAGGGATGTGCAGGTCGAAGCAGCGGTTGATGTTGCCTACCACTTGGTCGGGCTGGCTGAACTCGATGGCGACGTCAGCCTGTTTCAGCTGGTCGATGCGCGCTTCCCATTCTTGGGGGTTGTCGATGGTGACGACGACGGTGTGCCCTTTGGCGAGGGCGGCTTTCTCCACCTCGTGGCCCATCTTTCCGTATCCTATGATTGCGATTTTCATAATTAAAAGTTCAGTTGAATAGAGAGTCCCACTTGGGCATATTGCGGCAACAGCTGAGCTTCCATCGGTTTCAGGTAGGGGTCGATGCTCAGACTGAGGTCGTCGCTGATGTCGTATGAATATAGGTGTCCGTCCACACAAGCATCGAGGATGTTCAGACCATACCAGGCTACGGTGATGATGCTGAACAACTCAAAGTCGCGGCGATATGACTCCTTATAGGTCTGCAGCTGATTTTCGGCATACCTGTTGGCCAGTTCGGTCTCGTGTTCGTTGAGCGTTGCGCCCTCGGGCAGGTCGCCAGTCTTGTATTCGTAGGCGTGGAGGTAAGACCTGTATTCATAGTAGTTGCTGTAAGCCATATATCCCAATCCACCCAATCCGGCATAGACGATGGGCACTTTCCACCATTTCCTGTTGTAAATCTGCCCCAATCCGGGTAGGCAGGCCGACATGATGGTGGCCTTTTTCGGGCTGTGCGGTTTCTGGGCTTCCACTTTCTGAAATCCCAACAACAGCGTCATTCCGATGAGCAGCAACAGGCGGCGCGACATGATGGTTTATTTGTGGTTGAAGAGCTCCATGATGCGGTCAAACTCGGCTTCGTCCTTGAAGTCGATGACCACGCTGCCTTGTCCCTTCACGTTTCTCGTGACCTTCACCTTGGTGTTGAGGGTCTGCGACAGGGTCTTGATTTTGCTCTTGAAATGTTCGGGGATGAAGTTGGTCTGCTTCTTCTCCTTGCTGCCCGGGTTCTTGGCTTTCTCGGCCAGGTCTTCGGTTTGGCGGACGTTCATCTCGCCTTCGATAATCTGTTGCAGGAGCTTCAGCTGTTGTTCCTTGTCGGGCACATTGATAAGGGCGCGTGCGTGTCCCATGCTGATGTGTCCGTCGCGGATGGCAATCTGCACCTCGGCAGGCAACTTCAGCAGTCTCAGGAAGTTGGCAACGGCACTACGGCTTTTGCCCACCTTGTCGCTCACTTCCTCCTGGGTCATGTTGCACTCGTCGATGAGGCGTTGGTAGGAGATGGCCACCTCGATGGCATTCAGGTTCTCGCGATGGATGTTCTCGATGAGGGCGAGTTCAAGCATCTGCTCGTCGTTAGCCACGCGGATGAATACCGGTATCTTGGTCAGTCCGGCCAGTTTGGAGGCTCTCAAACGACGCTCGCCCGAGATGAGTTGGTATTTGTTGTATCCAAGTTTCCTGACGGTGACGGGCTGGATGACACCTTGTTCTTTGATGGAATCGGCCAGCTCTTTCAGGGCTGTCTCGTCAAATTCGGTACGGGGTTGGAAGGGGTTGGTCTCGATGAGGTTGATGTCGATTTCAGCAATGGCACCAGCCACGAAGTCACCCGAGATGTCCTTGCTGGTGATGTCGGTTTCAGGGCTTTGCAGGATGGCGTCGAGGCCGCGTCCGAGTACTCTTTTGTTTTTGTCAGTCATGGGAGGAGGGGCTTATTGGTTGATATGATTTTTCTCAAGGATTTCACGTGCCAGGTTGAGGTAGTTGATGGCGCCTACGCTACCGGCATCATGCATGATGATGGACTTGCCGAAGCTGGGTGCCTCACCCAGGCGGGTGTTGCGGTTGATGATGGTGTCGAACACCATGTCCTGGAAGTGCATCTTGACTTCCTCCACCACCTGCTTCGACAAGCGCAGACGGGTGTCGAACATGGTGAGCAGGATGCCTTCGATGTCGAGGTTGGGATTCAGGCGTGTCTGGACAATCTTGATGGTGTTCAGCAGCTTACCTAATCCCTCAAGGGCAAAGTACTCGCACTGGACGGGGATGATGACCGAGTCGGAAGCGGTGAGTGAGTTGACGGTGACAAGACCTAAAGAAGGCGAGCAGTCGATGATGATGAAATCGTAGTCGCCTCGGATGGGGTCGAGGGCCTTACTCATCATGTGTTCGCGTTCCGGCATGTTGATCATCTCGATTTCGGCACCTACCAGGTCGATGTGGGCCGGAACGAGCGACAGGTTGGGGGTGTCGGTCTCCACAATAACTTTGCGGAGGTCCACATTGTCGATGATGCACTCGTAGATGCTGGTCTCTACCGATTTGGGGTCGATGCCGACGCCCGAAGTGGCGTTGGCCTGCGGGTCGGCATCGATAAGCAGGGTTTTGTGCTCAAGTACGGCTAAACTGGCCGCGAGGTTGATGGCTGTCGTGGTTTTACCCACGCCACCTTTCTGATTGGCGATTGCTATAGTTTTGCCCATGATGTTTTCAATATTACGCTGCAAAATTACGCTAAATGGACCGAATTATTGCTGTCGCAAGTGAAAAGTTATCAACAAAACGGGAAAGTGTTGATAAGTTTTTGGAAAACTAAAAAAGCCGCAAACGCTGCGGCTTTTTTAGTGGTTAGGATTGATGTTCGTATTTATTTATCGAGGCTGTCAAACCAGCGGTCGATGGCACTGTCGATGTGGTTGTTGTTCTCGCCCTCGAAGTTTTCGCGGTGGCGAGGAGTGGGTTCCGGCTCATCATAGTAGTCAGCCGGCAGCTGACCCGTCTCCACGAAGTTGATGGCGTCATTCAGGCCCTTGGTCACCTTCTCAAAGTCTTCCTTATAGAGGAAAATCTTATGCTTCTCATAAAAGAACTGGTTGGCGTTTTCGTCGAAACGGCGCTTGCTTTCAGTTATGGTGATGTACTTTTCGTCATTTCTCGTCGCTTTCACATCGAAAAAATACGTTCTCTTTCCTGCTTTCACGGCTTTCGAAAATCCTGCGTTGCCGTTCATGTCTTTTTCTTCCATCATGTCTTTCAGTAATTTGATGTCTAATTCTTATTCTAAGTTGTTTGAAAAGTGGGGCAAAAGTAGGAAAAAAATGAATAACGTAGCGTTTTATGTGTTATTTTTGCCGTCAAAATCTATCGTCTTATGCAACTCAACCTGAAACGCCCCATCGCCTTTTTCGACCTTGAAACTACGGGTCTGAACACCTCGCACGACCGCATCGTGGAGATGAGCGTACTGAAAATCAATGTCAACGGCGAAGAGGAACAACGTGTATGGCTGCTCAACCCCGAGATACCCATCTCCAAAGAGTCTACTTCGGTGCACGGCTACACCAACGAGATGGTGGCCGACAAGCCCACCTTCCGCGACAAAGCCAAAGAGATAGCCCTCTTCATCGGCAATGCCGACCTGGCGGGCTATAACATCCTGAAGTTTGACCTGCCGATTCTCGTTGAGGAATTTCTCCGTGTCGATTACGACTTCGACCTCCGTGACCGCGACTTCATCGACGTGATGAACATCTACATGAAGATGGAACCACGTACGCTGAAAGGCGCCTACCGCTTCTTCTGTCATGCTGAGCTGGAAGGGGCACACGGCGCAATGGCCGACACCAAAGCCACTTACGATGTGCTTTGCGCCATGCTTGACCACTATCAGGGTGCGGAATATGAGGATGCAAAGGGGAATCGCTCGCAGGGACCTGTCAACGACATGAAGCAATTGGCCGAGTTTTCGGCTCATCACAAGAATGCCGACCTCTCAGGACAAATCATCTTTGATGAGGAAGGGCAGGAGATTTTCATGTTTGGCAAACATAAGGGCGTGCGTGTCGAGGATGTGTTTCGTAGGGAGCCGGCATATTACGACTGGATTATGAAGAACGACTTCCCGCTCTATACCAAGAAGGTAGTGACCGCCATCCGGCTGCGTATGGGAGGAAAGAAAGTGAAACAATAGTAAGGAAAAACTAAATGAACAGCAATATGAAAAGACTAGCCCTTGTTATAGTCGCCGTCCTTTTGGCCTGTTGCGGCTATGCGCAAAAGACCCCCAAGTTCACCGAGGAAGACGCCAAACAGTTCTATCGCACCATCGAAGGCGATTATTCCCTTCTCAACCAGCAAGACTCGTTGGTGGCCTCTGTCCATTTCACGCCCATCTGGGAGTCGTCAGGCAACCGTTTCCAGTGGCTCTATCTGGAGGCCTCGCGGGGTAAAGAGGTGGTGCTGCAGAAGGTGCTTGAGATCAAGCCGAAAAACGAAAAAGTGTTCCGTGTGGTGATGTACGACCTGAAAGACCCACAGCGTTTTGTTGGCAAATGGGGCAACCGTAACTTCTTTGACGGCTTCACCACGAGCATTCTGGCCAGTAAGACCAAACTGACTTTCGTGAAGACGGCCGATTTCTCTTATCAGATGAACGGATTCAAGCGCATCTCCGCATTGCCCTGCTTCCCCAAGGGAGACGCACTGCACTTCAAGTTTGTGCAGGAGGATGAGCGTTTCTATATCAAACGACTGCCTGCCCAAACCAACCGTATTCTCGGCTATCAAGGCCTGAAAGCGTTGACCGACTGATAATCACCTGTGATGAAGTATGCGTTGCTCAAGATAGAACTGACCCGAGAATTCCTGCTGAAGTTCTTGAAATTCGGTGTGGTGGGATTCTCAGGAGTGTTTGTCAACTTCGGTGTGACCTACGTCTGCAAGGAGTGGCTGAAGTGGAACAAATACCTGAGCAACATCCTCGGTTTCATCGTGGCGGCAACCTCCAATTACATTCTCAACCGTCTGTGGACCTTCCAGAGCAGCAACCCACAGATTGGGGTGGAATATGCCAAGTATTTCGGTATCGCGCTCGTAGGTATGGGCTTAGACACATTGACGGTCTATCTGCTCAACGGCAAGCTGAAATGGAATTTCTACCTCAGCAAAGTGTTTGCTGTGGGCGTCTCCACCTTGTGGAATTTCTTTGGTAATCTGTTGTTTACCTTCGCTTAAAGGAACTTGTCCAAAAACACGAACGGCACGAGTGACTCCATGCCGTCGAAGCCCATAATGGGTCCAGTTTCACCTTGACAAAGTACACGTAGCGGCACATTTGAGCGTTGCTCCACCTGCACCATCACTTGACGGCAGGCTGCACAAGGCGGGATGGGTTCGGTGAGTACCTTGCCTTCCGAACGAGCAGTGACGGCTAAGGCCTCTATCGCTACGTCGGGATACTGCGCCTGAGCTGAAAACAGCGCGACGCGTTCAGCACATAAGCCACTGGGATAGGCTGCATTCTCGATGTTGCAACCCGTAATGGTTTTGCCGTTGGACAGACGGACAGCCGCACCTACATGGAATTTGGAATAGGGCGCGTAAGAACTATAGGTGGCCTCGTGAGCCAGACGCATCAGCTCGGCATCTTGGGGGTCAAGTTCAGCCTCGCTGTCATACACGGTGTAGGGACAAGTGAAATGCTCTTTGCGCATAGTGATTCAAGCTTAGTAGCGACAAAAGTAAGAAAAAAACCTTATCGCAACATCATTGCGGCTTTTTTCACGGCTTTTACGAAGATTTCCACCTCTTCAAGGGTGTTGTAGAGCGCAAACGAAGCGCGAACCGTTCCAGGAATCCCGAAGCGGGTCATTACGGGTTCAGCACAATGGTGACCTGTACGGACGGCTACCCCCATCTTGTCGATGATGGTGCCGAGGTCGTATGGATGCACACCTTCTATAATAAAGGAAACCAAACCGCTGCGCTGTCTCGCCTGACCGATGAAACGGATGCCTTCAATCTCTGAAAGCTGCTGGATAGCGGTTTGCAGGAGTTGTGTCTCGTAGGCTTCAACTTCCGCTCTGTTGAGACCTTGCAGGAACTGTATGGCAGTTTCCAATCCGAGGGCCGCACCTACATTGGGTGTGCCAGCCTCAAATTTATAGGGCAGCACGTTGAAAGTCGTTTTCTCAAAACTTACCGTATCCACCATCTCGCCTCCAAACTGATAAGGGGGCAATTTTTCCAACCATTCCGCCTTTCCGTACAAGCCTCCGATACCCATGGGGGCATACATCTTATGGCCTGAGAAGACGAAGAATTCGCAGTCGATGTCTTGAACGTCAATAGAGTGGTGGGCTATAGATTGGGCGCCGTCAATCACTACCGGGATACCATATTTGTGGGCCATTGCCGTCATCTGCTTCACAGGGTTGATGGTGCCCAAAACGTTGGAAATGTGGGCTATCGAAACCACCTTGGGACCTTCCTGCAAAAGTTTCTCGTATTGCTCCAAATCCAAAACACCTTTGTCGTCCATCGGAACAACGAGCAGCTGACCTTGATGCCGTTGCACCATCTGTTGCCAAGGAACCAGGTTAGAGTGGTGCTCCATCGCTGTGACCAACACCTTATCACCCTTTTCAATAATACCGTGTTCAAACGACGTCGCCAATAGGTTCAATGACTCCGTAGTTCCACGGGTGAAAACAATCTCCCTTGCTTCTTTGGCGTTGATGAAGCTGGCTACCGTCTGTCGGGCATGTTCGTAGGCCTCAGTCGCCTTTTGGCTCAGGTAATGCACCCCACGGTGGATGTTGCAGTTTTCATGCAAATAATAGTCGCGCTCACGCTCAATGACGCAGAGGGGTTTCTGCGTGGTGGCGGCGTTGTCGAAATAGACCAAAGGCTTATTATAGACCTGCTGGTCCAACACTGGGAACTGCTTCCTTATTTCGTTGATATTCATCATATCTTCGAATAATCAATATCGAAATTGTAATCCTTCGGGTGGCTGCAACGCAGGACGCAGTTCTCGCAACTCGACAGTTCGCCACGCAGACGCCGTTTGATCATATCGTCGATGTGTTCGTGCAGCATCGCGTTGCCGATGTGGTTGCTGACCTCTGCGGCAAAGGCGTACATCAGCAAAATCCTCGCATTCGCCTTGCTAACACCCCTTTGGCGCATGTAGAACATTGCCTCTTGGTCGAGTTGGCCTGTGGAGGTGCCGTGTGAGCACTTCACGTCGTCGGCATAGATTTCCAGGAAGGGCTGGCTGTTGATTTTAGCCTTCGGAGTGAGGATGATGTTGCTGTTGTTCTGCTGGGCGTCGGTCTTCTGTGCATTCTTTGCCACATAGACGTGTCCATTGAAAACGGCGCTGGCTTCCTCATCCAACACGCCTTTAAACTTCTCCATACTCTTGCAATGCGGAACATTGTGGTTGACCTTCAGGTAGTTCTCCACATGCTGGGTCTTATCAATGAGATAGAGTCCGTAAACCTCAGTCTCAGCCCCTTCGCCGTCCAAGTCCACATGATAGCTGTTGCGAATGTCGCCTCCGTTAAAAGTGATGACCACGATTTTCAGGCGGCTGTCGGCCAACTGCCTAATCTTGAACTCGCGTCGGATGGAGGCATCATCGTTGACGTTTTGCAGCACATACAACTCAAGACTCGAATTCTCGTTGAGGACGATTTCGGTGACCTTCGGATCGGGTGAGAGATGGGCATCGTCGTCATACTCTATCAATTCGCGACTTTGGCTGGCGGCTAATATGAGTTGGTTGTCCATAATCAAAGTTCCTTAATCCATTCGTAGCCTTTTTCTTCGAGTTCGAGGGCGAGGGTCTTGCCACCCGTCTTGACGATACGTCCGTCGTACATCACGTGGACGAAGTCGGGGACGATATAGTCCAGCAGACGTTGGTAGTGGGTGATGACCACAAAGGCGTTCTCGCTGTTATGCAACTGGTTGACACCATGGGCCACGATGCGCAGCGCGTCGATGTCCAAGCCCGAGTCGGTCTCGTCGAGGATGGCCAGACTGGGTTCCAGCATCGCCATCTGGAAGATTTCGTTCTTCTTCTTCTCGCCGCCGCTGTAGCCCACGTTGACGAAACGGTTCTGCAGCTTTTCGGTGATTTCCACCATCGCCTGCTTCTCCTTCATCATCTTCATGAACTCAACGGTGCTCATAGGCGGAAGGCCTTGATACTCACGCTTCGAGTTGACGGCGGTGCGCATGAAGTTCTGTATGCTTACGCCCGGAATCTCGACGGGGTACTGGAAGCTGAGGAAGATGCCCTCGTTGGCACGGTCCTCGGGCGACATCCCGACGATGTTCTTGCCCTTGTACCAAATCTCACCCTCGGTGATTTCATAGCCCTCGCGACCCGTGATAGCCGCCGCCAAGGTGCTTTTTCCCGTTCCATTGGGACCCATGATGGCGTGTATCTCGCCTTCGTTGACACCCAGATTCAATCCTTTCAGGATTTCCTTGCCTCCGATGGAGACGTGCAGGTTTTTGATATTCAGCAACATGTTAGTTATCAGTTATTCAGTTGTTAGTTTTCAATTATCATTCGTTGTATTGTCGTCTTGCGTCATTGCGAGGAGGAACGACGAAGCAATCCAGAGTTGAAGCTTCATGTCTAGACTGCTTCGTGCCTCGCAGTGACGCGAAGCGTGTCATCCGACACTCCCTTCTAATGTGATGGATAGTAATTTTTGTGCTTCCACAGCGAACTCCATCGGCAGCTTGTTCAGCACGTCCTTAGCGTAGCCGTTGACGATGAGGCCGATAGCCTTTTCCATCGGGATGCCACGTTGCTGGCAGTAGAAGAGTTGGTCTTCCGATATCTTCGAGGTGGTAGCTTCGTGTTCGAGGATGCTCGACTCGTTGCCACATTCCACGTAGGGCCAGGTGTGTGCACCGCATTGGTCGCCTAATAATAAGGAGTCGCATTGCGAGTAGTTGCGTGCGTTTTCAGCTTTGGCCGCCACCCTCACCAGTCCGCGATATCCATTTTGACTGTGACCGGCTGAGATGCCTTTCGAGATGATGGTGCTGCGGGTGTTTTTGCCCAAGTGGATCATCTTGGTGCCCGTGTCGGCTTGCTGGTAGTTGTTGGTGACGGCAACGGAATAGAATTCACCCACCGAGTTGTCACCCATCAACACACAGCCCGGATATTTCCAAGTGATAGCCGAGCCGGTCTCCACTTGAGTCCAGGAGATTTTAGAGCGGTCACCGCGACAGAGGCCGCGTTTCGTAACGAGATTGTAGACACCACCCTTGCCGTTTTTGTCGCCAGGGTACCAATTCTGTACGGTGCTGTATTTCACCTCAGCATCGGTCTCTGCGATAATCTCCACGATAGCGGCATGCAGCTGGTTCTCATCGCGTTGCGGAGCGGTGCAGCCTTCCATATAGCTCACGTAAGCTCCTTCGTCGGCCACGATAAGGGTACGCTCAAACTGTCCCGTGTTGGCCGCGTTGATGCGGAAGTAGGTCGACAACTCCAATGGGCAACGCACGCCCTTGGGGATATAGCAGAACGAGCCGTCGCTGAAGACTGCCGAGTTGAGTGCAGCAAAGAAATTGTCGGTATAAGGCACCACTTTGCCCAAGTACTTGCGCACCAAGTCGGGATGCTGCTTGACGGCTTCGCTGAACGACATGAAGATAACGCCGTGCTTCGAGAGCGTTTCTTGGAAGGTGGTCTTTACCGAAGTGCTGTCCATTACGGCATCTACGGCAACACCAGAGAGTTTCTTTTGCTCATCTAAGGAGATACCTAACTTGTCGAAGGTGGCCAACAATTCAGGGTCCACCTCATCGAGGCTCTGTTTCTGCTGCCGTTTGCGAGGAGCAGCATAATAAATGATATCTTGATAGTCAATCTCGGGAATGTCGAGATGTGCCCAGTTGGGTTGTTTCAAGGTCTGCCAATGGCGGAAGGCCTTCAGGCGGAACTCCAGCAACCATTCTGGCTCCTCTTTCTTCTTCGAGATGAGGCGGATGATGTCCTCGTTCAAGCCCTTCGGCACGAAATCGGTCTCAATGTCAGTCACAAAGCCGTATTCATACTCTTTGCCAGTGACTTCGCTGATGATGTTATTGTTTGGATTGGAATCCATACGTATTCTTTATTAAGAATGATTTCAAATTAGGCTGCAAAGATACGCTTTTCTTATGGTTTGGGAAGCTTCTTTTATAATTTTGCACCAAATTTCAATGGAATTGGAACTAAACATTGGTCTTTTCAAGTGATTAACATAAAATATTCTTTATTTTATCGAAAATTTCGTTAGTTAATCTAAACTTTACTATATTTGCAGTCCAATTGCAAATGATATGATAAAGAGATTCTCTGACGCTGAAATCCTTCAAATGCTTGGACTGCGCTTCAAGCAATATCGCGTAGCCCTTGGGCTCACGCAGGCCGAACTGTCGGCAAAAGCGGGCGTATCGGTAATGACCATCCACAAGTTTGAAACCGGAACCGCCAGAAACATCACCGCAACGACGCTGATTTCCCTCATGCGCTACACAGGGCTTATCGAGAATCTGGACAGCCTGATTCCCGACATTCCCGAATCGCCCTATTCCAACCTCAACGGCAAACAAAGAGTAAGACATCATGACAAGAAACAATAAGGACATACAAACCCTTTCCGTTTCCCTGTGGGGCGTAACCATAGGCACGCTTCAATGGAATCCGCGAACCAACAACAGCCTGTTCTGGTTCTCTCCCGATTATTTCGAGAGGGAATATGATATGGCACCCATCACGCATCCCAAAGCCACAGAGAGTCCGGCTATTGCCATTCCGGGAATCAAAGACCCCAAGATTTATCAAGGACTTCCTTCGTTTTTGGCCGATTCGCTGCCTGACCGCTGGGGTAATGCCTTGTTCGACCAATGGTTCAAGGATGAGGGCTTGCATGAGAAAGACAAGACCCCGTTGACGAAACTCTCTTTCATCGGCAAGCGGGCTATGGGGGCTTTGGAGTTTTATCCTGTTTTAGACAGCGGCTTCTACGACAACGATTTGGTAATAATAGACCGCTTGTATGAGCAAGCCAAACTGATAGAGGAGCAAATAGCTGGAAAGTCCATTCCCGCAGGTGAGCCACTCACCCGACGCGCATTGACTGCCATTGGTACCTCTGCAGGAGGTCGCCAGATGAAAGCTATCATTGCTATCGCTCCCGATGGGAGTATCCATTCTGGACAGACAGGTGCCGATCCTGAATACGAACATTGCCTCATTAAATTCAACACGCCCGAGCATGCGCTATCGGAAACGGAAATGACCTACTTCCAGATGGCCCGTCAATGCGGTATCACTATCATGGACAGCCGCCTTATCGAGGTGGAAGGCGTGAGGCACTTCCTGACAAAACGTTTTGATAGAAAAGATGGTAAGAAACTGTTTATGCAGACATTGGCTGCTGTCAATCCTGACGCACACAGCTACGAAGACCTCTTCCGCACTTGCCGCGAACTGGAGATTCCCAAGCCAGAGATTGACGAACTGTTTCGCAGGACGGTGTTCAACGTCCTTACCAACAACACCGATGACCATGAGAAGAATTTCTCGTTCCTGATGTCGCAAAACGGCGAATGGCACTTGGCTCCCGCTTACGATTTGACCTTCATCATCGCCACTAACGGCATCGAGGCGGAAAAACGACATTGTATGTCCATAGGTGGAAAGTTTGATGAGATTACCATAGACAATCTTTTACGGTTGGGTCGCGACAATTCCGTGAGAAATCCTGATGAAGTGATAGAGGCTGTGTTGAAAGGCACCGCCAACTTCGAAGCACTGGCTGCTGCAAATGGTGTGGACAGTTTCCATATCGAACTCATCTCACGAAGATTGCAGGAATTACGCGGCTCGACTCCCGAATCCTCTTCTTTCAGCTTTATCTCGGAAGACGGTTTTGAAGTGTCCAACATTCGCTTTGAGCGTACCACGAAAGGCAATATCCATCTTTTGGCCAACGTGAACGGACGCGAGGAAAAGTTTGTTATTACTCCCAAGAGAGAGATTTATCAAACCATCCTTGATGCTGGATTCAACAGAATGCTTGACGAGCAAAAGAAGGCATTAGTGGAGCAGTACATTTTGTCGAAAGTTAGAGGCCGAATGGTTTAGTATAATGCGGCTTTCGTTGGAAAAAGTGTAAGAATTTGAAATTATTCATTGGAAAAAGTGTAAGAATATGGAATTATTCGTTGGAAAAAGTGTAAGAATTTGAAATTATTCGTTGGAAAAAGTGTAATTTTGCCCGATAAATCGGTAAAACCACTGCTATGCTGAAACGAAAAATAGAGAATACACTGCTTCAATGGAAGGGTGCTAAACAACACAACCCACTTGTTATCAAGGGAATCCGACAATGCGGAAAAACTTTTATTGTCCAACAGTTTGCACAGACGCACTATCGTCATGTCGTTTACATCAACTTTCTTCTGGAACCTGATAAGGCAACTGCGTTTCAAGGAGTCAAAAATGTGGATACCATCCTGATGAATCTGTCCACTTTGATGCCTGAGGCAAAATTTGTTCCGGGAAAAACATGTATTATTCTGGATGAAATCCAAGACTGTCCCGATGCCCGCACATCGCTGAAGTCATTCAAGTTGGATGGTCGATATGATGTTATTGCCACTGGTTCACTATTAGGCGTCAAAGGCTATGGAGAGCGGAAACGGAAGGAAAAAAATGAGCATCTTGGAAAGAATTCCATTCCAGTGGGGTATGAAACTATCGTAACGATGTGTCCATTAGACTTTGAGGAGTTCCTTTGGGCGAACGGTATCAGCCAAGAAGCCATTGAGGTGGTTCGCAATTGTTATCGGGAAGAGAAGCCTGTTCCGGAAGGCATTCATTATGCTTTCAAGCAGTTGTTTTATCGTTACATCATTGTTGGCGGATTGCCCGCCGCGATCAATTGTTTTTTAGAAACTAATCATTTAGGTGAGGTCGCCAAGGTTTATGATTCCATCCTTGACGAGTACAAAGACGATATGGTGAAATATGCCGACGACGAGGACAAACCTCATATCCGTGAATGTTTCGAGTCCATTCCCTCCCAACTGGCAAAAGAGAACAAGAAATTCCAGTATTCCTTGGTCCGAAAAGGAGGCCGGGCTTCGCAATTTGCCGGTAGCTTGCAATGGTTGGAAGATGCCGGAATCATTCACCGCTGCTATAACACCACACAACCCGAATTGCCGTTGAACGGGAATGCCAAAAGCGATGTGTTCAAGGTATATCCTACCGATATAGGGTTATTGATGGCCATGTTGGATTTCGGGACTCGTGCCGATGTGCTACAAGGTCGGTTGTTTGGTTACAAAGGAGCCATCTTCGAAGGAATCATGGCCGATTTTCTGCACAAAAAAGGTCAGAACCTCTATTATTATCACAAAGACAGCGGTCTTGAATTGGACTTTTTGATTCGCCAAAAAGGGGAATGTATCCCTTGTGAAGTGAAGTCGACGACCAACAAAGCCAAAAGTGTTCGCACCGTTTTGGGAAAACCCGAAAAATACCATATCCATCATGCCATCAAATTCGGTGATTACAATGTTGGTCGCGAAGGGCCGCTTCTGACGCTCCCTTCCTATATGGGATTCCTGTTAGAGTTCACTGATACAGAAGACTTGGATTTGCCGCAACTAGATATTAATGAGGTGAACCGAATGGCGGCCGGTCTTCGTGGATTTGAAGGAGACGGCAAAATATAAGTAGCGGTCATATGCCGTAGGTTAGAAACTGAACGGCTTAACACAAGGTATAGCCGGCAGGAACAAGGGGGCATACCCCCTTGTCGGCAAAGCCGCGTTAATATCTATACGAGAAAACGGCTCCAGTAGAGACTCCATTAGGCTTCCGGTAGGGACAGTGGGTCGTGACCCACTGTCAGGAAAGGCACGAGAAAGAATAATGCCCAATCAGTGCAACCTATTTGTTTAGAAAATCATAATTGACTGCTTTTGGAAGTAATTCTTCTTTTGGTATTCTCTTGTATTCCCTTTTCTCATAAATCTTTCCATCAAGATTTTCCTCTTCTTCAAACCACATTATGAATGAAGATTTGTCTTTTGAAATTGCGATATGTCTATAGCCTTGCATTGTTTTTGTTTTTTCAAAGATGCCATTTCGATAGCCAGTCAACCAACCTTGACGCCAAAGCTCATCGTTTTTTCTATTATAATACTCATCATTATATTCATCATCAGAAAACACATACACTGTGTAATCAGGATAATCACACGGTTTTCCATTTCCTAGTTTATCGTATTGGTATTTATAATAATCAATTTGATGAAGATTGTCCCGTTTGAAATAGACGTCTCTTGAGGAAGTAGATTTCATTGGGTCATATTGGTATTCTTCATCTGTTGTCCATACATTCCCAATATCTTGAATAGCCTCGGCTACGACTTTGCATAAACTAGAGGACTGTTTGTTCAGAATGATGTTTAAAATTTGGGTCTTATATTGAGTGGAAGTGACAAACGATGGGAAACCATCCATGCGAAACTCAATCTGATAGGTACCAGAATGGGGCAGTTCCAAACGAAAGTTACCATTTGCATCTGTTTTAGAATGGTACTTTGAGCCCGAAGTGTGTGTCGCGAGAATAGTGGCTCCTGAAAGAATATTTTTGTTGCTGTCAGTAATCTTTCCGAATATGTTTATTTCTTTAATACGACAACGTAATATAGCTATAGCTGCTTGGTTTTCATAAAAGTCACTTGACACTGCCAGATTTGACCGTACTGTATCATAATCAATATGCCTAAACCATACTTTACTATGGTCATCATCAAATCTTACGACAAATTCTACATTCTTTGGACCAGAATAGCGTGAATAAAAACAACATTCTGTGCCTTTTGATTGTGCTTGTTTTCCCGAAGTTTTCAGTAATGCGATTCTCGTAATGGCTTCGTCATAATAAAGTCCAGTTTCACCATACCTACTCAAATACTGACGATAGGCAACTGTGTCATTGGAATCTGCGATGGATTTCCAATACTTTATTTCTTCTGATGTGTTGTTTGTTTGTCCAACCGCCAAAAAACTAACAACTAACAAGAGTAATGTAAATAGGTTTTTCATATTGAACTGTGTTTTAATACTTCTCAACTTCTTTTATTATCGAAGAAACAGCGGCTTTCCCGATGGTTTCATCATCAAACTCGTTCTTGTAATAGTTGTTGTCGATACTTGATTTAATGATTCCAAGAACAACATCACTGTCTATTTGTTTTAATGCGCCGTCAATATCTTGGGAAGCGAAAGAAACGCCCATGCTTACCGTACCTAGTTTAGCACTAACGCCTTCTTTCGATGCTGACACTTTAGCACTAACACCTGCTGACAGGCCTCCTTCCACTGAAGCGGAGTATTGTCGATAACTAAAGGAGCCATCGGGATTCACGAGCATTTTTGGAGTCCATTTTCCTGACAAAGTAGCACCAACATGCGCCACTTCTACTCCAGCACCCACCGAGGCATCTGCGCTTGCAATGCGTGATTTACCCTTTGATTCTTTTTTAGTACGTGTTTTACCCTTGGGCACATTTATGTCGGCATTGGCAGAACCTGAGATGTTGGCTTTTATTCCTACAGAACTTTCTCCCCCATATTGCAATATGGTTCCATCCGTATCTATTGAATACACGTTCTTCTTTTTCTGTTTGTGCCAGTCTGTGTTCATCACTGTTAACTTGGCACTAACCGCATTATTAGCAACCGTTGAACCTACTTTGTTTTCTACATCTCCGTCTGAAGTGACTTTTGCACTGGCTTTGTTATCGCCCAAAGTGGCTTTTACCTCGACGATGTCATTTGCCACCACACCTTCTGTTTCAAAAATCACGATTCTGCTTCCGTCTTTTGAAACCATATATTCCTTTGTAATGGTCTTGGTGTCGGTCACGGTTGGCTTCCCTATAAAAAGAATATACTCACCTTCTTCACTAACATAATCAGGAAGGACATTGTTATTGTCCGAATTGAGGGTACCCAACACCGAAAGTAGCCTTTGACTGGTTATTCCCTTAGAAATCTTTTTCCAATCAGCGTTGTTCTTTGCTGCCTTTTTTGATGCAATTATGGTCTTAATGTTGGAAACGGTCAATGGTATTTGCTTGATTTCTTCAAGCTCAATCACCTTTTTCATTTCTTCTAATTTGTTGAGGTTGTCCACATAATCCATGCCATGGACAATCCTAACCCCAACCATTTTGTTTTCTACGGCATCATAGTTTGCTCTCAAATATTTCTTGTCGTTCAAATGGGCAAATAAATCATCGATTTCTTTTTCCAGTATCTTGGCTTTTGCATATTTTTGATACTCAACCTTGGCTCGTTCAAAGTCTTTCTCGTTCAAGAATTGCTTTAAAAACTTATCCAAATCTTCATAGGAGAGACTCATTATTCTTGGATTAATGCTTTCAAAAGAAAGACCCTTTATATTGGAAGCCATAAGTGAGTATTTGTTGTATATGGAAGTCATATTATGTTTTTGTGACATCAGTTTTGCACGAGCCTCATGTCCATCGTAACCTAACGAGATTTTGTCAAACTCATTTATTACATATTGCATTCGAACGATATCAATGCAGTCATTATAAAGCATTGTATTCGCTTCATTAATTAGTTTCCTTTCTTTTTCCCTTCTTTCTCTTTCCCATTCTCGTCTTCTTTCTTCCCATTCCCAATCATAATTGTTATTTGAGCTTGAGTTATTAGATGAATAGGAACTATTGCTGCTACTTCTATCTCTGTCTCGGTCTCTATCACTTGAGCCACTACTACTTGATGTATTAAATGATGGTTTGTCAACAGTAATACTCCCCGACGAATACTCACGACCTTGAAATTCAATACTATATTCGCTTTGAGCGGTAGCAAACACCTTAAAGCAAAGGAAGACAACTACTAAATGGAGTTTCAATGTGTTTTTCATGAGAATAATATTTTATGATGACTGTTTTGTGTTTATCGCGTTAGTAATGACACGAAAAAAGCGTGGAAGTAAATCTTGCTTGATGCTCGGGTTTCCACTCCCTTCAGTCTAACAAGTTTTCCACGCCAAATACATGGCGTTTAGAAACTTATTCTTGACTGAATGTCCCCAAAAGGACTGTTGTGGAAAATTGAGCATCAAGAATAGCCTCAAATCGCTATTGTTCTATGTCAATATGTTGTTTTCTTTACATGATTCGTTTGTTTGATTGGGTGCAAAGATAAAGGTTTTTGGAAACATTGAGTAAGACAACGTGGAAAAAACATGAATTTGTCTTTCGCAAAAAGGGATGCTCTCTCTGTGATTTTAACTGCAACAACTGCAACAAACTGCAACAGCAATCGTTTTAATGAGCCTAAACTTGAATGGAAATATTTGAAATCCAATATATTATCATGTTATTACCTGCTTTCGTTGTCATTTGGTCATTATGTCAATAACGTTTTCGCATCGCAAGATGTCCTTTTCGACTAATGACTAAATGACTAGGGTAGGGGAGACGAAATCGATCCTATGCTTCAAGCTGGTTGCTCCGTTGTTGCTCCGACATAGGTCCGACATAGGTCTAAGATAACACGCACAAACTCTCGATGAAGTATCAATCAAGCGAGGGTAGGGTTTCGGTAAAGTTTCGGTTGAGTTTCGGTTAAGTCTCGGTAGAGTTTCGGTCTTAGGCATCAGTTTTGCCACAATTTTTCCTGCTCAAGCCCCTCCCCTACCCCACCGCAATCGGCTTGTCTTATACTTGTCTTATACTGAAATAGGTTGACACATTTAGGGACAAAATAAACAAATGTGTTAATCGTATGAGAACAAAAGAAATGATTCCGCTGGAGAGACGCGAGGAGATCATCTCGATATACTTGAGCGGAGAGAACAGCTACAAAGAGCTTGGCGAGTACTATCATGTTGACCCGGGCACGATAAGGGCGTGGGTGTGCAGGTACAGGAAATCCGGGAAAGCCGTATCTTTGCCGGCGAAATCCAAAACGCTAGAGGACATGCCGCGCAAGAAGAGAGAGTCGGCGAAGACCGCCGAGGTGCAGGAGCTGGAGGCTCGCGTCCGCGAGCTTGAGCTGCAGAACCTTGCCCTGAACACGCTGATCGACGTTGCCGAGAGGAACGGCATGGAGATCAGAAAAAAATCTGGGGCCAAGCAGTAGAGGAACTCCACGGGCGGCACGGCCTGACAGTGACTGCCGCCTGTGACCTGCTTGGCCGAAGCAGACAGGCCTTTTACAAGAGGAAGACCGACGGCGAGGAGCGTCTGGCGCGCGAGATGCGCATGGTCGGCGCGGTGCGGGAGATACGGGAGCTGGACCCCGGCATAGGCGGGATAAAGCTCTGGCACATGCTCCGCGCGATGTTCAGCACGGGATGGATGCCCGGACGCGACGCGTTCCTGGGCATCCTGCGCTGCCACGGGCTTATGCAGAAGCCCCGGAGGGCGCGGTCAACGACGAACTCCAACCACCGCTACCACAAGTGGAAGAACCTTATCAAGGGCTTCGCCCCGACACGCGCCAACCAGCTGTGGGTGAGCGACATCACCTACATCGAGCTTGAGGGCGGATGCTGCTACCTACACCTGGTCACGGACGCCTACTCGCACAAGATTGTGGGCTGGTGCCTGTCGGACTCGCTGGCGGCCGTCTTCACCCTCAAAGCGCTCCGCATGGCCATAGGGCAGGCCGGAGGGGGCGACCTCACGGGGCTCGTCCACCACTCCGACCGAGGCGTGCAGTACTGCTGCGACCTGTACGTGGAGGAGCTGCAGAGGCACGGCATCCTGATATCGATGACCGAGGACTACAAGCCCACCGACAACGGCATCGCGGAGCGCGTGAACGGCATCGTCAAGGGCGAGAGCGTATACCGACAGGAAAGGCGCTTCGCGACGTACGGGGAGGCTCTGGAACACATACGGCGCTTCATCACCTTCTACAACGGCAGACGCCCGCACATGAGCATCGGGAACCAGACTCCCGACAGCGTCCACCGGCAACAGGGAGAACAGAGGAAGATGTGGAAAACGAAAGTTTATCAGAAAAGCCATGAGAGTTTGCAGATTAATCCGTAATTTTGCGCCGATGGTTCCACCGTTGTCAACCCGTTCAGGAAAACGTCAACCCTATCAGGAACACTGTCAACGGTGTCAGGAAAATGTCAACCTGGACAGAAATCCGGCTGACAACCATGTCAGGAAAAGGGTA
>Ga0310690_10001790_pt1 | contig 37288 bp, 33 predicted proteins | sample AusTroGonzalo_MG_2_FD_207661 | JGI IMG/M metagenome (GOLD analysis project Ga0310690, IMG submission 207661) | Bovine rumen microbial communities from tropical cattle in Woodstock, Queensland, Australia - Gonzalo_04 (v2) (version 2) | ecosystem: Host-associated > Mammals > Digestive system >...
GCAGCGATGAAGAGTGAAGACAGCGTACCGAAGATCACACCGAGGATCATGGCGAACGAGAACGAGCGGATGCTATCACCACCGAGGATGAAGATAGCCAACAGCACGATCAGGGTCGTCACAGAGGTGTTGATGGTACGGGCCAGCGTCTGGTTCAGTGAGTCGTTGAACAACTGCTGACGGTCGCGCTTGCCGAACAGACCGATGTTCTCACGGATACGGTCGAACACCACCACCTTATCGTTGATGGAGTAACCGATCACCGTTAGGATAGCACCGATAAATGTCTGGTCGATCTCGAGCGACATAGGTACCCATCCCCAGAGCACTGAGTAGAAGCCGATCACGATGAGGGCGTCGAGTGCCAAGGCTACCGTAGAACCTACGGAGAAGGCCACGTTGCGGAAGCGGAACAGGATGTAGAGGAAGATAGCCACCAGGGCGATGATCACGGAGATGATAGCACCGTAGGTGATGTCCTTAGCTACAGAAGGTCCTACCTTTGCAGAAGAAATGATAGAACCGCCTTCGCGTACATCCGGATTCTTGAAGTGCTCGACATTGTCCTGGCTTACGAGGCCTGCCTTCTTCAAGGTGTTGAAGAGGATGGTCTCAGCCTGGTCGTCAACCTCAGGATTGTTAGACTCGATATCCCAGTTGGTAGAGATACGCACGGTCTTACCGTCGGTACCGAGGGCGATGACGCTGGTGTTAGCCTCCTTCTGGGCATTCTCGCCCATGGTGTTGATGAAGGCACCTGTCAGTGCCAGACGAACATCTTCCACAGGCGTCTCCTTGTCGAGGGTCACCACGTAGTTGCGACCACCCGTGAAGTCAATGCTCTGGCTCAGGCCGCGAACGGCGAACGAGATGCAGAACAGGATGGCTGCGGCACCCCAGATCACGAAGGTCTTCTTATACATGCCCATGAAGTTGTACTTGGCATTCTGCATGAGGTTCTTCGAGTAGCCGGTCACGAAGGTCAGGTTGGTCCACTTATCCTTGCTCAGCATGTAGTCATAGACCAGACGGGTCATATAGACGGCAGTGAAGAACGATACGCAGATACCGATGATCCAAGTGGTGGCGAAGCCCTTCACAGGACCTGTACCGAAGTAGAGCAGGATAATACCTGTGATTAATGACGTCAGGTTCGAGTCGAAGATGGCGCTGAAGGCGTTAGAGTAACCCTTGTTGAGGGCTTCCTTTACGCTGAGGCCCTTCTTCAGCTCTTCCTTGATACGCTCGTAGATCAGCACGTTGGCATCCACAGCGGTACCCAGCGTCAGCACGATACCGGCGATACCAGGCATCGTCAGAGCAGCCTGGAACGAGGTGAGGATACCCAGTGTGAAGAACAGGTTGAACAGCAGGGCGATATCGGAGAGGATACCCGGGATAAAGCCGTAGAGCAAGATCATGTAGATCATCAGCAGCACGAAGGCCACAATGAAGGAGATGATACCCTGCTGGATGGACTGTGCACCCAGTGATGGACCTACCACTTCCTCCTGTACGATACGGGTAGGAGCCGGCATCTTACCAGAGTTCAGTGTGTTGGCGAGGTCCTTGGTGTCCTCGATGGTGAAGTTACCAGTAATCTGGGAGTTACCACCGTCGATCTGTGTGAGGATGCGAGGAGCGGTATAGACGGCATCGTCGAGTACGATGGCTACGGCCTTGCCGATGTTCTGCTTGGTGATCTGGCTCCAGCGGCGGGCACCGTCAGAGTTCATCTGCATCGATACGCAGGGACGGCCAGTGTTAGGCTCGAAGTCGTCCTTGGAACTGGTGATGACATCACCCTCCAGCGGCGCACGACCTGAGGGCTCCGTGATCTTCAGGGCATAGAGCTCGAAGATGTCACCCTTGGTGTTCTGACCTCCGAAGTCCTCGGGCTTGGCACCCCAGCGGAGCTTCAGCTCAGCGGGGAAGATCTGGTTAGCGAGGTCGGAGTAGATGATCTTGTTGATCTCAGCGGTATCACGGGCGTTGGCATAACCGACAACGGCCAGCGTGTTACCCTGTGTGGGCTGGAAGATAGAGAACAGGGGGTTCTGCTTCTTGGCAGCCTCAATGGCTTTGTCGTCCTTAGTGTCCTTCTTTGCCAGTTTGGCGGCGAGGTCGCCGGCAGCAGCCTTCACCGTGTCGGCAACAGCCTCGACGGTCTCAGCCACAGCAGCAGTGTCGGCCTCTACAGGCTCACCGCCCTGAGCAGCATAGCGCTGGTTCAGCTGAGCCAGCAGCGGGGTGATCTCGTTGCTGTTATAGGTCTCCCAGAACTCGAGGTTGGCAGAACCCTGGAGCAGCTTACGCACACGCTCCGGCTCCTTGATACCAGGCATCTCGACCATGATACGGCCGCTTTGGCCTTCAAGCTTCTGGATGTTCGGCTGTACGACACCGAACTTGTCAATACGGTTACGGACGACGTTGAAAGAGTTGTCAACGGCACTCTGCACCTCGGCACGGATGGCGCTCTCCACCTCGGAGTCGCTCGATGACGTGCTCACCTTGCCCTTCATCTGCTGGGTAGCAAAGATGGCGGCGAGGGGACGGCCGTTACCCTCTTGTTTCCAATACTTCACGAACAGAGATACGAAGTCAGCCTGACTGGTTTCCTCTTCCTTCTTGGCAAGTTCCATAGCCTTCTTGTAAGCAGCATCTGTCTTGTGGTCGGCGAGCACATCGACGACATCAGGCACAGATACCTCAAGAATCACGTTCATACCACCTTTCAGGTCAAGGCCAAGGCCAATCTCCATCTCACGGCACTGCTTCAGGGAGTAGATGCCCATATACACCTTCTCATTGTTGATTGAGTCGAGGTACTCCGCACCAGCCTCCTCACCCATGGCGGCAGCCTTACTCTCGTAGTGGCGCGTCACGAAGGAGAAGGAAAGGTAGAAGCAGCACACGAGAATCAGAAGCACTGCGATAAATTTTACAATTCCTTTGTTTTGCATTTTGATTTTAGATGTTATTTTTGTTATTATATTCTGTTCGCGTACAATTTTAGCGTGCAAATATAGACATTTTTTTAGAAAAGGGAAAATTTATGGGCGATTTTCGTTCATTTTTTAAGGTTTATGCACTAATTTTAGCCTACAAGAGATCGGATAATGGTCACTTGCGTCCATTTTGTCGTCAACTTTGCAGTTATATGGCTCGAAATGATCCGAGCATAAGATATGGTCGATGCGGAAGTTAAATCCTTTCTCATTATATGACAAACCGAGGCCTTTTCCTGTCTCCACGAAACAGTCTTTCAGGCCCTTGGCAATGGTGCGGCGGGAGTAGGAAATGGGGTTGTCGTTGAAGTCGCCGCAGACAATGATGGGGTACTGGCAGTGCTCCTCAATATACTGGTGTACGGCATTGGCTCCTGCGGCTCGCAAGGCGGCAGCCTGTCCTAACTTGTTGAGCAGCAACATCGACTCACTCTTGGCAGTGTCGCGCTGTAGTTTACCAGAAACCATTTTCTTGTATTGCTTGCGGTCTTCCTTTGACAGATGGGTGCCCTCCAGATGGTTGTTGATCACGAGGATGGTGTCGCTATTCACCAGCAGGTAATAGGCCATTGATCCGTGTGCCCTCGAAGGGTATTCGATGCGCTCCCGTCTCAGGATGGGGAACTTGGAGTGGATGCCCACACCATTCACGCCGTAGCGCGTCCTCCAGAAATAGACCGTGTCGTTATAAGGGAACGTCTTCTGATACTTCAGAAAGACATAACGGCGCCATTCGTCAACGTCTTCCTGTAGGCAGACGATGTCGGGATCTTCGCGCTGCAGATAGTTGGCGATGGTGTCGAAACCCTGTTCGTACTTCCAGTTGCCGCCGTACTGACAGACATTATATGAAACCACTTTGATGGTGCCTTCCGGCACGTCCTGCGACCCGTTCATGGGCAGATAGACGGTCAATGGCGGATACACCAGTGCATAGCCGAGAAGGGGGATCCATAGTTTCTTCCACTTAAAGGTCAGCCAGAAGAAGATGAACAGCAAATTGGCTATGAGGAAGAACGGGAAGAGCATCCCCAGGTTGGAGAGCATCGGGTGTACTGCAGGGTTGATATGGTCGGCATAGCCCGCTGCCAGCATCAGCAAGATGGTGGCCAGATTGGCTCCGGCCACGATATTGATGGTGAGTTTCTTCAGTTGCTTGATCATCGCTGGTTACTGGCATCGAAGAGTTTTTTCTTCTCTTCCTTGGTCAGACTGTCGTAGCCGCTCTTGCGGATCTTGTCGAGAATGGCATCGATCTCCTCTTGGTTCTGGCGCTTACGGGCATTATACTCCCTGTCATCCTCCCGACTACCGCCGTGCTCTACGTGCATGTCGGCATTATGGTGCCGTTGACTGTGCTGCTGGCGCTGTTCGAAGTTGCGCCTGAGATTCTCGAAGAACTGTTGTCCCCGGCTGCGGTCATAGCCGGAGCTGGGATGGTGGTTCCAATAGCGGATCATCAGGTAGCCGAAGAGCATACCACCCAGATGGGCCGTATGGGCCACACCGTCACCGGAGGAGGCGAGGGCAGAGAAAAACTCGATGGCCACATAGCCCAGCACGAACCATTTCGCCTTGATGGGGAAGGGGAACGGGATGATAAAGAGCCGCTCGTTGGGGAAGGTCATACCGAAGGCAAGTATGATGGCATAGACGGCACCCGAGGCTCCGATGGTTGTCCAACTGTTGAGGACATTAGCATAATGCGTGCCGTATTCCATGACGATGCCGAGAGTCGTCTCCGGTACTTGTTCGGCGATGGTCATATAGAACGAGATGAACTGGGCAATCTCTTGTAGCAGACCAGCACCGATACCGCAAGTAATGTAATAAAAAAGGAATTTCTTCGGGCCCCACACGTTCTCAATCACACAACCGAACATCCACAGGCCAAACATGTTGCTCAGGATGTGCATGAAACTGGCGTGCAGGAACAGATAGGTGACCAGTTGATAGAAGTGGAAGTGACTCGCCATGAAAAAATGGAGTCCGCCGATATCTGCCAGATCAATGCCACGCATCTGAAGTACATAGGTGGCAATGAACGCAAGCAGATTAATGATCAGCAGGTTTTTCGTGACGGTGGGAATACGGAACATCATCTTTGTCTAATACGCTTGTTGTTTATATCTTTCGGGTGCAAAATTACGAAAAATATCTCTTTTCCATGCTGAAATAGGGGCGAATACAAGAAATTTTCATGAAAAAACTCATTTTTTCCGATTTTTTGTTGTTTCTTTGAATACTTTGCATTATATTTGCCGTCGAAATCAATAAAACCACAGTTATTACTATTAATAATTCATTAAAATTACAGACATTATGAACAAATCAGAATTGGTAGAGAAGATTGCAGCAGGTGCTGGTCTCTCAAAGGTTGACGCTAAGAAGGCTCTTGATGCAACAGTTGCAGCTATTAAGGACGCTCTCATAGCAGGTGACAAGATTGCCCTCGTTGGTTTCGGTACATTCAGCGTAAACAAGCGCCCGGCTCGTGAGGGTATCAATCCCGCAACCAAGCAGAAGATCAAGATTGCTGCCAAGAAGGTGGCTAAGTTCAAGGCTGGTGCTGAGCTTGCTGATGCAATCAAGTAATCTATTTGTAAATAAAAATCAAAGGGGATCCTAAATGGGTCCCCTTTTTTGTTGTTGGTTGTTGGACGACTCGGATTCGAACCGGGAATGACAGAACCAAAACCTGTAGTGTTACCATTACACCATCGTCCAATGCGGGTGCAAAGGTAGCAAATTTTTGGCAACCAGCCAAATTTTTGCCACCTTATCTTATTTAACGATCAGCAAATAGTAGTTCTTCTTGCCTTTCTGGGCCAGCAGATATTTGCCGTCGATGAGGTCTTCTGCGGTGATGGGACGGTTCTGGTCTGTCAGTTTCTCCTTGTTCAGGGAGACACCACCGCCCTGCACCATCTTACGCATATCTCCCTTAGAAGGGAAGACGGGCGCAGCAGTTGTCAACAGTTCAATGGCGGGCTGTCCGAGCTGATCCTTGGAGATCTCATGTTTCTCCACACCGTCGAACACGTCGAGGAAAGTCTGTTCGTCGAGTTTCTCCAGAGCTTCCTTTGTGGCTTTACCGAAAAGGATATTGCTGGCCTCGATGGCAGCATCCAGTTCTGCCTGTCCATGTACCAACACTGTCACCTCTTCTGCCAGGCGCTTCTGGAGGATACGACGACCAGGATCCTGCCTGTGCTCCTCAATGAGGGCGTCAATGACATCCTTCTCCAATGAGGTGAAGATCTTGATGTACTTCTCTGCATCGTCGTCGCTGACGTTCAGCCAGAACTGGTAGAAACGATAGGGTGAGGTACGCTTGGGATCGAGCCATACGTTACCGCTCTCGGTCTTACCGAACTTTTTACCGTCGGCTTTTGTGATCAGCGGACAGGTCAGGGCGAAGGCCTCGTTCTCGTGGCCGAGAGTGCGGCGGATAAGCTCTGTGCCCGTCGTGATGTTACCCCACTGGTCGTTGCCGCCTAACTGGAGTTTACAGTTCTTATGCTGATAGAGGTAGAGGAAGTCATAACCTTGCAACAACTGATAGGTGAACTCGGTGAAACTGAGACCGTCACGTGCCGTACCGTTCAGGCGCTGCTGCACACTGTCCTTAGCCATCATGTAGTTGACGGTGATATGCTTACCCACCTCACGGGCGAAGTCGAGGAAGGTGAAATCTTTCATCCAGTCGTAGTTGTTGACCATCTCTGCGGCATTGGGTTCCTTTGACTCGAAGTCAAGGAACTTGGCTACCTGCTTCTTGATGCATTCCTGATTGTGGTAAAGGGTCTCGGCGTTCAGCAGGTTGCGTTCCTGACTCTTACCGGAGGGGTCGCCGATCATACCTGTAGCACCGCCCACGAGGATAATGGGCTTGTGACCACAACGCTGCAGATGGCGCAGCATCATGATGCCGCACAGGTGTCCGATGTGCAGGGAGTCTGCCGTCGGGTCAGTACCTAAGTAGGCGGTTACCATTTCTTTCTGGAGCAGTTCTTCAGTGCCGGGCATCATCTGTGCCAGCATCCCGCGCCATTTCAGTTCTTCTACAAAGTTCTTTTTCATATATCTTTTTTACCTTTTTACCTTTTCACCTTTTTACCTTTTCAGGGTACTGGGTCATAGCCCGAGCCACCCCATGGGTTACATCTTAATATCCGCCAGATGGCCAGTCCGAGACCTTTGATGGGGCCGTGTTTCATAATGGCCTGTTTGGCATACTCACTGCAGGTCGGTGTGAAGCGGCAGGAGGGGCCCAGCAGTGGGGAGATGCATAACTGGTAGAAGCGGATAGGCAATACCAGAAGCCATTTTATGATGTCAGACAGCCATTTCATGATTTTGCCGCTATTCGTTCTAAAAGACCGACAACCCTCTTCTCCACCTCGTTGGTCTGATAGTACCTGTCTGAGAGCCAGATAAAGGCAATCAATAATTGCCTGTCTTCTGCAACAGTTCCTTCGAGCAATTGCTTGTGATGGCGGTAGGCCTCCCGTACCTGTCGTTTCACCCTGTTCCTGTCAACAGCATGCTTGAACCGTTTCTTCGGCACGCTGATCAGGATCTGTACTGGTGCGCAGGATGGCCGACGTGCTGTCTGTAGGAAGACGGCCCTTAGCGGATAGGCTGACAGCGACTGGCTGTTACCTTTACCGAAGAGCATCTCAATCAGGCGGGTGCTGACGATGCGCTCCTGTTTCCTGAATGTAGGAGCCGCCATCTTATTGAGGATTTATTCTTGGTTCTCTATCAGGTAGTGCTGGAGGGCACCGGTCATCGAGGGGTATTTCTCCGAGGGAGCCTCGATGTCGAGTCGCAGGCCGGCATCCTTGGCAGCCTTGGCCGTGGTCGGTCCGAAGGTGGCAATGGCAATATCTCCCTGTTTGAAGTTGGGGAAATTCTTGCAGAGAGACTCAATACCCGAGGGACTGAAGAAGATCAGCATGTCGTAGTCGAAGGTTTTGACCTCCTCTGGCGTGAAGTCATTGCTGACCGTCTTATACATCACGCATTCGCGATGCTGCAGTTTCTTGGAGTCGAGCAGGAGCGTGAGACTGTCGTTATGCACGTCGCTCATCGGTACCAGATACTTCTCCGTCTTGTGTTTGACCATAGTGGGCACCAAGTCATCAACGCGACCCGTCTCGCCGAAGAATACCTTGCGCTTACGGTACTGTACGTACTTCTGGATATAGAGTGCGATGGTCTCCGTCACACAGAAGTATTTCATGTCTTCAGGAATAGTAACCCTCAGTTCCTTGGCCATGTTGAAGAAATGGTCGATGGCGTGCCTTGAGGTGAACACGATGGCGGTATAGTCGAGGATACTGACTTTCTGAGCACGGAATTCCTTGGCGGTAATATTCTCTACTTTGATGAAGGGACGGAACACCAATTCTACTCCAAATCTGTTCGCAATATCGTAATATGGCGATTTCTCACTGTTAGGTCTGGGTTGTGAAACCAGGATCTTCTTAATCATTGTGTCCTAAATTTTTATTTTAAAAATATCCACGATAACCGATAAGCCACCCCAAAGTGTAAGCAACGGTACCATTTCGAGGGCACAAAAGTACAAAATAATTTGTAGAAAAACTCTATTTTGCTTAAAAAAGATGACATAAGACTTGTAAAATGTCAGTATTTTAACCAAAATGACCACTGCGGTGACATAAATCGCGGCATAAACAGGTGAAAAATGCAGATATGCCAACAATAGGAGGATAGGGAAGAGTATGGCTCCCTCCATCGCAGTGATGAAGAGGAGTGATGTCAAGAATTTTGTATTTCTTCTTTTGTCGAAGAAGAGAATATTGATACCATGATAGAGGGAAAAACGTAACAGGAAATACAGCATAAAGACCCCAACGAAGATACCTAGGATGCTGTATTGCGACGACAGGGTGAAGGTGTCTGCGATATATGCTGTGGCATACAGGTAATACAGCAGGCCATAAACCAGACAAGTCAGTCCTACGAACACAAACTGGAACTTCACCTCATTGCCGGTCTCGGTGACATCACGATCAGCCCTCTGGACATAGAAGAAGTCTTTCAACTGTTTGACGATAAAGCCGGAAATCCTTGATAGGGTAAAGGCGATGAACAGAAAACAGATGATAAGCAGACCCGTGATGACATTGTCGTTACTGAGCGTTTCAGGAACAGGATCGCCTGCCACACCTGAGCCGCCGGCCTGTAGTTCCTCATGGTACAATGTATCGTTGGAAAAGAAATTCTCACGGTAGTACAGGGGAATCTCCGCCGTTGTCATGTCACGGGGAATACCTTCACCTGGCAGGTGGAGCGTATCGGGCTGTTCGCTGTAGCGGATCTCAACGTCTTTCAGCCAGGCCTGTATGGCAGAGTCCTGTTGGGCAGGGGTAGCATCCTTAGGCAACAACCGCAGCACCTGATAGGGTGTCTGCGGTCTTGCCATTATCCTTGCCGCTGAATCAAGGTTGCTGAACGCGGCAGGTAGGTTGAATATGATGCTGTCCTGTACGGTCATGCCTTATGCCAGACCAAACGCCTTGCGGATATCCTCCACGCGGTCGAGCTTCTCCCACGTGAAGAGTTCCACTTCCATGACCTTTGTCGGATGATAGTGGCTGGTGAAAGTCTTCTTAATGGTCTCCGGCTGACGGCCCATGTGACCGTAGGCGGCCGTCTCACTGTAGATGGGCTGGCGCAGTTTCAACGTACGCTCAATGGCCTTTGGACGAAGGTCGAACAGGGTTTCGATCTTCTTGGCGATCTCACTGTCGCTCATCTGAACCTTGCTACGGCCGTAGGTGTTCACGTAGATGTTCATGGGCTTAGCCACACCGATGGCGTAACTGACCTGTACCAGCATCTCGTCGGCCACACCTGCCGCTACCATGTTCTTGGCGATATGGCGGGCAGCGTAGGCGGCACTGCGATCGACCTTCGAGGAGTCCTTGCCAGAGAAGGCACCACCACCGTGGGCACCCTTGCCGCCATAGGTATCGACGATGATCTTACGGCCTGTCAGTCCAGTGTCACCGTGAGGACCGCCAATGACGAACTTACCCGTGGGGTTCACGTAGTATTTGATGTCCAGTCCGAAAAGGTCGAGCACTTTCTGCGAGTGGATCTGCTGCTTCACCCTCGGGATAAGGATATTGATCACGTCGTCCTTGATCTTGGCGAGCATCTTCTCGTCATCGGGATCGAACTCGTCGTGCTGGGTGGAGACGACGATGGTGTCGATGCGCTCGGGGATGCCCTCGTCGCTATACTGGATAGTCACCTGACTCTTGGCATCCGGACGCAGGTAGGTCATCTCCTTACCCTCCTTACGGATGTCGGCCAGTGTGCGCATGATCAGGTGTGCCAGGTCAAGGCTTACGGGCATATAGTTCTCCGTCTCGTTGGTGGCGTAGCCGAACATCATGCCCTGGTCGCCGGCACCCTGCTCGTCTTCGTTACCGTTATCCACACCACGGTTGATATCGGCACTCTGCTCGTGGATGGCACTCAGGATACCGCAGGAGTTGCCGTCGAACTGATACTCGGCCTTTGTGTAGCCGATACGTTTGACGGTGTTTCGTGCAATAGTCTGCAAGTCGATATAAACGTCACTGCGCACCTCGCCCATAATGACCACCTGACCGGTTGTCACAAAAGTCTCACAAGCCACGCGTGCCTTCTCGTCGTAGGCCAGGAACTGGTCGAGGATAGCGTCTGAAATCTGGTCAGCCACTTTGTCGGGATGACCTTCTGATACTGATTCTGATGAAAAGAAATATGACATAATCTTGAATTTTGGGTGCAAAGGTACGAATAAGTGAGCGAAAAACCAAATTTTTACCCTCTTACCTTTTTACTCTTTTACTTTTTTACCTTTTCATATTTCTCGGGTGGTGCTCCAAAATCTCCTTTCTCAGCATCGACGTGTCGATATGGGTATAGATCTCCGTCGTGCCGATGCTCTCATGACCGAGTAGTGCCTGGATGATGCGAAGGTCGGCACCGCCCTCCAGCAGGGCCGTGGCGAACGAGTGGCGCAGCGTGTGGGGCGAGATGGTCTTCTGGATACCTGCCATGTCGGCCTGCCGCTTGATCATGATGAGGATCATCGTGCGCGTCAGGTGCTTGCCATAGCGGTTCAGGAATACATAGTCCTCTTCACCAGGCTTGATTGTCATGTGGCAGCGGTCGTCGAACCAGAACTGCAGTTCCTGGATGGCCCGTCTGGAGATGGGTACCAGCCGTTCCTTCAACCCCTTGCCGAACACGCGTACATACTCTTCGTCGAGATAGAGGTCCGACAGTTTCAGGTTCACCAGTTCGCTGACGCGCAGTCCACAGGAGAACAGCACCTCGATGATGGCACGGTTCCGGTGCCCCTCCCATTTCGAGAGATCGATGCTGGCCTCCAAACGGTCGATCTCCTGGGGCGACAGTACCTCGGGCAGGTGTTCACCGATCTGCGGCGACTCCAAAAGCTCCGTCGGGTCGTCCTCGCGGTAGCCGTCGAGTTGCAGGAAACGGAAGAAAGAGCGCACGCCGCTCAGGATGCGACATTGCGAACGGGGATGGATGCCGATGTCGTGTAGTCCTGCCGAGAAGTGCTCCAAGTCCTCCAGGGTCACCTCCAGCACGTTTTTCTCTTCCCGCTCCAGATAGTCGAGCAGTTTCCGGAGGTCGCGTTGATAGGCGTCGAGCGTATTGCCCGACATGTTGCGCTGCAGTTTCAGGTAGCGCACGTAGCCCTTGACCAGATCCTTTGTCATCGTTTTCGTGAATAATGTGGCAAAGTTAGCACTTTTTTTTTGAATATCAAAAAAATGTCGTAACTTTGCAGCCGTTAATAATTAATAAGGTATGAAGATACAGATTATCAACGGGCCGAACCTCAACCTGGTGGGGCAGCGGGAGCCGGGCATCTACGGCTCGGCATCGTTTGAGAGTTATCTGCCGGAGTTGCAGAAGCGCTATCCTGACGCCCAGATCGACTACTATCAAAGTAATGTCGAGGGTGAACTGATCAATAAGATGCAGGAGACGGGCTTCTTCGGCGGTTATGACGGTATCATACTCAATGCCGGTGCCTATACCCATACCAGTGTGGCCCTGCAGGACTGCATCCGCTCCCTGAAATGCCCGGTCATCGAAGTGCACATCTCCAATGTCCACCAGCGTGAGGAGTTCCGTCACAAGTCGATGATCTCCTGTGCCTGTAAGGGTGTGATCTGCGGTTTCGGACTTGACAGCTATCGTCTGGCCGTTGGGGCGCTCATAGGAAGTGAAAAGTGAAGCGTGAACTGGAGCAGTACATCCTGCAGCACTCGGAGCCTGAGCCCGACTACCTCTACCGACTCTGGCGGGCGACGAATATCCGTACGATCCACGGCCGTATGGCCAGTGGGCATCTGCAGGGCCGGCTGCTGAAGATGCTCGTCGAGATGATCCGTCCCCAGACGATTCTCGAGGTCGGCACGTTCAGCGGTTACAGTGCCATCTCCATGGCGGAGGGACTGTCCGACGGCGGACGGCTCTATACCTTTGAGATCAATGATGAGATGGAGGACTTCACCCGCCCGTGGATAGAAGGTTCGGCGGTGGCCGACAAAATCACGTTCCTCATCGGTGACGCACTCGTGGAGGCTCCGAAACTCGGCATCACGTTCGACATGGCCTTTATCGACGGTGACAAACGGACGTACCGCGAGACCTTCGAGATGGTGATGGGCATTCTCAGACCCGGAGGATTCATCCTGGCCGACAACACGCTGTGGGACGGGCACGTCGTCGATCACGCCTACGACCACGACCACCAGACACAGGGCATCTCGGACTTCAACGACTATATCGCTGCCGACCCCCGGGTAGAGCAGGTGATCCTTCCCCTTCGCGACGGCCTCACCCTCATCCGGAAAAGCTGAGAAAGTGAGTAATCATAATTTCTAATTCCTCATTTCTAATTTCTAATTTTAAAATAGATTATGCAAGAGACAAGACAGAATAAAATTGCCCGACTGCTCCAGAAGGAGCTCTCGTTGATCTTCCAGCAGCAGACGCGTGCCATGCACGGTACGATGGTCAGCGTCACCCGCGCCAAGGTGTCGCCCGACCTGAGCATCTGCACCGCCTATCTGAGCATCTTCCCCTCCGAAAAGGGAGAGGAGATCCTGGCGAATATCAATGCCAGTAACAAGGCTATAAGATATGAACTAGGTACGCGCGTGCGTAACCAGTTGCGCATCATTCCCGAACTGCGATTCTTCATCGACGACAGTCTGGACTACATCGAACACATCGACGAACTTTTGAAAAAGTGAATTTCCCGTTCTACATCGCCCGGCGTTACCTCTTCTCGAAGAAATCCACGCACGCCATCAATGTCATCAGCGGCATCTCCGTCATCGGGGTGGCCGTTGCCACGATGGCTTTGGTGGTGACATTGAGTGTGTTCAACGGCTTCCACGATCTGGTGGCCCATTTCTTCACCTCCTTCGACCCGCAACTGAAGGTCACGCCCCTGAAGGGTAAGACGGTGGCCGCCGACGATCCCGTACTCACACAGATCCGTCAACTGCCACAGATAGAGGTGGCGACGGAGTGCGTCGAGGATCAGGCTCTGGCCATTTATAACGGCCATCAGGCGATGGTCGTCATTAAGGGCGTCGATGACAATTTCGACCAACTGACCCATATCAATGAGATCCTGATCGGCGACGGGGAGTTCAGCCTGCATGCCGCCGATATGGACTATGGCATCCTGGGTGTCCGGCTGGCGGAACAGTTGGCTACGGGTCTGACCTACGATCATCCGCTGAAGATCTATGCACCCCGTCGCGAGGGACAGTTCGACATGACCAATCCCACCGATGCCTTTGAGGAAGAGGAACTCTACTCGCCTGGCGTCATCTTCAACGTGAAACAGGGTAAGTACGACAAGAACTATATCCTCACCAGCATCGCCTTTGCCCGCCGTATCTTCGCGCAGCAGGGCATGCTCTCCTCGTTGGAGTTGAGGTTGAAGCCCGGCAGTAACTTCGAGTCGGTGAAGTCGGAGATCAAGAAGTTGTGTGGCGACAAGTTTGCCGTCAAGGACCGTTTCGAACAGCAGGACGATACCTTTAAGATCATGAAGATCGAGAAGTTCATCGCCTACATCTTCCTGACGTTCATCCTCATGGTGGCCTGCTTCAATATCATCGGTTCGCTGTCGATGCTTATCATCGACAAGAAGGACGACGTGGTGACGCTCCGTAACCTCGGGGCCAGCGACAAGCAGATCGTGCGCATCTTCCTCTTCGAGGGCCGTATGATCTCAGCCATCGGCGCCGTGATCGGCATCCTGCTCGGACTGTTGCTCTGCGGACTGCAACAGCAGTTCGGTCTCGTGGCCTTGGGCTCCAGCAGCGGTTCGTTCATCATCAACGCCTATCCCGTCAGCGTCCATCCCGAGGACATCGTGCTGATCTTCGTCACCGTCCTCGTCGTCGGATTCCTCGCTGTATGGTACCCCGTCCGCTACTTTGCCAAGCGTCTGCTGGCGTAGCCTAACATGAATAGAAAACAAAACAAAGATATGGAAAAGAAAAAGATTTATATCGCCGGTTGCGGCGGCATGCTCGGAGAAGCCTTCCACGAGCAGTTCAAGGATGATTACATCATCAAGTGTACGGATAAGGATGTGAATGCCGACTGGCTGTCGTTCCTCGATTTTCGCGATTTCGATGCCTATCGCAAGGACGTAGAGGAGTTCCAGCCCGACTATCTCTTCCACCTCGGTGCCTATACCGATCTGGAGTGGTGCGAGCAGAATGCCGATGAGACCTATCTCACCAACACCCTCTGTGTGGAGAATGCCGTCTATATCGCCAACGCGCTGAATATCCCCCTGCTGTATATCAGCACCGCCGGTATCTTCGACGGTAAGAAACCGCTTTACGACGACTGGGATCAGCCCAATCCCCTGGGTGTCTATGCCCGCTCGAAGTACATGGGTGAGCGTTTTGTAGTGGAGAATGCCTTCCGCTACCTCGTATGCCGTGCTGGTTGGATGATGGGCTCAGGCCCCTCGAAGGACAAGAAGTTCATCCAGAAGATTATGAAGCAGCTGAAGGACGGCAAGAAGGAACTCTTCATCGTCAACGACAAGGACGGTACGCCCACCTACACGCAGGACTTCGCCCGCACAGTGAAGAACCTCATCCAGAAGGAGTACTGGGGACTTTACAACTGCGTCTGCGGTGGTCAGACCAGCCGCTTGGAGGTCTGCCAGGAGATGCTGAAGATCCTCGGACTGGAGCAGGAGGTGAAGATCAACATCGTCAGTTCCGACTATTTCGCCAAGGAGTACTTCGCCGACCGTCCCGCCTCCGAGCGCCTCTGGACGCGCAAGCTCAACCTCCGAGGCGTCAGTGCCATGCGCGACTGGCACGTCGCCCTGAAGGAATACCTCGAGAATTATTACAAGGGTTACTTGGACTAAATAATCGGGCTAGTTGTCTTAAGCCAAAAACAACCCGCTCATCCCGCCTATCCCACACGTAAGATTATTTATTTCCAGTGTGGGATAGGCGGGATGAGCGGGTTAAAAAGTGAGTAAGGCTATTATATACGTGTGCGCGCGCAAGAGAGCTTTCAATTCTCGAGAGAATTCATTCAAAAAGGACTACTTATTGGGAAATAAGCAGTCCTTTTTGAAAATTTGGTGGCCCTTATTGTGCGAAAAGTAATTCTTTAGAATTGTAAAGTGGTTCTTTTGAACCCCCAAACGGACTATCCTAAAGTAATGTTTTCCACGCTGATGTCTTCGTGGAGGAAGATCTGGGCTGACTCCTTGAACTTGTCGGGGTTCTCAGTGGTGAGGTAATGGACGGAAGCGCCCTGAGAACAGCGCTGCTCGATCTGCGGATGGCGTTCAAGGTAGTTTTTCAGGCTTGAGGCGACGTAATCGCCTTGGGAGATGATGCGTACGCCTGTGGGCAGGTATTTGAGAATCTTCGGCATGAGCAGGGGATAGTGGGTGCAGCCGAGGATGAGGGCATCGATCTGCGGATCCTTCTGCATGATCTGGTCGATGCGCTTCTTCACGAAGTAGTCGGCACCGGGCGAGTCGGCCTCGTTGTACTCGACGAGGGGTACCCAGAAGGGACAGGCCACGCCCGACACCTGAATGTCGGGGTGCAGTTTCTGGATCTCGAGGTTATAACTCTCGCTCTTGATGGTGCCCTCGGTGGCGAGCACGCCGACATGACGACTCTGGGTGAGACTGCCGATGACTTCGGCCGTGGGACGGATGATGCCAAGCACGCGGCGCTCGGGATCCCATTGAGGCAGGTCGTGCTGCTGGATGGTGCGCAGGGCCTTGGCACTGGCGGTGTTACATCCTAATATAACGAGATGGCAGCCCATCTCGAAGAGTTTCAGCACGGCCTGGCGTGTGAACTCATAGACCACGTCGAAGGAGCGCGGTCCGTAGGGGGCCCGGGCATTGTCGCCCAGATATAGATAATTGTATTGGGGAAGCTGCTGGCGGATGCCGTGAAGAATGGTGAGTCCGCCGTAGCCGCTGTCAAAGACGCCGATGGGGCCGGGACTACTTGAGAGCATTCTTTACCAACTGGTTGATATCCTCGCCCATGGCGGGGTTCAGGAAAGGCAGGGCCTTCGTATCGGTATCGTAGATAAAGGCATAGCCACGCTCGCGACCGATCTTGCCGAGCAGTTCGATGAGACGGATCTTCAGGGGGGCCAACAGGTCATTTTCTGCCTGGATGAGTTCCGCACGGCCGCTTTCCTTGAAAGCAATGTTCTTCTCCATCAACTCCTGAAGTTCCGTCTGACGCTTCTGGAGAATGGTCTTGGGGAAATCGTGCTGCCCGTCGAGGAACTCCTCGTACTTACGGTTGAACTCGTCTTCCACTCGTTTCGTCTCTGCCTGATACTGTGCTTTCAGGTCTATGAGTTTCTTCTGTGCCTTGACATAGTCGGGCATAGCCTGAAGGGCGGCCTCGTAGCTGAGGTAGCCGAAACGGAATGTGCTATTTTCCTGGGCAAACGAGCCCAGGAAAACGCACATCGTTATAAGGGTGATGACGAGTCGCTTCATATTACTTTAAGCCAAGCTTGGTCTTCACTGCAGCGGTCACGTCGGTAGAGAGCGTGGTGCTGATGTAGGGGATGCCGGCGTTGATCTCGTTGATAAGGACATAGCCACCTTCCTGACCGACGGCCTTGATGGCGTCGAGCACCTTGGCACTGATGGCCTGCATCTTCTCCTGAGAGGCCTTCTGAAGAGCCTGCTGGTTGTCCTGATAGCTCTGCTGGATCTTGGTGTACATGTCCTGCAGTTCTGTCTGACGGCGCTGCTTGATGTTGTCGGGCAGGGTGGCCTGCTCCTTGTCGAAAGCCTCGGCCTTCTTCTGGAGTTCGTCCTGCATCGACTTCAAGTCGGCCTCATACTGAGCCTGAAGGGCATCGATCTCTGTCTTTGCCTTGTTGTATTCGGGCATTGCCTGGATGATCTGCTGGGTATCAACATGTCCGAACTTCTGGGCGTTAGCGGTGGTGAAACCGCAGATGGCGCAAATAGCGCAAAGAATTAATTTCTTCATTTTCTTATTAATGTTTAATGTTTAATCTTTAATGTTTAATGTATTTAGTATCCGAGTTTTCTCAACACTTCTGAGCTGATATCTATTTTCGGGGAACCGAAGATAATGCCCGTATCACTGGCGCGGTCGAGCACCAGTTGATAACCGCGCTGGTCGGCGATATCCTTGACGGCATTATAGATCTCGTCCTGGATAGGGGTCATCAGGGCCGTACGCTTCTTGAAGAGTTCGCCTTCGGGACCGAAGTATTTCTTCTTCAGGTCGGCTGCCTCCTTTTCCTTGGCCACGATGGCATCCTGCTTGGCCTGCTTCTGTTCCTTGGAGAGGAAGACCACCTCGTTCTGGTAGTTCTTGTAAAGCGTCTGGGCCTCGGTGGTGAGGGCATCAACCTCTGCCTGCCACTGCTTAGACACCTGGCTCAACTGTTCATTAGCCCGTTCGTAGGCGGGGATGTTCTTCAAGATATACTCCATATCCACCAGGGCGAACTTCTGCGCAGCTGCGCTGCTAATGGATAATGTATAAATGATAATGGATAAACCTACCATCATCATACATCTGTTGTTCAAAACTTTTCTAAATACTCGTACCATATTATCACAATTTAAATTGGTTTTCAACCGTTCATTCTCTATCGTTTTTTTCCATTATCCATTATCCATTAGGGCTTTGCCCGTTAGAACTCCTGTCCGAGAATGAAGTGGAAATTGCTGCCACCCTTCGACATGGCACCGCTCTGGCTCGTATAGACATTGTCGAAACCGTAGGCCCAGTCGATACCCATCAAGCCCACCATCGGGAGATAGAGACGGACACCGACACCGGCAGAGCGTTTCATCTTGAACGGGTTGAAGTCCCTGGCATCGGCCCAGGCGTTACCGGCTTCAAGGAAGCCGAGACCGTAGATCGTCGTGTTACCTAGCATCACCGGGTAGCGGAGCTCGAGCGTGAAGCGGTCGTAGGCGTAGGAGTTATAGGAGGAGATTGTACCTCCCTTCATCATCGTCTCGTAGGCAGCGGAGTAGGAGATAGAGCCGTTCTCATAGCCGCGCAGGCCGATGGTCTCCTCGGAATAGCCATACGAATAACCGCTCATACCGTCACCACCGACGTAGAAGGTCTCAAACGGTGAACGTTTATTTTGGTTATAGGCACCCAGCAGTCCCATTTCGACGCGGGTCATGAGCACCAGACACTTCTGACCGCTGGTGAGAGCGGTGAAGGTGCGGGTCTTGAACTTCCATTTGTGGTATTCAATCCAGCGGTACATTTCCTGCAACTCGTCTTCGTAGGAGGCGGAGTTGGCGTTCTTGGCCAGATTCGCATAGTCCTTGCCGTCGAAGGCTGACCATGGTGGCGTAATCGTTGCCGACAGGAGGAACTCTGAACCACGGCGGGGGAACAACTGGTTGTCGGTAGAGGTTCTTGCCAGTGTCAGTCCGAGGTTGATGTTGTTACAGTTACCGTTATGGATGTAGAAATAACTCCAGTCGCGCAACATATAACGGGTATAGCCGAGGGTTGCGGAGAACTGGAAGTAGTCGTCGGGCCAGCGCAGGCGCTTACCCCATCCGACGCTGGCACCGAAGACGGTCATCGTCTTGTCATCGTCGAGCATCGAATCGTAATTATAGTAATAGTTGTTATACGAGCCGTAGCCGTAACTATACATGGCATAGTTGTTGTAGAACGCGTTATTACGGTAGTAGCTCGAGATATCTGACTGGTGGGAGTAGTAGGCTCCGATATTGAAACTATTCGGGCGCTTGCCGCCAAACCAGTTCGTGCCGTAGCTTGCGCTCAGAGAACTATAGTAGGAACCATTCGTCTGGAAACTGAAACCGAGTTGCTCACCGTCACCATAGGGCAGGATACCGCGGTGTAGCTTGTTCTTACCGAAGAGGTTACGGATGGAGAAATTGTTGAACTTAATGCCGATCTTTCCGATGAGACCCGTCTGTCCCCAACCCAGAGAGAACTCCAACTGGTCGTTAGACTTCTGCTCGAGTTGCCAGTTGATATCCACGGTACCGTCCTCGTAGTTGGGCTTGATATCGGGCATCACTTTCTCGGGGTCGAAGAATCCCATCGAGGCGATATCGCGCTGGGAGCGCTGCAGGGCGTCTTTATTGAACAGGTCACCGGGCTTCGTGTGGAGTTCACGGCGTACCACTTCCTCATAGAGACGGTCGTTACCGTAGATGCGGATATGGTTCAGGTGAGCCTGCGGACCCTCTGTGACGCGCATCTCCAGGTCGATGGAGTCGCCGACGATGTTCACCTCCACGGGGTCGATGTTGGAGAACACGTAACCGTTGTTGTAATAGTAGTTACCAGCAGCGTCCTCGTCTTCTTTCAGGCGTTTGCTGATATGCTTCTGGTTGTAGATGTCGCCAGTCTTCATGCCCAGCACGGCATTCAGATAGTCGGTGGTCACCACGGTGTTACCCACCCACGTGATATTGCGGATGAAATACTTTTCGCCCTCATCGACTTTTACATAGACGTTCACGTGCTTGTCATCGAAGTTGCTGACAGAGTCCTCGATGATGGTAGCATCGCGGAAGCCCAGTTCGTTGTATTTCTCGATCAGTGCCTGCTTGGCTTCCTTATAGCGTTCGTCGGTGAACTTCTTGGCCTTGAAGATGTTATTGAACTTGCCGGCCTCGTGGATCTTGCCGAAGGCACCTTTACTGATCAGCGAACCCTTGATCTTACTGTCGTTCAGTTGGTCATTGCCTTCAAAGACCAGATGGCGAACCTTCATCTTGTCCTTCTTGTCGATATTCACGTCAAGAACAATCTGTCCAGGGTTGTTGGGGTCGTCGAGTTGGGTGATGTCGATCTCGGCATTCTTGTAGCCCTTCTCATCGAAGTATCTCTTGGCCAGGATCTTTGCACGGTCGATGACATTGCGCGTCAGGCTCATGCCCTTCACCATACCAAGCTTCGCCTCCATATCATCACGCTCCGCCTTCTTGATACCGTGATAGACGATGTTGCTGATGCGGGGACGCAGGCCCAGATGGATGCAGAGGTAGATCTTTGAACCGACGATGGAGTCGGCCGTGATGCTTACCTTCGAGAACAGACCGTTGCGCCAGTAGCGCTTCACGGCCTCGGTGATCTGGGAGCCTGGGATCTCTATCTGCTGGCCCACGGTCAGACCGGAAAGACCCGTGAGCACATAGTCCTCATAGCCTTCCACACCTTCTACGGCGATGCCGGCAATCTCACAGGTACGGGGCGTGCCAGCGTATGAGATGTCGGGATTGACGATCTTGTCCTGAGCGTAAGAAGTGGAAAGTGAAAAATGAGAAGTGAAGAGTGCTGTCAGCACTGCCACTTTCCATTTCGCATCCACTCTTATATACCTTATTATATTAAATAGCATTTTGAATACTTTTCACTCTTCACTTTTCACTTCCTCTGCTTCCACCTGTGCTTCGGTCTTACCGAAACGGCGCTGACGGCTCTGGTAGCTATAGATAGCCTTGTAGAGCTCCTCTTCGTTGAAATCAGGCCAATAGGTGTCGCAGAAATACAACTCCGAATAGGCAATCTGCCAGAGCAGATAATTGGAGATGCGGAGTTCTCCGCCCGTGCGGATCAGCAGGTCGGGATCAGGCATGAAGGCCGTTTCCAGATGCTGACTGATAAACTCCTCGGTGATATCGTCTATCTGATACTTACCGTCGCTGACACCTTGGGCAATCTGCTTCGTTGCCTTGACCAGTTCCCATCTCGACGAGTAACTCAGGGCGATGACGGCTGTCATAGCGGTGTTGCCAGCGGTATGGTCTTCCAGTTCCTTGATCTTCTCCTGAACAATTTTGGGCAGGCGGTCCATGTCACCGATCATCTTGAAGCGCACGTTGTTCTTCATGAAGATCTCCTCCTCCAGAGAGGTCAGGATCAGTCCCATCAGGGCTGACACTTCTTCGGCAGGACGGTTCCAGTTCTCCGTGGAGAAGGTGTATAGTGTCAGGTATTTGACACCCAGTCTTACGCACTCAGATGTGATGCAGTGCACGGCATCCACGCCGGCCTGATGGCCGAAACTGCGCTCTTTGCCACGCTCGTTGGCCCAGCGACCGTTGCCGTCCATGATGATGGCAATGTGCTGAGGAATACGGCTCATGTCCAAAAGTTCTTTCATATATTCAGTCTCTGTCGTTATTACACGTTTTGCATTTCGCCCATAGGTCGTAGGATAGTCCCACTTGGAACACGCTGTAGCAGTCGGTGTTCTTGAAGAGTCCGCTGCTCTTGATTCCATAGATGTCTTCCTTGCCGTCGAGGTTGTCGCAGGGCGTAAAACGCATCACCCATTCGGCCGTGAGGTTCATTCTTGATGCGATCTTCCATTTGACACCAGCGCCGATAGGCAGGTTCATCGTGATACCACTGTTGTCTCCGCTATGGTGCGTCAGACCTAATCCGAGGGTGATAAACGGGACGAACCGCCGTGCCCCCCTGTATTCCTGTCCCGTGCCGTATGCCCAGAAGTTGTACTCATACCGGAAATCGGCCTCGGTTATTTGGTTGTTAAACTCGTAGCGCTCTATCGGAGACCATGCCTCCACATCGTCGGTGGAACCCTTGATCTTTCCTGTTCCGATGTTCACTGCCAGAGCCATTCGGGGATTCAGGTGATATCTGGCCATCAGCGTGCCCCATGGTTGCATCCCCTTCAGGATATTGCCGTTGAAGTCGCCTGTATAGGTGATCAGTCCGGCACCGGCTCCCACTTCCGTCCTGTATTCCGGTTCATCCTGCGCCAGGACATCAGCAGCGGAGAGAAGGAATGCTGCCAGCAGTAGTCCTCCTATTATTCTACCAAAATCCCTCGCCATACCTCGTTGGTCTCGTTGATCTTGAACCAAAGGGCACCCTCGCTGTCTGTAACAGCCTCTGTGTTGAAGTAGAGATCCTCACTTCCATGAGGCAGGGTGAACTGGTCTGACGTATGCCATGTGATACCGCCGTCCTGACTATATCGGATGGTGTCGGTGCCAATGGCCAGCACATAGCCGTGGAAATACACTAGGTTGAGGTTGGGCGTGGCAGGCAGATAGTATTTGTTATATTGCTTGTAAGGCAGATAGACCCACTTACAGGGCTGACTGCCTTCGCCATATTCTGCGATCTTGCGCCAGACGACACTGATGACCTCTCCTTCCTCGATGATACCGGCCAGCAACTGATAGTCGGTCTCTTCGTTGGGGTTAAAAGGACAGGAGACAAAGGCGATGCCTTGTCTTGGTAGCAGTGACATGTCATCATCAAGACTATCAGGTGTCCATGTGGCACCTTCATCTTTCGTCACCATGATCCTGCCATCCTGACTGAAGGCATAGGCCTCTTTCGTACCGGCACCGATGAAGGATTTCAGGTCGGTGTTGGCTGCCACGATCTGCTCCCATCTCTCTCTTGCCGTATCCACGGGATACGACTCTGCCGGCATCTTTTCCCAAAGGATCGTCCCTGTTTCAACCTGATGCTGGTTGATCTTCACCTCATACGTGCGGAATTTCTCCAGCATGTTGTTATATACACGTATCTCCCTTGTCTGGGAGAAGTCGATGGAGTCGGAATTGGAATAGAGATAGAGCGTGTCGCTGGTAAGACTCTTGTAATAGATGTTACCGCTATAGGTACTGCCGGAGATGGTGGCCAGCACATGTTTCAGGTCACAGTCCTTCGGCAGGGAGTCGGTGTTGTAGATCTTATATTGGCTCTGGTCGATGGTGAATGTGGGTATCGGTTTCAGGACTTTCTTATAGACTGAGTCCCCGCCGCTCTTGGAGGTGGTATGGATATATCGGTTAACCACCGACAGGCTGAATCCTGTGATGGCCATATCGTCGTAGGTGGTCACCTCGTAATTATCTGAACTCAGGCACGAGGTGTAGAGAAGTACACTCGAGAGCGTGATACAGAGTACAAAAATATATCTTTTCATGAAAGTGAGCTCAATTTTCTTCACAATTTGGCTGCAAATTTACGCACAATTCCGCAAATTTGCGCCATTTTCACCTTATAATTAAAGAAAATATGATATAATTTGACCGATTTTAAGTTAGTTTAGTGTTTTTGTATAGAAAAAGAGTGCGGTATGAATCACTCACCCCGCACTCCTTTCAACGTACATCGGTATGCATCAGCGTCACGATACTTAATACCGTCACCACTGATACGGCTACCAACATCACCGTTGTTTGAAAATCTAATAACATAATCTTTACCTTAAAAACTACTAACCTAATGAATAAAAATGTAATCTCACGATTACGTAGTGCAAAGGTAGGGAGAATTATTGAAGATTGAACATTGATAATTGAATATTTAGTTCATAAATTCTTATTTTTGACTTACATCAAAAATAACAAGCACCATCAAAAATGATGATGCTTGTCTGTATTTTAACACTGAAAATTATGTTCAATCTTCAATGTTCAATCTTCAATTTGTTAGAGTTTCGGACCTGCAGCGACGAGTGCCTTACCTGCCTCGTTGCCCTCGTACTTCTTGAAGTTCTTGATGAAGCGGGCAGCCAGATCCTCAGCCTTCTTGTTCCACTCGGCAGCGTCAGCGTAGGTGTCACGAGGATCGAGGATAGCGGGGTTCACGTTGGGCAGAGCTGTGGGCACCTCGAAGTCGAAGTAAGGAATCTTCTTGGTCTCAGCCTTCAGGATAGCACCGTCGAGGATAGCGTCAATGATACCACGTGTATCGGGGATAGAGATACGCTTGCCGGTACCGTTCCAACCAGTGTTCACGAGGTAAGCCTTGGCACCGCTCTTCTCCATCTTCTTCACGAGCTCCTCAGCATACTTTGTGGGGTGCAGCTCGAGGAATGCCTGACCGAAACAAGCAGAGAAGGTCGGAGTGGGTTCCGTGATACCGCGCTCTGTACCAGCCAACTTAGCTGTGAAACCAGAGAGGAAGTAGTACTTCGTCTGCTCCGGAGTCAGGATAGATACGGGAGGCAGTACGCCGAATGCGTCAGCACTCAGGAAGATCACGTTCTTGGCCTCAGGACCAGCGCTCTTACCGTTCACCTTCTGGGCAATCTTCTCAATGTGGTTGATAGGATAGCTTACACGGGTGTTCTCAGTCACGCTCTTGTCAGCGAAGTCGATCTTGCCAGCCTCGTCAACAGTTACGTTCTCGAGCAGAGCGTCGCGCTTGATAGCACCATAGATGTCAGGCTCGTTCTCCTTAGAGAGGTTGATCACCTTAGCGTAGCAGCCACCCTCGAAATTGAACACACCCTCGTCGTCCCATCCGTGCTCGTCGTCACCAATCAGCAGACGCTTAGGATCGGTAGAAAGCGTGGTCTTACCTGTACCAGACAGACCGAAGAAGATAGCGGTGTTCTTACCCTCCATATCGGTATTGGCAGAGCAGTGCATAGAAGCGATACCCTGCAGGGGCAGATAGTAGTTCATCATAGAGAACATACCCTTCTTCATCTCACCACCGTACCAGGTGTTGATGATGCACTGCTCACGAGAAGTCGTGTTGAAGGCAACGCAGGTCTCTGAGTTCAGACCGAGCTCCTTGTAGTTCTCAACCTTAGCCTTAGATGCGTTGTAGATCACGAAGTTGGGCTCGAAGCTCTCCAGTTCCTCAGCGGTAGGCTGGATGAACATGTTCTTGACGAAGTGAGCCTGCCAAGCAACCTCCACAATGAAACGAACGCGCAGACGGGTTGCCTCATTAGCACCGCAGAAAGCGTCCATCACATACAGGTTCTTGTTGCAGAGTTCCTTGATGGCAATCTCCTTCACCTTGGCCCAAACCTCCTCAGACATGGGGTGGTTATCGTTCTTGTATTCCTCAGAAGTCCACCATACCTTGTCATTGCTCTGTGCATCCTTCACGATGTACTTGTCCTTAGGAGAACGACCAGTGTAGATACCAGTCATTACGTTCACGGCGTTGAGCTCGGTGTTGACACCCTTGTCAAAACCCTCAAGACCTGCCTTCGTCTCCTCTTCGAAGAGATACTCATACGATGGATTGTGGGCAATCACGGTAGAACCGGTGATGCCATACTGAGTTAAATCTAACTTTGCCATATTACTAATCTTGTTTTAATTGTGAATATTATCCTTGTTATTTGAATTTCTGGAGCAATTTTTATTTTTGCGCTGCAAAGTTACGAAATAATTACGAATTGACAAGTAGGAATTAGCAATTTTTTGCGCGCACACAATTCTTTTTAGGTTAAAGAAATTAAAATAATAAATCGGAGTGGCGCTTTTGCCACTCCGACATATCAAAAAATCAGTGCGTTATTTGTTATTTCAGTATCACTTTCTTAGTGACGGTCTTGCCGTTCTGGTAGGTGACGGCCTTGATAAACAGTCCATTAGACGGGTTGGCTACCAGACGGCCAGTGAGGTCGTAATAGACAGTCTTTGCCACCTTGTCTTCTGTACTCAGGGACTTGATGGCCGTTACAGGATCTGATGAACTGCCTGCTACGGTATAGGCCACGTTCTCGACCACACAATTGGTGGGGTCTTTACTGTCATATCCTGACACAAAGGCTACTACCTTCAGCTTGTCAGTCTTCCACGACGACTCAATATTAAAGGTGTAAGAATAAGAAGCTTTGTTGTCGTTCCAGTCGAGAACACTTCCCCATGTGTCATTGACGGCGCGCAGTACATGCTGATGGGTAAAGCTTCCACTGGCGCCAGACTGTGATTTGGCAGCAATGTCGTCTTCCGTCAGGAACAGGGTGATGCGTATCGGGGTACTGGAGAAGTCCCAGCCGCGTTCACAGTAGGCCGTGACGTTTAGTTTGTCACCGTCGAACGCCGTAATCAGGTCGATGCCGGCGTACGAGGTCTCGGCGAGCCGCTCCTCTACATATTCCTTGTAGTTACCACGATTAACTACAGGTGTCCCGTTGCCCCAGTCAAAGCGATCGTACATAAAGGCAGGCGCATAGGTGCTACCTCCGTCGTTATAGAACCAGGTGTATTGTTCGGAAGCATCAATAGTCAGCCAGTCAGTATAGTATCCGGCATGATGGCAGACGGCTGCCGTACGCTTGGCCAAACCGGGATTATCTGTCATGAATTTATGCAGACCAGCAGCGGCATCTGGACAAAAGCCGCAGTACTCCGTGGTGAACTCTTCGATGAGCACGTTACGATCCCACGTCTTCAGTTCGGCGACGGTGGTCAGATTACCTGTTGCGGTGTTGTTGCTGGCAGTGTTTTCGTTGCCATTCACCTTGGTGATGGTCAGCGTTTTGGTGACGCTTCCTACTGTGGCATCGGCCTCGAAGGGGATGTTCACCTTGATCGTACTAAGATAGGCAAAGGCATCGGTCTTCACCGTTTTCTCTTCTGTCGTAGCACCGTTGGAGGTGATGGTGTATGAGATGCTAGTGATGGGATCCTTGCCGCCATTGGTGATCTTCACAGGTATATCCACACTTTGGCCAAGTCCTACTACAGCTGGTCCGAAATTCTCGGCTGTAGCATAGTTGTTGGGATAGGTACCGCCATCCAATAGCAACTGCAGGACGAGGGCACCGTAGCCTGGTATGGCATCCCATTCAGTCACCGAACTGGAACTTTTGATATATAGAGAATGATCCACATAGTCCCCGCCTACGGCGATGCAGAAGTCTGCATTCTTGATGGTGAAGGAATAACCCACGTAGATGGCTTGGTTATTGACCTCAAAGGGTGTGGTGAACTCGATGTCATTAAATCCGTCGGAAAGAGAAGACACACTGACCTCCTGGACATAGTCTGCTTGATCAGCTGATGAGGGCAGTTTTTTGGATATCCAGACTTTGAACATGCTGAGGTTCGACGCGGATGAGACGTTGAGGCGGACGGCCTTGATCGTACTGGCTCCGACAAAGTTGTGATTGGCTGGCACGAAAATGGCACAGTCGAAGGTCTCGGCATCGCCAGTTCCCAGATAATCAATGTATCCATCAGAATAATAGCCCCACCACATCTGGGTGTCGGTGGGTTCCAAAGCTTTTGCACATAGGGTTGCCACAAGGGTAACGGCCAAAAGTAATAGTTTTTTCATAAACTAAATGTTTTTGAAAGGTTATTAATGTGAATGATCTTTTAACGGAAGAGTTTTTTATGAGTTTTGCTGGATCCATCCTGATAGATGGTCTTCTGCAGATAGACGCCGTGTTTGGGACGGTTGGTCTTCTGCCCGGTGAGATCGTAGTAGGTGACGGATACCACCTTGGAACCTATGCCTGCCGTATGGACGTCGGTCATGGTGAGGGTGAAGTCCAGGGTGATGGTGGGCCCCTGCTGGTCTATACTCCATTCCTTGGTGATAGCGTTCTGCTTGTAGGTCACCAACTGGTAAGTAACGACGCATCTGCCGTTGTCCGTTGGTGCCCACTCTGTCTGCATATTCTTCAGTTCATCAGCACCCAGAGGACCGCTTTTCGTTTCGTAAGTACCTGTCTTGTCCTGAGCCACACAGTTCTCTGGGAAGCAGGTCTGGAAATGACCGTTATCGAGGGTCTCGATGGTGTAGATACCGCCGATCTGCATACTCTCTGTTGTCATATTCTTAACATAGAGGTTCGTGGGCATCTCGATGCTTCCGAAAGCATCCGCCTCGTATTCTGTCAGAACGAGAGTGGATCCGTCCTCAATGATGTTGCCATCCTTGTCGGCATACTGTACGGGGAATTCGCTCTGGGCCTGTAAGCCTAGTACTGTGAGGAGTCCCCAGAAAAGTGTAAAGAGTTTCTTCATAAGCTATACATTTTTTGTTTATTATCGTAGATGGGCTTTGGCAACCTGTAGCACGCCGTAGTCGTTATAGACGAAGGTGACAAAACTGAGATTCCTGATATTCCAACTGGGCTCGATGGTCTGGGTGTATTCCCAAGTCCTTGTCTCGCCCTCCTTGATGGTAATCTCCACACCCCACGTGCCGTTGACGGCCTTTCTGAACACATGGTTGTGCACATAGTCGGCATTAGCCGTACCGTCGGGCATCATCTGCATGGCTGTGATGCCGTCTTCCAGCACCCACACCTGTAACTTGCCACTGCTGGTACCGTCGGTACCCATAGCCGTGATGCTGATGTGGAGGGCCTGGCTATTGTCTGCTGTGGCCGATGCCCTGAGATTGAGTGGCGCAGGCTTTAATAACTCCTCCTTCACGGCAGCCGCCCACTCGGGATAGTTGACAGCGCCGTGACGGTTGACCAGACCGACGGGCTGATATTCCAGATTCCAGTGGTCGTAGTATTCGTCGCCTGTTTCTGTGGCCAGCCCTAGGGTTGTGGTGTTACCGCTGAAGCCCAATGGGCCACCGTGGATGCCGACGGCCACTACGGTGGTATCGCCGTATTCCGCCACTAGCTGCTCGATGACCTCCGTCCCTTTCGGACAGTTGATACAGCGCTGACCGGTGAAGTCCTCCAGCAGCACTGCCCGCTTGCTCGTGACAGGCTTCTCGTAGATGAGCCTATCCTCGCGGTCGATATGATCGCAGGCGGTCAGTACCAGTGTCAAGAGGCAAATCGGTATGTATCTCATCTTTAGAAATTATAATTATATGAAACGGTGAAGCCTGTCGTGGCTGGTATCCAACGGCAGACGCCTCCGGCACAGTTATAGCCAGCACGGGTACGGCCGTAGCCTGCCTGTAGCCGGTGCTGTCCGAAGTTGCAGGTGACGAGCCCCTGATAGTAATGGATATGTGTCTCACCGACGTTATACATATCCGAGACGGTGATCATCCAGTGGGGCACCAGCGACAACTCCAGCAGACCGTATGCCCAGTCGCCCTGATCGTCCTTCGTCGTCAGGTATTGCACCTCACCGCGCAGGGTGGTCTTGGGCGACAGCTGGTACTTACCGTCGGCAATGAAGATGTCGGAGTGGATCATGCCGCCCTCACCTTCGATGATGGTCTTGTTGTATCGCTGGTTCATATACATCAGACTGAGTTTGAAGGCTTTCGACAGTTTGCGTGTCACCGTGATGTCCAGATCCTGATAGTAGGTGTCGTCGCCCCATTTGAAGAAGGACGACGAGTAGCCGTCAGTGGCGGCCAACGGGTCGTTCGTCGTGTCGCAGAACTGACGGTCGATGGCCCGCACGTAGGAGTAATTCACCTTGATGTTCATGCCGTACTTGCCGCCCAAGGCCGTCTTGCGTTTGAAGTTATAACCCAGTTCAGCCTGATAGGCCCACTCACCGTCGGCCAGTTGCGTGGCATAGGGATAAAGGGTAGCCAGAGCATAAGTCTGGTCTTGTGTGAAAGCGGGCAGGTGGTTGATGGCCGACGAGATGCCGATGGCCTTCGACACATTGTTGGTACTCTTGAACGACATGTTCTCACTGCGCTTGGCTTGCAGCAGTACGCTCAGTCCTTTCTGTGAGTAGGATCCTGAGAGCATGGCGGCAGAGCCGTTCCGGAAGATGTAATTGTTGGCAAAGGAGGGATCAGCCCCCTTCTGTGCATATTCTGCCAGAATGCTCCAAGGACCGCTGTTCAGGCTGACGCGCACATCCCAGGCGTTGACATACTTGGGGAAGTTGACGCGATAGGCGGGCGACACATAGACCTTCTCGTCGCTGTCCTCGTATTTGTTCACCCACGAGAAACCCGTCATGAGGTGTAGGTTATGCTCCTGCAGGGTAGGAATGAGTTGGTCGATATCCACCTCCGCGTCAGCACCGCTGATGAGCGACTTGTTCCAGTTCCAGTATCGGCGCTGCTTGCCGGAGAGAATCTTCAGCGTCACACCCTGAACGGGCTTGACCACCAGACAGCCGCCCAACAGCGAGTTGTCGATGCCGAGGGAACGTTCCTCGTAGGTACGCAGGATGAAGCCGGAACCGAACTGCTCATAGAACGTGCCAGCCGTGAGTTCCCCCTTTCCCAGACGGCCCTTTACCCAGAAGTTGGGTACACCCCAGCCTGCGAAGTCGTTCTCGAAACCCGGCAGCGGATGCTCCAGATACTCCAGACGGGCACCAGCATCCACATATTTGCTCTGTAACAGCAGGTCGGCATAGGTATTGGTGAGGAAGTCGCCCGTCTTCTCCGCCCCTGTCTTCTCATCGGTTTGGGGTAGGAGCATATCGCTCTGTACACTGCCCGAGAGTGTGATACCCTGCTCTGTTTGGGCTGAGGCGACCAGACAGCAGCAAATGGCGAAGATATATAGTAATGATCGTCTCACTATTGGATCAGTTCCCTGACCTTTTCTATTAATTCCGACTCACAGCCGTCGGTGTAGCCATTATGTTTATAGACAATATTCCCCTGTCCGTCGCAGACCAATACGAAGGGGATCATCTGGATGCCCAGTGCCCGTTTCAGGTCGCCGTTGGGATCCAACAGGATGTCGTACTCCCAGCCGTGGTTATCGACAAGTGGCTTCACCTTGTTGATGTTCTGTGCCTGGTCGATGCTGATGGCGAAGAGTTTCACGCCCGTTTCCTGCTGCCAGTCCTCATAGACCTCGCTGATGGCATCCAACTCACGGTTACATGGTTTGCACCAGGTGGCAAAGAAGTCGATGATAAACGGTTTCCCGTCGTTTCTCAATGTGTCTGTGCGCACGTTGCTGCCGTCGATCGTCCTCAGTGTGACGGCGGGAAGTTGTGCCTGGATGCTGCCTGCATATCCGGAAAGCATCAGGATGGTGATAATCAATATTTTCTTCATGGCTGTGGAAGTGTAATACTTGTTTCTTTTCCGTCCTTCAGTCGGATGAATACGATCGTGGGCATCACGGCCTTTCGTTCAGAGTCCAGACTGCGGATGATGACTTGGGCATTGCCCATGAAGGCATTGAAAGAGGCTTCCCGCTTGTCAGGTCCCAAGAGACGCTCTTCGGCCTTGAAGCCTGGGTCGCCGTTGCCCCTGCCGAGAATCTCGCCATGTCCGCGTACCGCCACAAAGATCTTGTCGCAGGCATCAGGCACATAACGGCCCTTCTTGTCAAGGAGTGTGATATCGACTACCACGACGTCCTCGCCATCCTGACGCAGCGTCTTTTTGCTGGTAGCCACGCTGATCTTCTCGGCAGGTCCCGTGGTCTCCACGCGCTCTGTCAGCACACGTTTGCCGTTTTTGTAACCATAGGCTACGAGGCAACCAGGCTGATAGGTGGTCTTCCATACGAGGTGACTGTCTTTCTCGGCTTTCTGACGACCGAGTGACTTGCCGTCCTGCAGCAGTTCCACTTCGTCCATATTCGTGTAGGCCCAGACCTCCACTTCCTGACCTTCCTGCCCCTTCAGGTTCCAGTGGGGGAAGATGTGGAGCACGGGTTTGTCCGTCCAGGCGGCCTTCAAGTAATAAGCCTCGTCCTTGGGGAAACAGCAGTAGTCGAGAATGCCGAACTGACTGCCTGTGGCGGGCCACACCATCGGGTTGGGCTCCCCGCGGTAGTCGATACCTGTCCACCAGAATACACCGCCGGCCCAAATGTTATCGCGGTAGAACTTCCAGCCGCGCTCAATTACGTTCTTCTCACCATTGGAGCGCTCTTCGCCCGCCATGTTGATACTCTTCATCCAACCCTTCACGGAGTCGGTATGATAAACGTTGCGCGTGCCGCAGCCGCTGGTCTCTTCCGTACCGATGACCACCCAGTCGGGATAGGCCTTGCGACGGTTATCGACATCATTCTGCACGATATAGTTATAACCGTGGATATCTACTTGCTTCACCACACCGAAACCACCGCTGCAGCCGTAGGTGTAGAGACGGGTATCGTCGATAGTACGGGCATAGTCGATCATCGCACGGGCAATTTTCTCGCCCTTCTCATTGCCCTCGATCCACCATTCCTCGTTGCCGATGCTCCAGAGGGCTACCGACGGGTGGTTGCGATGGTCGATGATCATCCTCTTCAACAGGTCCAGATGCTCACGGTTGGTGCCCATGAGCCTGTTCTCGTCGATGCAGAGGATACCTAAGGAGTCGCATACGTCAAGAGCCACGTCGGAGGCGGGGTTGTGCGACCAGCGGATAGCATTGACGCCAATCTCACGGAGTCTGTTGATGCGGTAGATCCAAAGTTCCTTGGGAACGGCCGTACCCACACCCGCATGGTCGAGGTGCAGGTTCACGCCCTTGAACTTGAAGGGTTGTCCGTTCAGACGGACACCGTCCTTCGCATCGAATGTTAGCGTGCGCAGTCCCACCTTCGTCAAGACGGCATCCTCACCGCCAGCAGTGACAGTTTTCAGTGTATAGAGATAGGGATCGTCCGTACTCCAGAGGTGGGGATCGTTCAACGTGAGTGTCTCCTTGCCCTCAGCCACCACCTTGCCCTCACGGTCGTAGAGCGTATTCTGATAGTCGCAGGCAGCCTCTACCTGTATGTTCAGTTGACCGTCTTTCCACGTGTAGAACACATTATCTATATGCTGACAAGCGTCCTTCTTGATAAGCCATACATCACGGTAGATACCAGCTCCCTCATAGTACCAGCCCTCTTCGGTCAGGGCATCACAGCGCACGGCAATTACATTGTCACCGCCGTAGTTCAGGTATTCCGACACGTTATATTCCTGTGAGGCATAGCCACTGGGTTCCGTACCCAGGTAGAAACCGTTGCAGAATACCTGTGCGTTGCGGAAGATGCCGTCGAAACGGATGCTGATAGCTTTGCCCTCATCTTTCTTACTGATGGAGAAGTGTTTGCGATACCAACCGATGGAATTCTGCGGGTACTTCCAGCCCACCTGCTTATAGCCGTGGGAATGGCTGGCCTTGTAGCCGTAAGGCAGAGCCGGTACCCAGTCGTGGGGCAGTGTGACGTGTGGCCAGGCTGCATCTTCAAATTCCACGGACGCTGGTCCTTTGTTTTGTCCGACAGCCTTGGCACGATAAGTAAAATACTCGGTGCCATGGGTGAAGTCGCGTTGCATTGACGAGCCGTCACCCAGGTGGAATGTCCAGTCTTTGTTCAGCGACGTCACCGTGCGCTGGGCATACGTGCATACGGTGGTCAGTAACAGACAGGTAAGTAGTAGTATCCTTTTCATTAGAAAATTGTTTCGTTGTTGTCTGCAAAGATAAACATTATTTTCAAAACACCTGCATCCTTATGTAAAAAAATGAGGAAAAATTTGTGAATTATGTTTTTTTCCTCTATTTTTGCAGAAAATTTAAAACTATAAGACTATGCAAATAACCGATTTCAGTAAGAGCAACTCGATTATCAATCTCTATATGTCAGAGTTGCGTGACAGGAACTATCAGAAGAACCGTCTGCTGTTCCGCCAGAATATTGCGCGTATCGGCGAGATGATGGCCTACGAGCTGTCGAAGACGCTAGAGTACAAGCCGAAGACAATAACTACACCCTTAGGCTCTATCGATATCCCCCTGCCGAAGGAGGATATGGTGGTGGCTACTGTACTGCGTGCGGGACTGCCGTTCCACGAGGGATTCCTGAACGTGTTCGACCATGCCGACAATGCTTTCGTCTCAGCCTACCGTATGTACACTAACCGCGAGCATACCGAGGTGGGCGTGCATGCCGAATATATGGCTTCGCCGAGTGTGAAAGGCAAGACGCTGGTGATTGTTGATCCGATGCTGGCCACGGGTGGTTCGATGGCTGCCGCCATTGAGGCGCTGATGAAGTCGGGTAAGCCCAAGCAGATACATGTGTGCTGCGTCATCGCGGTGCCAGAGGGTTTGGAGGTGGTGAAGAGTGTGCTGCCCGAAGACTCAATGATCTGGTGTGCCGCCATCGACCCGGGCATGAACGAGCATAAGTATATTGTGCCAGGCTTCGGCGATTGTGGTGATCTCTGTTATGGAGAGAAACTGTAGTAAGTGAAAAGTGAAGAGTGATGGTGCAGATCAGGTGTAAGAACAATGGTGTGACGAAGAGCTTCCCAGAGGGAATCTCGCTGCTGGAGGTATGGCAGGAGTTTGCCGACGACCTGAAATTAGAGTTCCCTGTGCTCTCAGCGAAGGTGAACAATGTCTCCCAAGGTCTGAAATACCGTGTGTTCAACAACCGTGACGTGGAGTTTATTGATGCTCGCGATGGCTCTGGGCGGCGTGTCTATGCACGCTCACTTTGCTTCGTACTCTACAAGGCTGTGACGGACGAGTTCCCTGGTAGCAAACTATTTATCGAGCACCCTTTGTCGCGCGGTTATTACTGTAATTTCAAGAAAAAGGACGGTGAACAGCTTACTGATGCCGATGTGGAGCGCATCTGTCGGCGGATGCAGGAAATCGTTGATGCCGACATGCCTTTCCGTCGTACGGAAGCCACCCTTGAGGAGGCTGTACGTGTGTTTACCGAACGGGGTTTTACGGACAAGGTGAAACTCTTGGAAACTAGCGGACAAGTTTATTCCTATTATTATACCTTGGGCGATACCGTCGATTACTATTATGGGCCGCTGGTGCCTTCGGCTGGCTATCTGAAGGTATGGGGGTTGGAGCGTTATCACGACGGACTGCTGCTGCGCATGCCCGACAAGCACAATCCCTTGGTATTGGCGGAGAAGATAGATCAGCCCCGCACGTTCGAAGTCTTTGCCGAGAAGGTGCGCTGGGATGTGATCATGCACCTTTCGAATGTGGGTGACGTGAACAAGGCCGTTCTCAAAGGCTATGCATCCGAACTGATCCAGGTTTCCGAGGCTCTGCAGGAGAAGAAGATCGTAAAGATCGCTGAGGAGATTGACCGTCGTTTCCACTGCGAGAAGGATCCCATCCGTCTGGTGCTCATCACGGGACCGTCATCGTCAGGCAAATCCACGTTCTGCAAGCGTCTGTCCGTACAATTGCTCGCCTGTGGGTTGCGACCATTGTCGTTCTCCACAGACGACTATTTCGTGAACCGTGTGGATACACCGAAGCTGCCAAACGGGCAGTATGACTTCGATAATGTTGAGACTGTTGACTATCGGCTATTGAGCAACCATCTCTCCCGCTTGATGAAGGGTGAGGAAGTGGAGGTGCCGGAGTACAACTTTGTGACGGGCAAACGGGAGTATAATGGAAAGAAACTCCGTCTGTCTGATGACCGCGTGCTGATCATTGAGGGCATTCATGCCCTGAACCCACTGCTGACAAAGGAAGTGCCCGATGTCGTGAAGTACAAGATCTATATATCCGCCCTCACCAGTATCTCACTCGATGATCATAACTGGATTCCCACGCAGGACAACCGTCTGCTGCGTCGCATCATCCGTGATTATAACAAAGGTGCTTACACGGCCCGTGAGACCATCAGCCAATGGAAAAACGTCTGCGAGGCCGAAGAGCAGTGGATATTCCCATTCCAGGAGACGGCTGATGTGATGTTCAACTCTGCGCTGAACATTGAGTTTGCTGTACTCCGTACCCATGCAGAGATCATCCTCGCCTCTGTGCCAAAGAACTGTCCTGAGTACGCAGAGGCTCATCGCCTACTTAAATTCATCCACTACTTCATCCCCATCAGTGATAAGGAAATACCTCCGACGTCCATCATGCGAGAATTCGTCGGTGGCTCCAGTTTCAAGTACTGAGTATTCCCACTTTTCAACTATGGACCAAACTGAGACACTGATCATTAGACAACTGAAAGAAGGCAAGGAAAAGACTAACACTAACAAAACTAACAAAACCAAAATGAAATTACAAATAAGTAAACAAGTAAGTGTAAGTCCTTTGTCTTTCGATATGTTTTTCTTGTTTTTGCGGGCAGAATGGGAAAGCAGAAAGAATTGATTAATGCTGCTGATATTATCGGCTTAGAGGCAGAGAAGTCTCAAATTCGTGGCCCCGCTTAACAGAGGGATTAACAGAGGGGCGGTTCTTTTTGTGAGCATATTGCGACAGATTTCAGGGTCTCTCCTGAGGTCTGTCGCATTTTTATATGCCCGTCGCAACAACCTCAACCGAAAAACGGCAAATAATTTGGAATGAGCCTAAATAACGTCTTATCTTTGCACCAGAGTTAAAAAACAAAGTAATAATTAAACGTAAAAAAAGAAGTTATGAAGACAATTAGGAAATCAGTGATTTTCATGATCAGCAGCATTTTTGCCGCAGTAAGTTTCACAGCATGTTCAGCCGACGACGGCATCGTTGAGCAGACCCCTACCTTTACTACTAATAATATAGAGTATCCCGTATCGGATGTCAAGGTGACGGCATCTGGTATCGTGAGAGTCGAGACAAAGAAGAACTTCACCCGTGGCAACGACGGAGAACTTAAGCCCGAGGACTTCAATATCAGACAGGTCTCAGAGTCAGAGGCTGAGATGATGCTCCAGGACGGTGGCGGATCGAGCACCTTCTACATGTATCAGTGGGTAACGCTGAACTATTTCTGCAATACCGCAGACGGTTCCCAGAAGGAACTTTCGGAACTCGTGGTATGGCCCTATCGCAATTATGGTTTATGGGAATCGAACCCCGCTGCCGAGCAACTGGTCATCGGCTGTCACAGCACCATCACCAGCAACGCCCAGTGCCCCTCTAACTTCAGCAACATGTCTTCTCTGGGCGAGATCAATATGCTGGCCCTGTTTGCCAACGGATGGAGCCAGAATGCACTGGTCGTCGTTCCCGACTACGAGGGCTACGGTTCTACCGCCAGCATCCCCCACCCCTACTGCAACCGCGAGCTTACTGCCGAGCAGGTGGTGACTG
>Ga0310690_10001791_pt1 | contig 37279 bp, 34 predicted proteins | sample AusTroGonzalo_MG_2_FD_207661 | JGI IMG/M metagenome (GOLD analysis project Ga0310690, IMG submission 207661) | Bovine rumen microbial communities from tropical cattle in Woodstock, Queensland, Australia - Gonzalo_04 (v2) (version 2) | ecosystem: Host-associated > Mammals > Digestive system >...
GAAGCTGCGTTGTCCCGCAGGCAGATACCGAGCACTTCACGGATCCCGATCTTCTCCGCCATTACCGGCAGGAAAGCCCGGACAGCTTCCGTAGCATATCCCTTCCCGGTATGCTGCATTGCGATATGATAACCGATTTCCCACTTTCCGTCTCCCAGCGGAACCATCTGCACATAGCCGATGTTTTCCCCGCCGGCTTTTGTCAGCACGGGATAAGCCAGCGGCCCCTCCGTCCCGCCGTATTGCGACATTAGGAAAACGATGGCTTCCCGCGCGTCCTCCTCGGTTTCAAACACCTCGTCCGGAACAAATCTCCGGTTGTCCCTGTCCAGCGAATTCAGATGGACATCCCGCGCCATGTCCGGTGTAAATACAGTAATAATCAGTCTCTCTGTTTCAATCTTCATCGATATCTGTCCTTATTCACCCTGCGGAACATTTTCGTGCAGGCTTTTATTCCGGTAATTCAGGTTTGTCCTGAGGGTGTACCCTTCCTTTTCCCAGAAGGCGTTCCCGCCTTCGTTTTCCTTGAACACCAGCCCGAAAACCTTCGTGATACCTTCCGCACGCAGTGCTTCCTCCGCTTTCTGCACGAGCAGATGGGCAATCCCCTGCCGGCGGCAGTCCGGGCGGACGCACATATGATGGATGATCGCACGCCGTCCGTCGTGGCCGGTCAGGATCACGCCGGCAACCTTCGGCTTTCCGCCGGAATCCCTCTCCTCCGCAAGAAAGCATGTGGACGGATTGCGTTTCAGGTACCGTGCGATACCTTCCCGGCTGTCGTCCACCGGATTCAGCGCCCGTCGGGACTGTTCCGTGCTGTTCCACAGTTCATAGATCGCGTCATAATCTTCAATAACGACCGGCCGGATGGTAATATTCACAAGGCATTCCCCGCTTTCATGATTACTTTGCGATAAACATCCCATATTCCTTTGGAACCCGCAGGATTCCGCCGGACATGTTTTTCTCCAGAACGGTGCTGACTTCGTTCCGCGGGAGCTGCTGCAGCTCCGTCATACCGGTCAGGGAATAAATGTAGTCCGTCATGTCCTCCACATCCGTGACCTCCAGCTCGTCCTCATACCGGAGGCATTCCACTTTCCGGAACACGCTGAGCAGCCTGTCCCCTCCGTTCTGCAGGGTAAAATTGCGGTTAACCTTATTCTTCACGTGATACGCGCTGAACAGGCTGTATATATAATCCATCATGCCCTTCTCACCGAAGGTCGCACAGTAGAAGGTTCCATCTTTTTTCAGTACACGACGGACTTCCTTCAGGCCCCGGTAAAGATCCGGAACATGGTAAAGCATCATATTGGCGATTACGACATCAAATGAACCTTCCCCGAACGGAATCTCCTGGATGTCAATCGTACGGTAATCAATCCCGTCCGTTCCGCCGAGCGTTTCCCGGGCTTTCGCCAGCATGCCTTCGGAGAAATCGGACAGCACAAACTGCGCACAGCCGCGGATAATCTCCTGCTTCCCGAGCCACATTTCCCCTGTCCCGCAGCCAAGTTCCAGCACAGCCATTCCCGGCCGGATGTCGTAATGGGAAGAAATCCAGTTTCCGAACCCCTGTTTGTTGGTGGAATACTTGCTGTGGATCGAGATCCGTGTGCTAAGGTTCTCCGATGTACTGTACTGTTTCCGGACCGTCGCGCTGTCGTTCAGGCCGGCCTTCGGTTCCGTATTCATCCTGCTTCCTCCGTTCATTCCTTTCGTTTTCCATCATATCACGGATTCGCGGAAACCGGAACCTTTCTGTTTCTTTTCAGGGGCCCGGATTTGGAATGCGTACATAGTATTTCCCCGCGTCCTCCGCCACGATCCTTCCGCCGTTTTTCAGCATCACCCGCAGGGAAGCCGGATTGTCCCGGTTCACCCGCAGATAAAACTCATGCTCCGGAACAATCTTCCGGGCTTCCTCCAGCGTCAGGCGCAATCCTTCCGTTCCGTATCCCTTCCCACGGTCATTTTTCCCGACGCAGTAGCCGATATGCCCGGCTCCGGTTCGCAGGGATTCACACAGGTAATGGCGGATCCGGAACTGGCCCACAATCCGGTCGTCGTCCCACAGGAACAGGAAGGTTTCCGGTACATGCCCCTCCGGCAGGTCTTTCCCTTCCCCACAGGCGATCATCCGCGGCAGCGCTTTCGTTTCAAAATCCTCCCGGGATACCTGGAACCACGCGTTAGTCAGGCCATTTTCATCCGCGGGCATCTCCCGCACAAACTGCCATTCCTTCTCCAGGTCGGCAGTATTCGCCACCTTAACATACAGCATAAAAATCCTCCCTTCACCGGACTGTTCCGCGTTCCTCCCCGTTTCAGCCCTCCGGTTCTTTCCGGGAAACAATCATCAGGTGTTCGGAATGGGTCAGGTAGTCTTCCTTCTCGCAGTACCGCAGCGCGTAGTCGTAAAACGCCGTACGAATCTTCCGCGGGCTTTTCTCCAGCTGGGTCCTGTAGGGAGCCAGGATACCCTCCTGTCCGAAGACCGTCTCCATCCGCAGCCCCGGAACGGAATCCAGCAATGCTTTCGCGTCCTTCACCGTCGTCATCCAGGAATAGGTGAATGCGTTGAAAGCAACGCTTTCGTCCCGCGCGGCGATATCATAGAATACCTGTTCCTCCGGCCACAGGATCGTCTCCTGCAGATCCCGCAGGCCGTAGATCACGCCGCCGAACATCAGGATGAAACTGCAGAACAGGCATCCGCCCGGCTTCAGCACACGCTCCGCCTCCCGGATAGCCCGGATCCGGCTTTCCTCGTTCATCAGGTGATACAGCGGTCCCATCAGGAAAACCGTATCGAATGTGCCGTCCGCGAACCGGGACAGGTCCAGCGCGTCCCCCTGCATGGCAGTGATCTTTACGCCGTACTGCCGGGCCTTCTGTTTCGCGAACCGCACATTGCCGTCGCTCAGGTCCAGCAGCGTCACATCGTGCCCCTGCTTCGCGTAGTGGATCGAATAGTGTCCGGGCCCGCCGCCGATATCCAGGATGCGGTCTCCCGGCCGGATATACCGGTCCATCATACGGATCGTAATATATTTCTCAAATGGATGCCTCTTCTGCAGCCGGTCCCATTCCTTCTTCGGATCGGCATCATAGTGCGTCCGCACCGCTTCTGTCTGCTCACGCATGTTCTTCTCCTTCCCCGGCTCATCGGTAGAGCCGCCGGTACAGCTTTCCCGGATAGGTATCGCTCCCGTCCAGCTTGGAAAGCGTCACATCCTCCACATAGGTCATGCCCAGTTTCTCCATCACGCGCCGGCTCCGGCTGTTCGCCGCGGCGAAGGTCCCCCGGATTCCCCGCACATCCCTCCGTTGCCGGACATATTCCAGCAGCCCTTCAATCATTTCCAGGGCATAGCCGTTTCCCCACTGGTCCTTTCGCAGGTTATACCCGATCGTCCAGAGGTCATCCTCCGGCCGGTAATACAGGCCGCCGCTCCCGATCAGCTCCCCCGTCGATTTCAGCACGATGCCCGCGTCGTACTTATCCGGATCATCCGGATCCTGCGTCTCCAGCCAGGTTCTCACATCCTCAGCCCGGGTGTAGACCGGATAGACCATGTACCGCGCAACATCCGGATCACCGCACCACAGAAAGGCTGCCTGTGCATCGTCAGGGGTCAGGTTGCGCAGGAGCAGACGCTCCGTTTCCACATTGATTCTCATAAACTTGAAACCTCCTTCTGTGATGATAAATCAAAAGCCGCTTACCTGTCAGAGATAAGCGGCTGCCTGATCTGTACGGATATTCCGGGCTACGCTTCTCTGCTCATCTGAAAAACGGATACGTCAAAATCGCGAACATGATTTACATTGTTCGCCGGCGTCCAGGTACCAGACATAAACCGTTTCATGGGCAGAGCTCCTTTCCCGAAGTTTGCGATGACTATACACCAATTTCCGGAAGGCGTCAACCTGTTTTTTCCCATCTCTTTCAGGGCCGCTGGAATTCTGTTATAATCCCGGAAGAAACAGCCGCGCCGGAGAAAGGATTTTTCAGCCGATGACACCGAATCAGAGAATCTGGGCCGAATCCAGGAACCGCCTGGCCGCGGCCGTGGCAGAGCTTGGATACCCCGAAGAATTCGCGGACCTGCTGGCAAAACAGCTGAAAAGCCCCAAGGCCATCGACCGGATGGCCGCGTATCTGGATCACGCGCGTCCCGGTTCCATGGAACTGATCGTTGATGAGATGCTCGCCATCTGCGCGGAGATTGATGCCTGGCGGGAGAAAAAAGAAAGCCAGGAAGCCCAGGCGGGCTATACTTCCTGGCTGAACAGCAACGAACGCCGGCGCTGAGTCCCCTCTTCTCACAATTTCATGATTCAGCGATCATTTCCATTGCCGCGACGCACCGCAGCAGCTCCCGGTCAATCCGGTCCCGGCCGTAGGCGTCGATGAACCGGTCTGTATACTGCGTTGTATGCAGGTTGAACATCATCGTCCAGACTCCCCACAGCACATCGATATGCCGGTCGGCGATCCCGCCGGCGCCCACATCGATAAATCCGGAAAACCGCCAGTTATCCAGCATCACATTGGGCAGGCAGTAATCGCCGTGGATCAGCACTTCCGCCCTGAGCGCCGGCAGTCCCCGCTCCGCCGCGGCCCATGCCGCCTCTTCCGAATCAAACTGCCAGAGTTCCCGGAAAAGGTCCGGTTCATATCCTCCCTTCGCGTGTCCCCGGAGCACGCCGGCTTTGTAGCTCTCCAGCCGATCCCTCACCGGGCACTCCTCCGCCCGGATTTCATGCAGTTTCCGCAGCTGTCCGGCCAGGACATCGCAGAGCCGTTCCGGCTCCCTCCGGTACATCTCGTGGGTGCAGTCCTCCCCGGGAATCCGGCGTGTCAGCAGGTAATCATGCTGCCCGTCCTCCGCGAAAGAAAGCACTTCCGCCGACAGCCCGAGCGAATGGAAATATCCGGTCATTACGGCTTCATTCTTCAGTGTCCTGGCCGCGTTTTTTTTCAGGAACAGTCCGCCGTCCCGGTCGATGTACCATACCCGGGCTTCCGGGGAGCAGCTGCTGTCATAGATGGCAGCGCCCTTCAGAAAAGGCCGCATCTCCAGCGGAAAATCCGCGGGATTCAGTTCGGTTTGCGTACGTTTCATCGCTGTTCCTCCGTTTCCTCTTCCATCGTCTCCAGCAGGAAACTCACCGGCCGGAATCCGTCATTGCAGGAAATCATCGCCGATTTCGGATTCTTCATCCACCCGTCGAAGAAATTCTCCCCGCCGTGCGCCAGCGTCATCACAAAGGGGGAAACGGTCTCCCACGCGCTTTCACAAAATCCTTCCGGCCGTTCCCACCCGTTGCAGACAAAAACCTGCCCCATCCGCATCCCGCAGGCATGTTCCATGGGATTCTCGTACTGCGCAATCAGGTCGTCGTAACGGGCGATTTTCTTTACAGTGATCCGGACTTTTTTCATGTTTCACACCTGTTCTGTCTTTTTGATTATCTTATCATGTCCCGCCCTGTATTTCCAGTCAGGAACGGAATCGCTTGCAATCCCCCGCCGGATCGGGGATAATAGCGTCATGCCGGATTACCTGCGAAAAGGAGGAATATGCCTCATGTCCGCGGACAGCAATGTTTTCACGCATAAAGTTCAGTATTATGAAACAGACATGATGGGCATTGCCCATCATGCCAATTATCTTCACTGGATGGAGGAAGCCAGGATCGGTTTTATGGACCGGATCGGTTTTCCGTACAAACGGATGGAAACGGAAGGCGTCCTTTCACCGGTCCGCTCCGTCACCTGCAATTATGAGCATTCCTGTACCTTCGGGGATGAAATCCGTATTGAAGTCACGGTGGAATCCTTTAACGGCGTCATCCTGGTGATTGTTTACCGCATGGCAAACCAGCGGGGGGAGCAGGTCTGCACCGCCCGTTCCGAGCATGTGTTCATCAACCGGGAAGGCCGTTTCGTCCGCCTGAAGCGTGACCTGCCGGAATTCTGCGCCGCGATCGAAAAGGAAATATCTAAAGCTTCTGACGCTGCTTCCGCAGCCAGTCCCGGATGAGGATTTCCATCTGCTCCGGATGGCGGTCAAAGTGATGCGTCTCTCCGGCCATCACGGCCAGTTCGCAGTTCGCGAAATGCTTTGCCATCTCCTGTGAGACGGACAACGGCACCGTGTCGTCTTCGTCCCCGTGCAGGATCAGCACAGGGTTTTCGAACCGTTCCGCCGCTTCCTCCACGTAAACCGTCTGCGCCACCCGGACATAGCTGCCGTTCAGCTCCAGCCCTTTGTTCACAGGAATGCTGTCCGGGACCTGCCGCGGATCAATGCGCGCTCCCAGCAGGTTTCCTTCCCGGCAGCACTGCGGAATCATAAACGCGGGCGCCCGCAGGACCAGGCCTTTGATCCGGTCCGCCTCCATCCCGCCGGCGAGCGCCGCCACCAGTCCGCCCTGGGAATGCCCGGACAGATACAGCTCCGTATATCCCTCTCCCCGGGCCCACTCGATTGCCGCCATCGTATTGGAGATCCATTTATACAGCGTATGGTTCCGGAATTCGCCGTCGCTCTCGCCGTGGCCGTACAGGTCCATGCGCAGCGTGGCAAAGCCGGCCGCCCGCATGGCCGCAGCCGCCCGGATCGTATGCGGCCGCTCCTTTGCGCTGGTAAACCCGTGCAGCACAATCACCAGCGGGCATCCCTCCGCGTTTTCCGGCTTCTCCAGTACTGCGCTCAGCCGGATTTTATCGTCCTGAATGAACATGATCATTCCCTTCCTGCTGTGCTTTTTGTTTCCCAATTCTATCAGATGAAAACCGTGCCGTCAAAGAAAAAAGTGTTCGCCTTTTCTCCTTGCATTCCCGGGCCGGATCGGGGATAATAATCCCCGGAACCGGCTCACCGCCGGACAGGGAGGATAATGTGTCATGATCACCGGTATTCATCATATATCCATGAAATGCGGTACCGCGGAGGAATTTGCCCGGGCAAAGGATTTTTACCTGCGCGTGCTCGGTTTTTCCCCCGTCCGGGAATGGCCGGAAGGTATCATGATCGATTCCGGCTTTGGCCTGCTGGAGATTTTCTGCAACGGTGCCGGGATCCGTACGAAAGGTGCCATCCGCCACGTCGCGTTTTCCACGGACGATGTGGACGGGTTGATCGCGAAAGTCAGGGCCGAAGGATACGAAGTCTTTATCGAGCCGAATGACATCACCATCCGTTCCACTCCGGAATTCCACGCCAGGATGGCTTTCTGCCGCGGCCCGCTGGGCGAGGAAATCGAATTCTTCCAGGAGAAAACCGTATGAAAACCGCCATTGTCCGGATCCGCGGCGCCGCAGCTTTTTACCGGAAACCGTAATTCCAGGCAGATCGGGATGGAAATACCCGAGCAAAAAGTAACAGGTGGACCATCAAAAAATGGGAAGCCTGTTTCTTTTTGTTTCCGGTAAAATGAAGCTGAAAATACAGGAATCGGAGGAAAACACCTATGGATCAGAATAAACTCGCACACCGTCAGTCCGAAGCCCGCCTGCGCGTCCTGAACCCGGACGGAAGACCCGCAATCCGCCAGAAGGTCGATGTGGATCAGGTTTCCCACCGGTTCCTTTTCGGTTGCGGCGCCTTTGACTCCGTCGCGGTCATGAAAACGCAGGATTCCGCGGAAAAAGCTTTCCTGCAGGAAAGGATGGAGAAATGGTTTTCCCTCTTCAATTACGGCACCCTGCCTTTCTACTGGGGCCGTTATGAGCCCGTGGAAGGCCAGACCGCCTTTACTGAAACCATGGCCGCCGCGAAATGGCTGCGCGAAAAAGGTGTCCAGGTCAAGGGCCATCCCCTCTGCTGGCATACAGCCTGTGCGCCCTGGCTGCTCAAATTCTCCAATGAGGAAATCCTCCGCCGCCAGATTGAACGGATTCACCGGGATGTTAACGCTTTCCGCGGCGTTATCAACCTGTGGGATGTCATCAACGAAGTTGTCATCATGCCCGTGTTTGACCGGTATGACAACGCGATCACCCGGATCTGCAAGGAGAAAGGCCGTGTCGGCCTCGTGAAGGAAGTTTTCGCCGCCGCGAAGGAATGCGATCCGGATGCCACCCTGCTCATCAACGATTTCAATACCAGCGAGCACTATGCTGACCTGATCCAGGCGCTGCTGGATGCGGATGTCCCGATCAGCGCCATCGGTATCCAGAGTCATCAGCACCAGGGGTACTGGGGCCTGGAAAAGCTGAACCAGGTACTGGAACGATTCTCCCGTTTCGGCCTGCCGATTCATTTTACGGAGAATACGCTGATTTCCGGCGAAATCATGCCCGCGCACATCGTCGACCTCAATGACTGGCAGGTGGACGAGTGGCCCAGCACGCCTGAAGGCGAAGAGCGCCAGGCCAGAGAAATTTCGGAAATGTACTCCGTCCTGTTTGCCCATCCCCTCGTGGAAGCCATCACGACCTGGGATTTCAATGACGGCTGCTGGCTGAAGGCCCCGTCCGGCTTTGTACACGCGGACAACACCGAGAAGCCTTCCTTCCACGCGCTGAAGAAGCTGATCCATGGCGACTGGGAAACCCATATGTCCCTTGTGACCGACGGGGAAGGCTATGTCTCCTTCACCGGTTTCCGGGGCGGTTATGAACTTAAAACCGCCGCGGGCACCGCTTCCTTCACCCTGGAGAAAGACCTGAAAGACACGATTCACCTGTCCTGAGGCGCATTCCTGAATCAGGCAGAGGGAGAAGTACAATGATCAAAACACTCTGGCGGCTCAGCCGTGAGGCTGTACGCTACAAAAGCCTCTATACTGTGGCAATTCTCTCCACACTGGCACTGACGGCGGTCAACCTTGCAGCGCCAAAGCTGCTTTCCTCCATGACCGGCATTGTGGAAGCCGGCGTGGACGAGGCTGGCCTGCAGCAGATCGTCTGGCTCACCGTCGGGCTCGTGGGACTTTATCTCCTGCGCATCCTGTTCCGCTTCCTGAGCAACTACCTGGCACACAAGGCTGCCTGGTACCTGGTCGGTGACCTGCGGACAAGAACCTACGACAAGCTGGAGCATATGCATCTGGGCTACTTCCATAACAAGCAGACCGGTGACCTGATGAGCCGGATCGTAAACGATACCCGGGACTTTGAGCTGCTCTACGCGCATATGATCCCGGAAACCATTACAAATTTGGTAACCTTCACCGGCGTGCTGGTCGTCCTGCTGACCATCAACTGGAAACTGGCGCTGATTACCTGTGCGCCGATCCCGCTGATCTTTATTTCCGGTTTTGTTTTTTCAAAAAAGGTCCGTCCCTTCTTCCGGATCTCCCAGAAAAAAATGGGCGAACTGAACGGAAAACTGCAGGATAACCTTTCCGGCATCCATGAGATTCAGTCCTTCGGCCGGGAGGAATATGAGACGGAGCAAGTGGATATACAGAATTTCGCGCATATCCGGGCCATGCTCCAGGCGCTGAAAATCAGCGCTGTTTTCCATCCCTCCGTCGAATTTATATCCTCCCTCGGCACCATCCTCGTCGTCGGCTTCGGCGGTTTCCTCGCGTACCATGAAGGGCTGAGCGTTGCGGATATCGTCGCCTTCCTGCTGTACCTGGGGCTGTTCTACGGGCCGGTCACAGGCCTGGCCAACCTGCTGGAGAATATGCAGCAGTCCATGGCCGGAGCGGAACGCGTGCTGGATGTGCTGGACGCACCGTCTGAAATTCAGGACCGTCCCGGCGCGAAATCCCTCGGCACCGTGAAGGGCGAGATTTCCTTTGAAAATGTGACCTTTGCCTATGAGGGCAATGCCCCGGTCCTGAAGAACGTTTCATTCGTCTGTAAACCGGGGGAAATGCTGGCGCTGGTCGGTCCGACCGGTGTGGGAAAAACGACCCTGACCCAGCTGATCTCCAGGTTCTATGAGCCCACCTCAGGGCAGATCCGGATCGACGGCCATGATATCAATGATGTGACCATTGAGAGCCTCCGCCGCAACATTTCTCCCGTCCTGCAGGATACCTTCCTCTTCAACGGATCCATCGCGGAAAACATCGGCTACGCGGTTCCGGAAGCAACCATGGAGGAAATTGAGGAAGCCGCGAAAGCCGCGAACATCCATGAGGATATCATGCTCATGCCTGACGGTTACCAGACCCAGGTCGGGGAACGCGGACTGCGCCTTTCCGGCGGCCAGAAGCAGCGCGTCGCCATTGCCCGGGCGATCCTGCGGAAATCCCCGGTCATTATCCTCGATGAAGCAACCGCTTCCGTGGATGTGGAAACGGAACAGCAGATACAAAAAGCGATCGCGGGTGTGGCCGGCAGCCGTACCATCATCGCGATCGCGCACCGTCTTTCCACCATCCGCAACGCAGACCAGATCCTGGTCATCGAAGACGGCCGCATCACTGAGTGCGGCACCCACGCGGAACTGGTGGCCATGGGCGGAAGCTATGCAAGAATGAACAATATCCAGAGCGATGGATAAGATTATCCCGGATAGGAAGGCATCAGCAGCGCCCGGTATTCGCCGGGCGACATTCCTTTCTCCGTGTGGAACACGCGGTTAAAACTGGAAATGCTCTGGAAACCGGAATGCATCGCGATTTCCGTCAGTGTCATGTCTTTGTCCGCCAGCAGCTCCGTCGCTTTTTCCAGCCGGATCGTGTTCAGCCATTTGCTGTAATTGGTCCCGGTGATATTGCGGAAAATCCGTGAGAAATAGTCTTTGCTGATCCCCGCCATCTCCGCCATCGCGCCCTGGGACAGGTCGTCCGCCGTCAGGTTGTTTTTGATATAGTCCGTTACAGAAATGATCCTGCGGAGCACTGTGTCCGTATAGCTGTAGGATTCGCCGCTGTGAATCTCCGGCATGAATTCCTCCCGGTGTTCGTCCAGCGTCAGCATGAATTCCATCAGCAGGATGCAGCAGCGGAGTTCCCGGTCCGGGCCTGCCGCGAAAAAGATCTCCTTCATTTTGTCCGCGATGGTCCGCAGCTTCGCCACCAGCTCCGGGTGTGAATTGATGCACAGCACGTGCAGGTTCCTGTAAAAATGCATAATCCGCTGCAGATCAAACAGCGAGTTCATAAACGCGTTGCTGAACTGGATGACCAGGGATTCCTTCCGGTCCGCGTCAATGATCGCGTGCATCTCCATCGGCCAGATCAGCAGGAAGTCTCCTTCCACCAGCTCATAAGTATTTTGGTTGACCATATAGATATTGGTTTTCCCGGGGCCCACCAGCAGGATCTCCCCGTAGGAATGCCAGTGCGCCTGGTAACTGCGTTTTTCATATCCGGTGGACATGTTGAACGCGCTGATACGGTCAAACCCGTATGTTTCGTACTGACTGTAGTCCATATGCTTCTACTCCGGTATTTCGGCCGGAACGGCCGGATTTTCTGGTCTCTGCTTCTATTAAAGCGAATCAGAGGCCTGAAGTCAAGCACCCCGGCATGTAAAAAAATAAGCACCGCCCCGTCAAAAAATGGGAAGTATTTTCAGCCTTCCCGGCACTAGAATAGGCTGAAATCCAGAGACTGAGGGGATGCTGTATGAGTCAGAGCGCTGCCCGGATGAACGAACCCGCAAGCCTTTTCCGGATCCGAGGGCGGAAGGAGCGTGTCCCCGGAATGAGGAACAGGCCTCTGCGCAGGCACAACACAACCATGAACATGACGGAAGGCAGGCCCCTGAGGCTGCTTTCTGTTTTCGCGCTGCCGCTGCTGATCGGCAACCTGTTCCAGCAGGCGTATAATCTGGCGGATTCCATGATCGTCGGCCAGATGCTCGGCGCTAACGCACTGGCCGCTGTCGGCGCCACAGGTTCCATCTCCTTTCTGTTTTTTTCCATCTTCAACGGCATCAGCGGCGGCTGCGGCATTGTGACCGCCCAGTTTTTCGGCGCAAAAAAAGATGACCAGGTTTACAAGGCCATTGCCAATTCAGCATATATCACACTGGTTTTCTCCCTGCTCACCGGTACGATTGCCTTCCTCATGGTGCCAACGGTGCTGGCCTGGATGGGCACACCGGCGGAAATCCTGCCGGACGCGATTACCTATATGCGCATGACCTCCGCCTCCGTGCCGCTGATTGCGATTTACAATTACGCTTCTTCGATGCAACGTGCGCTGGGCGATTCCCGTACCCCGCTTTATTTCCTTGTCGTTTCCTGCATCCTGAACGTCGGGCTGGACCTGCTGTTCATCGGCGCCTTCGGTATGGGTGTGTTCGGAGCGGCCCTGGCCACCATGCTGTCCCAGCTGCTGGCCGGTGCGGGTTCCCTGCTCTACGCCTTCCGTCGCAATCCCTATTTCCGGCTGAACAAAGCCTCCCTGGCCTTTGACAAACCGATCGCGAAACGGGCCATCCGCCTCGGCCTCCCGCTGGCGCTGCAGTGGAGCCTGATTGCCATTTCCACCACCGCGCTGCAATCCGTCGTCAACACCTTCGGGCCCTCCGCGATTGCCGCCTATACCGCGACCAATCGCCTGGAACAGCTCGTGCAGCAACCTTTCGGTTCCATGAGCATGGCGCTTTCCACCTACTCGGGCCAGAATATGGGAGCCGGCAAAACGGACCGGATCCGCCACGGCTTCCGCGACAGCCTCCTGGCGATGATTGCTGTGGCCGGGGTGATGATGCTGATGATGCAGCTTTTCGGCGGCTCCCTGGTCAGCCTCTTCGTCCATGAGAAGGACGTCATTGAACTGGGCGAAAAGGCCCTGCGGATCACCAGCCTCTTCTATGTCTTCCTCGGGATCATTTACGTCTGCCGCGGTGTGCTCAACGGTGTGGGGGACGCGTTCTTCTCCTTCATCAACGGCATCGTTGAGATCGCCGGCCGGGTCGGCCTGCCCCTCCTGCTGCTGCACTTCACCGCCTCCGGCGTCTGGTCCATCTGGATTACCGCGGGCGTCACCTGGTTCCTGGCCGGGACCTCCTGCGTCCTGCGCTATATCTCCTGGCGGAAAAAGACCCGGATGCCGATCCCCGAGGCAAATAATGCTTGATTGCCCATTTACCCTGCGGTATAATAGGTCAAAATGAACGCAGGGGGCTTATGTATGATTTCAACCAAGGGACGCTACGCCATCCGCGTTATGATCGACCTGGCCGAACATGACAGCGGGAATTATATCCCGCTGAAGGATATCGCCGCCCGGCAGGAAATCTCCAAGAAATACCTCGAGATCATTGTCAGGGAAATGGTGGCCGGCGGCCTTGTCGTCGGTTCCAGCGGGAAAGGCGGCGGCTATAAGCTCTGCCGCAGGCCGGAGGAGTATACGCTGGATGAGATCCTTGAACTGATGGAGGGCACGCTCTCCCCGGTAGCCTGCCTGGCCGCCACGGAAAACACCTGCCCCCGGAAGGGCGAGTGCCAGACCCTTTCCGTCTGGTCTGAGTTTGATCAGCTGGTACATAATTTCTTCCATGAGAAAAAACTGAGTGACCTGCTCCGGAATCCCTGATGCGGATTCCGGAGTTTTATGTTATAATTATGTTTTGTAAAAAACCTGTTCGAGGTGATTGGAATGATCAGACGGACCGCGGCACTGCTGCTGTGCCTGCTGCTGTGTGTGCTTTGCCTGCTCCCGGCGGCCGGTTCGGCGGACGGTGAGACAAAAGTCGTCCGCGTCGGCTGGTATGAGACCCCTTTCAACTACAAGGATTCAGAGGACCGCCGCGCCGGCTACGCCTATGAGTACCAGCGGAAAATCGCGGCCTACACCGGCTGGAAATATGAATATGTCGAGGGTACCTGGTCCGAGCTCCTGCAGATGCTGAAGGACGGGCGGATTGACCTGATGAGCGACGTCTCCTGGACGGAGGAGCGTACGGAATACATGCTCTTTGCCGGCCTTCCCATGGGAACGGAGCTGTATTACCTGTATGTAAACCCCGGAAACGCCTCCATCTCCATCACAGACTACAGTACCCTGAACGGGAAAAAGGTCGGCGTCACCCGCGACAGCATCCAGAAAGGACTCTTCCTGCAGTGGGAGGAGGAGCACGGCGTCCGGGTCGAGCTCATTGACCTGGACTGTTCCGAAGAGGAATCCCTGCGGAAAATGAAGCTGGGGGAACTGGATGCCTTCATCACCCTGGATACCTACGGAGATCCAAACCTGGCCATCCCCCTCTGGAAGATCGGATCCTCGGATTTCTATTTTGCTGTCCATAAAAACCGTCAGGATCTGCTGGCGGAACTGGATGCGGCCATGAGCCGTATCCAGGAGGAGAACAAGCACTACAGCGAGCAGCTGAACGCAAAATACCTGCACGATTCCGGCACCAACCGGTACCTGACGGAAGAGGAAAAAGCCTGGCTGGAAGCCCACGGCCCGATCCGGGTCGGCTACCAGGACAATTACCTGGCCTTCTGCGCGGCCGATCCGAAGACGGGAGAGCTCACCGGCGCGCTGAAGGATTACCTGGCTTCCGCTTCCGGTGCGCTGGAGAACGCCAGTCCGGTCTTTGAGACTGTCTGCTTTTCCACGGCAGCAGATGCCATGGAAGCCCTGAAAAAAGGTGAAATTGACTGTATGTTCCCCGCCAACCTGACGGATTACGACGGGGAGATCGCCGGCGTGGTGCTCACCGCTCCCCTGATGCGCACGGAAATGGATGCCGTCATCCGTGAAGAGGATAAGCAGACCTTCCTCCGCAGCAAACAAGTGCGCGTCGGCGTCAACCAAGGCAACCCGAATTATGAATACTTCCTGCGTGATCATTTCCCCGACTGGACCCCGGTGTATTATTCCAGCACTCCGGAATGCCTGGACGCCGTCGCCGCGCGGAACGCGGACTGTATCATCATCAGCAATTACCGCTTCAGCGATATCGCCCGGCAGTGCAGCCGCCTGAACCTGACTACCGTCTATACCGGTGTGGAGATGGATTACTGCCTTGCCGTAAAGGAAGGCAACACCATTCTGTATTCCATCCTGTCCAGGCTCATCCACCAGGTGCCCGAATCTACCGTCAACGCGGCGCTGAACTACTATTCCGTGGCACCGGAAACCGCCGGCTTCTTTGAATATCTCCTGGAGCATCCGGTCGTCCTCGTCCTGGGCGTTGTCTGTATCATCCTGCTGGTCGTCCTGTTGGTGCTCGTTCTCCGGATGCACGCACTGAAAAAGCCCGCGGAGTAATGTCTCCGGGGGCTCTGGCACGGATCTTCCGCTCAGTCTGACTGGGCCAAAATATTCTCCTTATGTCCGCGCTTGTTGGTATACATGAATTTGTCCGCCCGGCGTACCGTATCGATCACTGTGCTGTCTGTATCCGGGTTGAAGGCAGCAATACCGATGGCCACGTGCACCTGTTCCCAGCGGTTCTCCGTTGAGGCGCAGATCTCTGCCGTGGCTTTTTCAAATTCATCGATCAGTTCCTTCCGGTTACGGTAATCTTCATTTCGCAGGATCACGGAGAATTCATCCCCTCCGATCCGGAATACCGGGCTGTGCTGGAACACCTTGCAGATCAGCCGGCTCGCCGTCTGCAGGTAGATATCCCCCTTGTCGTGCCCGTACAGGTCGTTCACCAGTTTCAGGTCGTCGCAGTCAAATACGCCCACGGCGAATTCTGTATCCAGCTCACCTGCGTCAATCTTCTGCTGCATTTCTTCAATATAGTTCGAGTAAGCGCCTTTGTTCCGTACGGAAGTCAGCGCGTCCACAAACACCTTCTTGTTCAGGTCCCGGATATGCTCCTTCATATGGGCTGCCATCCGTTTGAAGGTGTTCGTCAGTGTACCGACTTCGTCCTTTCCGCTGTAGTCCAGGGTAAAATCGTAGTTTCCCTGGTCCGCCTGTTTCGCGGCCTCGGTCAACTGTTTCAGCGGCCGGGTCACGCGTACGGCGAAGAAGCGGGACAACACAACAGTCAGGAGAATCACGCCCGCCCCGAGGATCAGCACGTCCCGGATCAGCCGCTCCCATTCGCCGTCTGCCTCGCTCTCCGGCACGGAAACATACAGCCGCATCCCGTTGCTCAGCCGCAGCCACGCGGCATCCTTCAGGACGCCTTTATACGTGTAGGTCGTAAATGTGCTCTCGCTCATCACGCCGTCCGGGAGCGCCCGCCGCTCTTCTTCCGGCATTTCTGTCAGGTCGATCCGCGGATGGACGATCAGGGCCCCCTCCGCGTCCGTCAGGAAAGCATAGCCTTCGTTGTACAGCCGGATACTTTCCACCTGGTCCTGGATCATCGAATAATCGATCTCAATGCCGATCACGCCGACGAATGTCCCCCGGTGGTAAATCGGCATATTGTAGGAAATTACCTTCACATCCAGGTTTTCTGTTATGTACGGCGGCTGCCAGATCGGGTTCCCCGTCTTCCGGGGCACCGTGAACCATACCAGCTTTGTCGTGTCTTCCATGTCATACCGGGAAATATCCGTCACTTCGTGCTCTGTAAATTCATTCCCGGTCAGGTTTGTATACCAGAAGCCTTTCTCTTTTTTCGATATCGTCGGGTCAATCCGCCAGTAGTAGGTCAGTACGCCGTTGGTCTTTGAAGCCACCTCGTCAAAATATGTCCGGATCTGCTTCGAGTGTTCCTCCAGCTCCGCGTCGTCCAGGCTGTCCAGTTCCTTCTCCGCGTAGGCAGCAACCTTCCGCACGGATTTTTCCACACTCTTGAAGTAGTAGTCGAGGTTCCGCTCTCCTGTTTCACACAGCAGTAGGAGCAGCTGCTGGGATTTACTGCTTTCCGTGTTCCGGATGAAAAGAACGCTCAGCAGCGTCACCGCGGCCACAGCGATCACGGTGATCCATACCGTCAGCATTGTTATTTTGCTTCTCAGGGAAAACATGCGCTCACCTCGCCTCCTTTCCTTCTTCCTGCATTTTGCGGATGACTTTTTCTTCAAACTCATGCGCCGGCAGCGGACGTGAGAAGTAAAATCCCTGCACCAGCGGGCATCCCCATTTCTTCAGCAGCCGGAGCTGTTCTTCCGTCTCCACGCCCTCCGCCACCACCGGGATCTTCAGGCTCTTCGCAATCCCGAGAATCAGCGCCACCAGGTGGGAATCCTTTTCGCTCTCCCCGATCCTACGGATAAACGCCCGGTCCATCTTCAGCACGTCCACCGGCATCGCGCTCAGCATGTTCAGGCTGGAATACCCGCTTCCGAAGTCGTCCATTTCAACAACATAGCCCTTTTGCCGCAGCCCTTCCACCACATGAATTACCTGGTCCGCGTTGCTCGTGTAAGCGGATTCGGTCACTTCCAGCTTCAGCGCGCCTTCGCCCAGCCCGTTATAGGCCAGCAGCCGGTCCAGCGCGCTTTCCAGCGCCGGATCGAACACATCCACCCGGCTCAGGTTCACGGAGATCGGAATCGTTACCCCGTATACATCCCGCCACCGTGCGATCTGCCTGGCCGCTTCACTCCATACATAGCGGTCCACCTCGCCGATCTTCCCGTTTCGCTCAAACAGCTCGATAAAGTCACCCGGCGGAATCATGCCCAGTTCCGGATGGTTCCAGCGCACCAGCGCTTCCGCGCTCACCAGTTTCGGCGGCGTGCACTGGATATCGAACTGCGGCTGGTAATGCACCTCAAACTCATAGGCGTTCAGCGCGCGGTGCAGGTCGTTCAGCAGGCGCTGTTCGTAGTTTTCCCTCTCCTGCATTTTCTCGTCAAAGACCACCAGGTGCTCCCGGTGGTTGTCCCGGGCCATGGAGCAGGCAATCCTTGCCCGGTCGAACATCTGGATAACCTCCATGCCGTCCCGGTGCATCATTACGCCCATCCGCAGCCGCAGGCCGACGGAGGGAGCCAGCGCATCGAGCTTCTCCTGCAGCCGTTTGCAGACCGGCCCATAATCTTCCTGGTGGCGGCACCACAGGTCAAAGCGGTCCGCTTCGAACCTGCCGGCAATCCCGCCGGTTTCTTTCGCCACAGCGTAGATCTCGCTTCCCAGCGTCTTCAGCACCTCGTCGCCGAAATCCCGCCCGTTCATGGCGTTCACCGCATGGAACCGGTCGATGTTCATCACCGCCGCATCCATCGGAATCTCCGGATGCTCCCGGCGCATGCGCCCGGCGTACTGCAGGAAATAATCCCGGTTATACAGGCCGGTCAGGGAATCCGTTTCTGTCAGGGAGATCAGCTGTTCCGCCTTCTTCTCCGCCCGGATACTCCGGAACATCAGCACCAGGATAACCACCAGCACCGCTGCAGTCACCGCGATCAGGATCCACGCGTGCTCCGCGATAAAATCACCCAGCGTCAGTTTCGCATCCTCCGCCACATAATGGCTCAGCGCCGTGTTCACCGCGGATTCCGGCACCAGGTCGGCAACCTTTGCCAGGATCGAGTACATCTGCGGTTCCCCGGCCGCCACCGCGAAGCAGTAGTCCAGTTCCGCGCCGGTAGCCGCTGTTGTCAGCCGGAGGCGCTCACACTGGCGTGCGATATTGTTGTAGCGGTAGCTGCTGATCAGCACGCAGTCCGCCACGCCCCTGGACACGGCCTTCAGGCAGTCTTCCGTAGTGGGATAGTATACGATCCGCCAGGTCGGGAAATTGTCCTTCAGGCAGCTTTCATAGTTCGGGTTGCCTTCGTTCACCGCCACGATCACATGCTCTTTCCCGGCAAAAACCTGCCGGTCGCTCTGGCGGATCACCGCAAAAACATCCGTACGCATCAGCGGGGACGTCATAAATACGCCCAGGCTTTCACCGTCCCCTGCGCTCAGGTTGGCCGGGAATACGCAGTCCAGCTCTCCCCTGTTCAGCGCTTCCATTGCAGCTGCCGCAGTCGGATAGCCCTTCGCTTCAAAGCTGATCTTCGCGTTCTGCACGCAGGTCGCCGCGCTCTCCAGGTAATCTTTCAGCGCGCCGGTCAGCTCGCCTGTCTCAGGATCCGCCGCACAGAACGCCAGGTAATTGTCCTGGTAACCGACCCGGATCGTTCCGTGGTTTTCCAGCCAGTCCTTCTCTTCCGCAGAGAGGAACGCGTTGGCGCCGGCGGTCACCAGATGCTTTTTGAACAGCTGCTGGTTATAGTACCGGTTTTCTTCCTGGATCCGGTTCAGCGCCGATTCCATTTCGGCCAGCAGGTCCTCCCGGCCGCTGCATACTGCAAAATAGAAGTCAGAACTCCCGATTTTGGTGACCGGCACCGGCCGGCCGATTCCGGACAGCACTTTTTCAGAGAAGGAGTCCACCGTCACATAGGCGTCCAGTTCCCCGCCGCCGAGCATTCTGAGGCTCTGTTCCTCGGAACCCGTCACCTCAACCAGTTCGCTTTCCACGCCGTGGCGTTCCGCCCATTCCCGGTAAAAATCCGCCTGGATGCTGCCTTTGTTTACGCCGATCTTTTTCCCGTTCAGTGAGGAAAAATCGGATCCGGAAATTCCCCGGTTCTCCGGGCTGATGAACAGGTAGTAGTCTTCCGATCCCATCGGGAGCGCGGGGAAGAGCATTTTCTCCGCCCGTTCCTCTGTATACGAGACGTCGCTCATCAGGTCGATTTCGCCGTCCGTCAGCATCTGCAGCAGTTCGGACCAGCTGCCGTTCACATATTCATATTTCCACCCGGTATAGGCGGCGATTTTCATCTGGTATTCATAGGCGTATCCGGACCGGCGTCCGCTGTCGTCTGTCCGGTTGAAAGACGATTCATACCAGCCAACCCGTACCGTCTTCTGACCGCTGTCCGCCGGCGCTGCCGCCGGAAGCAGGGTCATCAGCAGCAAAAGGCATACGAGAAAAGACGTGACCTGCAGGACACGCGTGCGCAGGGTTTGTTTTGCGGTCTTGGAACAGGGCTTCATCATCTCGGACGCTCCTTACGGTTATGTGGATTTTTAGATTTCCCGGAACCCGGATATTGTATCATGTTTTTCCGTTTATTTCCAGCCTCCGGGAGTCCGGTTTACTTTGTCGGATTACTTTACATCCTTTCCCGGCTGCCAGTTCTCCGTCAGCGCGTCTGTCCGGGTGGCAATCCAGTTTTTCAGGTAGTCCACGGATTCTCCGAAGGTGTTTCCGCTTTCCGGCGCAGTGCCCTTGACCGGGTTTCCCTTCCATCGCAGCGCATTCATTTCCGCGGAGGCTTCGATCTCCGCCCGGTACGCGTCAATGGATTTCATTGCGCTGCCTTCCGGCGCTTCCCGACGGCCCAGCAGGATTTCCGCCGCCGGCAGGACCTGTTCGTCGTATACCTGCCGCGTCAGCTGCTGCATATCCTCATGCTGCAGCAGCCACCGCCACAGGTAACGCGTATCGCGCAGGCGGGTGTAGACGAAGTCCACCTTCTCCGGGTTCCGAAGGCCGATGCTTTTGTCTCCGTATGTCAGGTCGTAATCCCAGCCGGGTCCGGCGTACAGCAGCGGGTCCACACTGTCTGAATCCTTGTACATGAAGCGGCTCGCCGCCCATACGTCCAGGTTGCTGCAGAATTCCTCCACACAGATCACCCGCGCGAAGGAAAGCATATCGATGTAATCCGCGTAATACTTTCCGGTCTTTTTGCTGACGCCGTCCTTTTCCATTGCCGCGTTGTGAAAATCGTTCACCAGCGCGGATATATATTCAACCCCCTGCTTTCCTGTATGGTTCGGTTCCTTGACCGTGACGCACATTCCGCCGTCCGTCACAAATCCGGAATGGTCCGTAACGTCCGGGTAATAGACGGTTTTTTCAATTTCAATCAGGTATCCGCCTGTAATATCTTCCGGTTCCTCCTTCACATCAAACCATTTGATGCTCTGCCCGGTTTTACTCCGTCCACGCCGGAAAAGTGCCTTGCTGTAAGCTTCCTTCCCGTTTGCTTCCTCGTAGGCTTCCTCCAGGTCACGGATCTCCAGCCGGTTTTTCTTCAGCTGGATCTTTTCCGTCAGCAGGTACAGGCCATTGTAGTTTCCGTTGATATATACATCCGCCGGGCAGCAGTCCGGTGTGGAACTCAGTCCGATCTCCCGGCACAGGTCCAGGGTAATCCAGTTCCGCAGCATGGAAATGTCGTACCAGTTGGCCAGCAGGATCCAGGTCTTGTTCTTCCCCATTCCCTCCAGGTTCACCTTGTTCTCCGTCTTGAACTCAAACGGCTTCTTTCGTACCCTGGCGGTGGAATTCCCGCGGATCTTGAAGGTCGTCAGGTTCTCTGCCGCCTCCAGGCCGCCGCCTGTACGGACCATAATCATTCCGGCAGGTTTCCGGATATTCTGTTTCCGCACCAGCAGATCGCTTTCCGCCACGCTGAAAAAGATCCCGGGAATCTCCGATCCCTGCATCACCGTAACGGTCTCCGTCCTCTTCGCCCCGATCAGGGAGAAGGTCACGCTCTTCCCGATATAAGCGGAAATGGGCAGCGTCGCTCCGCTTTCATAGGTTGTTCCGTCCCAGACCAGCGGCGTCTCCTGCTCTGTCCGGATCACCGGATCCTGCCCTTTGAAGGCCCCGGGCAGGTACAGCACATACTGGTTTTTTCCCTTGTCCTCCGGCTGGATGAAAACCTCCTGTCCCTGCACCGTCCAGCAGAACTGCACCGCCGGCGCCGCCGCTGCCGCCGCTCTTCCGCCCAGCATCAGCAGCAATCCCAGAATCATCGGCATCAGCAGCCAGCGTTTCATTGTCAGCCTCCATACAATTTTATCAGTTACCTAAAATATTATTATATAAAACGCACAAGTCCCTGCGCAAGTGTTTTCCGGCATTTCAGTCTTGCACCGTATATGCCGCAGCGGGTATAATACTTTGCGGCAGCGGGAAGGGACGTCCTCCGGCAGGCCTTCCCGGAAGCAAAATATCAGCATTATTCAGAAAATGGAACATTCATATGAAAAACGACGAGAAAACAAATGTCATGCGGCTCCTGGAATCGAAAAAGATTCCTTATACCGCCCATACCTATTCTCCGGATCCTTCCCTCTCGGGTGAGGACATCGCCCGTATCCTGGGGGAAGACACGGCTTCTGTGTTCAAAACGCTGGTCACCTGCGGCAAGACAGGCCGGTACTATGTCTTCGTCATTCCGGTTGCTGCGGAGCTGGACCTGAAAAAGGCGGCCAAAGCCGCCGGGGAAAAATCAGTCGCCATGATCCCGCAGAAGGAACTGCTCCCGCTCACCGGCTATGTTCATGGCGGCTGCTCGCCTGTCGGGATGAAGAAACCTTTCCCGACTTTCCTGGATGCTTCCGCCGAAAAGGCGGATCGGATCTTTGTCTCCGCCGGCCGGGTCGGATTCCAGATGGAAGTTGCCCCGAAGGATTTGTTTTTTCTTGTTTCTTTCCGTTACGCGGATCTGGTCACTGATGCCCCGGAATGATATAATACGGGAAATTTCCGTTCCGGAGAGGGGTGCAGAGGGCTTTGAACAGGGGAAAGGTTTTCCGCCAGTGGCTGCAGATTGCGGCCGGCCTGCTGGTGTTTGCCTTCGGCGTACACCTGACCATTTTCGCGAACATCGGCCTCGCGCCCTGGGATTGTCTCAGCATGGGTATCGCAAAACATACGCCCCTGAACTACGGCCTTGCCATGACCCTTATGGCAGTCGTCATCCTGGGAATTGATCTGGCGCTGAAGGAGCGGATCGGTTTCGGCACGGTCATCGACGCATTGCTCACCGGCAATTTTGTCCAGCTGTATAACGACCTGAATCCCCTTCCGCTGAACACAAACCTCTGGCTCGGAATCCTCATCATGCTCCTCGGCTTTGCCTTCATGGCCCTGGGAATGATGATCTACATGAAGGGTGAACAGTGCTGCGGACCGCGGGATTCGCTGCTGGTCGGCCTGGGAAAGCGGCTTCCCCGCTGGCCGATCGGCCTTGTGGAAATCCTGCTCTGGGCCGTCGTACTGCTGGCCGGCTGGCTCCTGGGCGGTCCTGTCGGCATCGGCACACTGATCAGCACCTTCGGCGCCGGTCTGGTCATGCAGCTGGTATACAGTGCGCTGCGTTTTGAGCCCCGGAGCGTCCGGCACCGGGATATCGTGGAAATATGGAAAGTGCTGCAGGGCTGTTAACCCGCAGCACTTTTTCAGGGAATCTTCTCCATTCCGCAGTTTCCTGCGTTCATATACCGGCTCACCCGTTGGCGGATTCGAACATAAGTCCGTTGCCGGCGTCTTCTTCTGTCAGATCGCGCCAGAACACGCACTGGTCATGCATGGTGAAAATGGCGGATCCGTTGTCATATGCGTTCTCGATCGGACCTTCCTCTTCCGTCTGGTAGGATTTGCTGCCGTAAACGTTCAGGCTGTCGGTTTCCGGATCATACTGGCCCACATAATCCCAGAAAAGGTTCACGCCGTCCGCACCGATCTTCACGATATTGATCTTATATCCGGAGAAAGCTTCAGGACCGTTTTCGCTTTCCACATCCTCCACATCCCAGATAATGCTGGTCTGGTACAGAGATCCGTCTTCCGCGGCGTATTCCCATTCCCCGGCAAACCAGCCGATCTTTTCATAAACCCGGCCGGCGCCGGCATCCTCTTCCGCGTCTTTCCAGACCAGGTATCCGTTCGCATTCAGGCTGAATTCCGCCTGGATGTTTTCCTTTTCCACCGTCCGGCTGATTTCGGCGCCTTCCTCATCCAGGATCCGGGAACATTTCTCGCCGAATCCGCCTTCCGTCGTCGTCAGCACTTTCTTTTCCGCGTCCCACCGGCAGGTGTACTGCCATGCGATCGTCTCATCGTCGTTCCACACCTGGACGTTGGCTTCTTCTCCGATCGGGAAAATCATGATATGGGATGTGCCGCTTACCCAGTCGCTGTAGAACATCGCTGTCATTTCCGGATTGTCTTCTGCATCGCCGGAATCTTCCGCCAGCGCTGCCGTCAGGCATACGGTCATCATCAGGGCAATCAGCATCGCAATCAATTTCTTCATCGTTCGTATTCCTCCTTAACTGCCTTATATTTTACACCCCGTTCCCGGGTCCCTGTCAAGTAAACGCGCCGTGTTCCCGTTTTCTTCCCTTGACGGTTCCGCATCTTTATTTTATAATTTGTACGAACAAAAAAGCCAAATAGATCAAATCAGCAGGGAGGGTCTTTTCATGAATCATCAGCAGCCGCTGGATATTTCCGTTTCCTTTGATCCCTATGCCGGGGAGCCGAACCGGGACGGAGAACAGTTCGCCCGTGTGACGCCGGAGGGCAAAGTGCATTTCAGGATCATTGCAAAGGATGCCCGCGAAGTGGTTGTGGACCGCTTCGGTACGTTTTTCCCGCTCGGGCCTGTGGGGGACGGCGCCTGGGAAGGTACCTTCGATATGGGAACCGGCTTCCTCTATTTCTTCCTGAAGGTGGACGGTGCGGATGTTCTCTGCCCCTATCTGCCCATAGGCTACGGCTGCTGCCGGCCCATGAACTTTGTGGATGTCCCCGTGGCCGATATGGCCGGCTGGGATGATCTGGAGGGCATTCCCCACGGCGCGGTAACCAGGCATTATTATCCGTCCTCTGTCACCGGCAAGCATGAAGTCTGCCTGGTCTGGACGCCGCCGGCCTGGAATCCCGCCAGAGCGTATCCCGTGCTCTATCTGCAGCATGGCTACGGTGAAAATGAAACCGGATGGATCTACCAGGGTCATGCCGGCCGCATCGCCGACCGTCTCCTGGCGGACGGCGCCATGAAGGAAATGATCATCGTCATGGGTAACGGTATGGTGAGGAAAACCGGCGATCCGTCCGACCGCATGCTCTTCCCCCGTATCGTTGTGGAAGATCTGATTCCCTATATCGAATCCCGCTACAACGTCCTGAAGGATAAATGGAACCGGGCAATGGCAGGCCTCTCCATGGGCAGCTTCCAGACCAGCATCACCACCCTCACCCATCCGGATCTCTTCGGTTACGCCGGTCTCTTCAGCGGGTTCATGCGCGCCCCCTGGCCGTCTGACGACGCCCAGGCGCATATGGCGCTCGCCGAAAAGAAGGATGAATTCAACCGGGCATTCCGGGTTTTCTACCGCGCCATGGGCACGGAAGACCAGTATTTCAATGCTTTTGAAGCGGACGATACCTGGCTGGAAGGCCGCGGCCTGAATATTACCCGTGAAACCTTCCCCGGCGGCCACGACTGGACCGTGTGGCGCCGCTGCATCCGTTCCTTCCTTCCCCGCCTCTTCTGATTCCTGCAGGAGGTCCTTCGCTATGGACATCTACCCCGCATTGCTGCTCTTCACCTTTATCATCATAATCTATTGGGTCATCATTGAACTGTTTACCTTTTTCTTTCATTTCACGGGGCTGACAACGGACCGGGCACGCTTCCAGGTAATCTCCCTGCTGACCGGCACAGGCTTTACCACACGGGAAAGCGAGCTCATCCTGTCCTCCCGGCACCGCCGGCAGCTCGCACGGATTACCATGCTCTTCGGATATGTATTCAACATCACCATTGTGTCCGCGTTCATCAACGTATTCCTGTCCATGAAGCTTTCCCAGGTCAGCCATCAGTTTGTCGGTTTCCTGATCCCGCTGGGTACTGCCGCCCTGATTTTCGTGCTCATGCGCGTGCCGAAGATCCGCGCCTGGATCGACAATTTCCTCCTGCGCCTTGCGGACCGGATCTTTGACCGGAGGGAATCTTTCAACGCGGTCCTGCTGGTGGACAACATCGGCACCGAATCTATTGCCCGTGTAAAACTCCGCCATATTCCAGAGGAATACAAGGGATTAACCCTCGCCGAGACCCGTCTGCGCGCGGAGACCGGGATCATGGTGATGCTGGTCGAGCGCAATGGCGAAAAACCGGCTGCCGCCCACGCGAATACAGTATTCGAAGAAGGCGACAGCCTGACCGTCTTTGGAAATTATAATATGATCTGCAAGTCCTTCCACGCGCGGCAGCATTTCGCGGATGAATGATCCGGTTTCCCGGATCAGCCTGCCCCGGATCCGCCCGTGGTAAACGCTTTGAGTTTCCGCCGCAGCAGTTCGTACCGTGCGCGTTTCTCATCTTTCCGGAAGTGCTCGTAACGGAGCTGTTCCGGATTTTTTTCATATTGGAACACCCTGTCCCCGAACTGTTCACTGGTCAGGTCAAACGTACAGTCCCCTGCGACATTGTAGCAGTGGAAGCCGCCGTCCTCCAGGGGAATGCCGTACACCTTCCCGCCGAAGATATCCTGGGCCAGGAAGGCTGTGACGGAGCACTGGCCGAGCGTACGGTTCTCTTCGTTCCAGCCGTTCCGCATCCTCGGCGCGCAGGTATCGGCGCACCATACATGCCACAGCGCATTATACAGGTCCTTCGGAGTATGGATTCCGGGATATTCCGCGTTTTTTGCCGGTATGTCCGCATGTTTCCATCCGGCAAATCCGTAGGTGTCCAGGCGGAAAACGCTGCTGTCCTCCCCGCCGCTGTCCTTCATGACGTCAACCTTTTCCGCGCCGTATTTCTCATACAGCCCTTCCTCTCTTGAGGCGATCCAGACCGCGTCATCCCCGTCCTCGCGGGCCATTTCCCGGGCTTTGGCGATCAGTTTCCCCATCAGCCGCCGCCCGCGATAGGCTGGATAGGTATAGACGAATCCGATCCACGGCGTCCGGTCTGTGTCCGGAATATCGTCCTTCGCCGCATAGGTGCAGAAAGAAGCCAGGTTCGTACCGTCTGTCAGCAGCAGCACCTCCGCGTTTTCCCCGAACAATTCCCGGAACCGGTTTTCAGACAGCAGCCGGTGCAGGTACTGCCCTCCGATCCAGTCGCACTGGCCGATTTTCTTCAGCCACCATTCCGGGTTTTTCGTTTCATGCCAGGTATGGATTTCCATTCTCCGGTTTTTCTCCTTTTCCCTTTCTTCCCTTTCAGTATACATGATCCAGCCTTGACTGTACAATCCTCTTCTGCTATATTTACACGGCGTGTTTCATTCGCGCATGTACTTAAGAAAGGATTCCCCCGCGCCATGCAGAAATCAGACCGTTCCGCCATGCTGGGCACCATGGAAATGACCCGGCTGGTTCCCAAAGTCAGCCTTCCGATAATGGCTTCCATGATGATCCAGGCCCTTTACAACATCGTGGACAGCATTTTTGTCTCCCAGTATAATCCCAACGGCCTTACCGCCGTTTCCCTGGCCTTCCCCTTCCAGATGCTGATGATCGCGCTGTCCACCGGCATGGGCACCGGTATGAACAGTCTGGTCAGCCGCCGCCTGGGTGAACGCAAAACCGCTGAAGCCCGTATCGCCGCGTGGAACGGGTTGCTGGTTGAAGGCTGCGGCACCCTGCTGTTTATCATTTTCGGCCTGTTCCTTGCCGGCCCGGTAATGCGCCTCGTCGTTTCCGAAAACCTGGCGGACGCTGCCTCCATCCTGGAGATGGGCACCGGCTACCTTTCGATCGTTACCCTCTTCTCCGCCGGTATTTTCATGGCAATCTACTTTGAGCGGATGCTGCAGGCTACAGGCAACACCGTCCTGTCCATGATCACCCAGATGGTCGGCGCGGTGACCAACATCGTTCTTGACCCGATCCTGATCTTCGGCTGGCTGGGGTTCAAGCCCATGGGCGTCCTGGGCGCCGCCGTTGCAACAGTGGTCGGCCAGTGGCTGTCCGCCCTGCTTGGCTTTATCTTCAATCAGCGGAAAAATCCGGAGCTCCGGCTTTCCGTTAAGGACTGCAAAATCAACCGTCCGGACCTGAACGGCATCCTGGCCGTCGGTTTCCCCAGCACGGTCATGCAGGCCATCGGTTCGGTCATGAATGTAGGCATGAACTCCATCCTTTCCGGGTTTGAGCAGTCCAATGCCGCACTGAACGTCATGTCCGTCTATTTCAAGCTTCAGTCCTTTATCTTCATGCCGGTCTTCGGCCTGTCCACCGGTATCATCGCGATCCTTGCGTATAATTTCGGCGCCCGCCTGAAGGAACGGATTTACAAATGTATCAAAGTCGCACTGGTCTGGGCCTGTGTCATTATGGCAATCGGAACGCTGGCTTTTATGATCTTCCCCGGACAGATGATGTCCATCTTTGAGTCTGATCAGGCGCCGGAACTTACTGCGCAAATGACCTCCATCGGCGTGGTCGCCATGCGGATCATCTCCTCCAGCTTCCTCTTCGCCGCGGTCGGCATTATCCTTTCCACGGTCTTCCAGGCTGTCGGCAAAGGCGTCTACAGTATGATCATGAGCATGGCCCGCCAGCTCCTCGTCCTGCTGCCGGCCGCCTGGCTGCTGGCCCGCCTTACCGGCGATGTCTACGCTGTCTGGTGGTGCTTCCCGATCGCTGAGGTCGCGGCTCTGGCCATCTGCCTGTATTATTACCGCAAATGTGACCGGAAGATGATTGCAGCGTTGTAATCATTTCCCCCGGTCATCCTGTTCTGTTCTTTTACAAGAGATGCCATCCCTTTGGGTGAAAGACCCGTCCTCCAGGTTCCCCTGGTGTTATTTCCCCGTATCCGTATCGTTGAGCGGACAACGGCATATTTTATAGTTGCTGATTTTTTTCAGTTCCTCTATGGTTGTGAGATAGTCATGATACCCGTCCATATATCCGGTCCCGACGCTGATCCGGTTATAATTCTTCCCCGAAACCTGGATAAACAGGATTTCTTCTTCCGTAATGGAATAAACGATCGCACTGTGTTTATATGTTTTCCCTTTTACGGTAAACTCGCAGCGGAAAAGATCCCCGACTTTCAGGCCGCCTGATTTGTCCAGGCTGTAATAATAATTCCATTTGTGATGGGGATTGTATTCGCCGGACAGGAGGTATCCGATAAAGGAAGCAAATCCGAAGCATTCACCGTATGTTCCGTATGCGCTGGGCCTCGTAATCCGGTTTGCGAGCCACCGGCATCCATACTGTCCCTTGATATAGGCGGTACGGTGATATTTGTTCACCGCCGTATCCGTCCATCCGGGCATGTTTTCCCTGCCGTGGAATGTCTGCGTAACCAGCTCAGGCACTGTCCAGTACCAGCCGTCATTCAGTTCATATTCCTCAATGATTTTATCGATGTTCTCCGTCGTAAAAATCCCCTGGAAACGTTCATCCGAAAACTCAAAGGCCGCAAATCCCGCGGATGAAACGGAAATACAGACACAAAGAATCAAAGCAAACAGACGGATATATTTTTTCATATCATGTACTCCTTTCGGAGAAGTCATATTTATTATATGTCTTTTCCCCGGAAAAACACAAGGAAAATTTCATCCTTCCCTGCCTGTACGCGGGAAGGGACTTTTTTAGTCAAATCACTTGACAATATTACGGTACCGAACTATAATCAAATCGTTCGGTACCGTAATTTTGAGAAAGCAGTTATAAGGAGTTGATTGATCATGAGTAAAGATACGGAAGTTATCCTGGCAATGCTGAAACTGTCCCGCGCCCTGCGGCGCTGCCCGCCGCCTCCGCCGCCCGCCGCCGGATTCCCCGGTCCGGAAGGTCCGGAGCATCGCCGGCCGATGCCCTTCCCGCCTGCCCTGGGCCGCCTGCTCAGCTGTGTGGCGGAGAATCCGGGGGTCTCCTCCCGTGATCTGTGCGAATTCCTGGATGTGCGTCCTTCCTCCCTCAGCGAAATCCTGTCCCGCGCGGAAAATGAAGGCTGGATTATCCGCACCGTCAGCGAGGAAGACCGCAGGATGCAGCGGGTGAACCTGTCCGACAAAGGTAAGTCTTTTATCGCGGAGATGCAGGAGGCCAGGGAAAAGGATGCCGCCCGCAAAACCTCCTGCCTTACAGACGAAGAAAAGGCGCAGTTCTGCGCCTTGTGCAACCGGTTGAGCGAGCATATGGAATCCCTTGATTTTCCGGACCTTCCTCCGCGTCCGGATATCCCGGACGGACCGGATTTTGACGGGCCGCCCCCGCGGAAACCGCGCCGGCCATTCGTGCCGGAGGGCAGCCGCATCCGCTGCTGATCAGCCCTGCCGCAGACTTTCCGCTTCAGACGCCGCCCGCTGGATCACTTCCGCCAGGGAGGCATCCGTTTCCGGATTGTAAACCGCCATACCCGACACCATGGAGAGGTAGCCTTCGGCCACCGTCTCCTTTTCTTTTTCGCCGGCGACCTTCTCCCGGAGTGCAGTCATCAGCAGTTCCCGGTTTTTATAGTCTTCCGTCTCCAGTACGACCAGGAACTCCTCCCAGCCGGTCCGGTAGATCGGGCTGTGGGCAAACACGTCGGCCAACAGGGCGTATCCGTTTTTCAGGTACTGATCGCCCGTTTCCAGGCCATACTGCCCGATGATCTGCCGCGTGCCCTCCATCTCGCAGATTACCACCGCGTACTCCGGTGCAACACTGCCGGCCATTCGTCCGGTGAGCTCCGCCGCCTGGTCTGTGTATGCAATCACGTTCCGGGCGTGGGTCAGTACGTCCATCCTTGCGGTACGGGCTGTTTCCTCCAGCTGTTTCCGGGTCACCGTGGCTTCCTGCCTTTTCCGCAGGGCGGACAGGATCTTGGAGAATTCGGATACCAGCAGCGGTTTTCCCATGCAGTCGTCCGCGCCGGCCTTCAGGCATTCATCCACCTGGATATCGGATCCTTCCGCGGTCAGGGAGATAATCGTCATCGGCGGTTCCTGTCCGTCTGCTTCAATCCGGCGGATTTCCCGCGTGGCGGCAATGCCGTCCATCCCGGGCATCACGATATCCATCAGGATCGCGTCCGGCTTCTCCCCGGCGGCAATCCGGTCGATCGCCGCCTGCCCGGAGGCAGCTTCCGTCACGGAAGCGCCTTCCCGTTCAAGCACTTCCCGGTTGATCTCCCGTGTCAGGTCGTTATCGTCCACCAGCAGCACCCGCACACCGTGCAGCTTCTCCGTTCCGTATACGGAGGTGGAAACCACCACGTCCGCCCGTTCCGGATGCTCCGCCAGTTCTTCGAAAATCTCGCGGCAGCCGCGGAAGCAGTTCATCAGTTTCCCGCTGAACGCGCCGCACTCCCCGCCGAGGATCATGGAGAACGCTTTATCCACGCTGAACGCCGGTTTGTACACCCGCTCCGTCGTCAGCGCGTCGAAGCAGTCCGCCACAGAAACAATCTGTGCGGAGATCGGTATTTCATCGCCCTTCAGCCCGTCCGGATATCCGCGGCCGTCCCACTTTTCGTGATGATGGCGTACAATCTCCAGCCCGATATTCAGATACCGGGCGCTCCAGCTTTTCGGCGCCCGTTTCAGCACCAGGCACCCTTTTTCGCTGTGGGATTTCATGATCGCGAATTCTTCATCCGTCAGCCGTCCGGGCTTCAGCAGAATCGCGTCGGGGATCATAATCTTGCCTACGTCGTGCAGCGCGCTGGCGGAAGTGATCAGCTCCACATCGTCATCCGTCAGTCCGTACTCCGGCAGCTTCTCCTTCACCATCTTGGCCAGCACCCGTGTGAAAGCCTTGACGCGCTGGATATGCATGCCGCTTTCCTCATTGCGCAGTTCCACCACGTCGCCCAGCATCTCGATGATCTCATCGTTGGTGCGGGCCAGTTCCCGGTTGCGTTCGCGCAGCTCGGAGGTCACGCGAATGATCTTCCGTTCCGCGGCTTCGCTTTTCTCGATCACCCGTTCAAGTTCCGTTTCCCGGCTTGTGTTATCCGTCTGCCCGTTCATCCAAACACCCTCCGTTTCACGTATCCTCAGTTTTCCTCTTCCGGCGCCTCTTCCGGTGTCTCTTCCTCTTCCGGGACCGGCGTAATCTGCACCCGCGTCACCCGGAACCCGTCCATCTCCATTACGGTGAACTGATGTTTCTCCAGGGTGAAACTGTCGCCCACCTCCGGCACCTTTTCCAGCATCTCGCCGGCCCATCCGCCGACCGTGTCCGTGTCGTATTCATTTTCCAGCCCGTATTTTTCCAGCAGTTCCTGCAGCTGCATGCTGCCGTCCACTATCACGGTGCCGTCTTCCTGCTCGACAACTTCCTCGTTCACTTCGTCGTGTTCATCGTAGATTTCGCCCACCAGCTCTTCCAGCACGTCTTCCATGGTGACGATTCCTTCCGTCCCGCCGTACTCATCCAGCAGGATCACCAGATGAGACTGGCTGGAACGGAACTGTTTCAGAAGGTTGCTGATTGACAGGCTCGCCGGTGCAAAAACAGGCTCCTTCATGATGTCGGTAATCCTGTCGCACCCGTCGTGGGTCATTTTGTAGAAATCCTTTTCGTTCAGGATACCGACAATGTGGTCCAGGTCCTCATGATACACCGGAATCCGGGAATACCAGGTCTTCCGGAACAGTTCGGCCGCCTCTTCCAGCGTCGCCGTATCCTCAACGGCTGTCACGTCCACCCGGGGCGTCATGATATCCGCCGCGTTCTGGTCGTTGAACTCGATCGCCGAACGGATCAGTTCGCCCTCATCCTCCTCGATGTCACCCTCGGTCTGGGCTTCGTCGATGATAGTGATCAGTTCCTCCTCAATCTGGGTTTCTTCCTCTTCCGGCTTGATCAGTTTCGCCAGCAGCTTCCGGTATCCGGAAAAGAGCAGATCCAGGGGCTTGAGCAGGATCACCAGCACCCGCATCACCGGGCTCACAGCCATGGCGAACTTCTCCGGCTGCTGTTTGGCCAGCGTTTTCGGTCCGACCTCACCCAGGAACAGCACCAGCACGGTCATCACAACGGAGGCCACCGTCGCGCCGGCGCCTTCGTCCGCTGTTCCCATAATACGGGTGGTAAAAAGCACCGTGGCAATGGCGGTGCCCGCGATATTCACAACGTTGTTGCCGATCAGTACGGTGGTCAGCAGGGAATCATATTTTTCCAGCAGGTCCAGCGCCATCTGCGCCTTTTCCTTTTTCTTTCGCGGGCCTTCCACCGTTTTCAGCCGCACCCTGTTGCTGGCGGAGAAAGCCGTTTCCGTCGCGGAAAAGAAAGCTGAAAGAGCTATACAGAGAATCAGGGCAAGCCACAAGCCCATGAACGCATTCAATCCTTTCGGTTACAGTCCGTAAAAAACAAAGCCTGTTCCGGCATCCGGAACAGGGAGATTATAGCATGATGACCCTTGCTTTGCAACAATTCCCGGCCTCCGCGTCTGTTGTGATCCCTCCCCGTCTGTGCTACAATGGATAGTATCGGAAAGGAAAATATCAGCCGATGGAACAGGAGGTCATGCCATGAACGTACAGCCCGAAGCCGGCCGCGCTGTCCGCTATGCCTGCGCTGTACTGGCAGACTGCCGCCCGGCCTCCCTCCCGATGGACCCGTGTGACCTGGCGGCCCGGGCCGGCATCCTGCTGGTGCCTCTTTCCCGGGTGGACAACTATCCCCTCTGGGTTCCCTATGATATCTTTGATTCCCTGCGGACAGCCTGCGCCGTCACCGTTTCCTACCCGGCCTTCTGCATCGTCTTCCGCGACGATACGGAGCCGGAGCGCCTCCGCTTCGCCCTTTTCCATGAACTGGGCCATATCTTCATGAATCATTACCGGGATTTTCCGGAGATCATGGATCCTTCCCGGCCGGAGGATCCCGCCCTGGAAGCGGAGGCAGATACCTTCGCCCTGAATATGGCGGCCCCCGTCCCGGTGGTGGATGTCATCCGCTACAACCGCCCGCAGCAGGCAAAGGCCGCCCTTTTCGGCCTGGGCCGTACCGCGTGGATGCGCCGCCTGGCGTCCATCGACCGCGACCGTTCCTTTGTGGATGAGGAAGCCGCCAACCTCGTCCTCTATGCTTTCCGCGATTATCTCCTCGGCCGCCGCTGTCCCTCCTGCGGCAAAGCCTTTGCCGACGAGGCGCAGACAGGCCTCTGTCCCTTCTGCGGCGCCGGAAACCCCGACTGGACATTATAAAAGAGAACGTGAGCTCACGTTCCCTTTTTTGATGGCTTGCAGTTACATGGCGTCAATATACCGGCAGGCTGCCAGCGCCGCGGTGGCGCCGTCCCCGGCGGCCGTTGTCAGCTGCCGTACATTCTTGCTGCGGCAGTCCCCGGCCACAAACACACCGGGCGTTTTTGTCGTGCACTGCTCATCACTGTCAAAATATCCGTATTTGTTCAGCTCAGCCAGCGCTTCGAAAGCGCCGTTCTCCGGAATCAGGCCGATCGCTACAAACAAGCCGTCGCACGCGACTGTCTCCGCCGCGCCGCCCGCCTGCGGTTCCACGGTCACGCCGCGCAGTTCGCCGCCTTCCGTATTCAGTGCGGTGATCTTCACGCCCGTCCGCTTCTCCACGTTATCCCGGGCAAACAGGATCTCCTGCAGTTTCATCTCCCCGGTGAATTCCGGCAGGTCCTGCAGCATGATGACCTTCGCGCATTTTCCGGAAAGCAGGATCGCTTCCTGCAGGGCGGAATTTCCGCCGCCGGCGACACAAACAGTCTTTCCGCTGTAGAAATCCCCGTCGCATACCGCGCAGAAGCTGATCCCTTCGCCGACCAGCTCGTTTTCCCCGGGCAGGCCCAGCATCCGGTGCTTCACGCCCGTGGCAATGATCAGCGCTTTTGCTTCATGCTCTTTCCCGTCGTCGGTGAAAACAGCCTTTTTATTCCCCCGGTCTTCCACCCGGAGTACTTCCGCCAGATCCACCTCCGCTCCCTGGGCCATCACCTGGTCCAGCAGCGCATCGGCGAATTCGTTGCCGCTCATCTGTGCCGTGCCCGGCCAGTTCTCGACCTTCGGGCTGTAGGTAATCTGTCCTCCGAATCCGTGTTTCTCCAGAATCCGCACCGATTTCCCGTTCCGCAGCGCGTACAGTGCGGCGGTCATTCCCGCAGGTCCACCGCCGACAACAATCACGTCAACCATATCCATCCTCCAAAAAGGGGACGCAAAGCGTCCCCGGTTTCTTGCTGAAGCTGATCCCTGATTATCCGGCAGCCCTGGCCGTCAGCATGCCCTTGATCTCGGACACGCCCTTGAACTTCGTGAAGTCGCCGTCTGCGCCGAGCACCACCAGCGTCGGCGCCTGTTTCACGCCGTACTTGTTGGTCAGTTCAATGTTCTCCGTTGCCACGACCTTCTTGAACAGGAATCCTTCCTTCTCCAGCAGGCTGATGGCCAGCTTGCAGTTCGGGCAGGTCTGGCTCACGAACAGCAGCGCGCGGGAATTGCCGGCGCTCTCCTGCTTCTTTTCCTCTGCGGATTCCTCCGCGGGGACAGGCGCTTCCGCCGCGGGCACTGCCGTCACCGGACCTTTGTGGGTCAGGTGGGAATGACCGACGTCGTAAACCTTCCGGTCTTTGAATTCCTGGGCCTTGCCGTCGTTCCAGTTCTGCACGGGGCGGTAGTACCCGGTAATCCGGCTGTACACTTCGGTCTTCGCGCCGCAGTGCGGGCAAACATACTGCTCACCGGTCAGGTAGCCGTGATCCCTGCAGACGGAATAGGTTGGGCTCATGGTGTAGTAGGGCAGCTTGTAGTTTTCCGCGATCTTGCGGACCAGGTTGGCCGCCGCTTTCCAGTCCGGCAGTTTCTCGCCCAGGAAGGCGTGGAACACGGTGCCGGAGGTGTAAAGGGTCTGCAGCTCATCCTGCACGTCCAGCGCGGAGAAGATATCCTCGCTGTATCCGACAGGCAGGTGGCTGGAGTTGGTGTAGTAGGGAGTTCCGTTCATGTTGGCGGTGATGATGTCCGGATACTGTTCCTTGTCATGCTTCGCAAAACGGTAGGAGGTGGATTCCGCCGGCGTGGCTTCCAGGTTGTACAGGTCACCGTACTGCTCCTGGTAGTCGCTCAGGCGTTCCCGCATATGGTTCAGCACATCCTGGGCAAATCTCTGCGCCTCGGGGTGGGTCAGGTCCTTCTTCAGCCAGCGGGCGTTCAGCGCCGCTTCGTTCATGCCGACCAGGCCGATCGTGCTGAAGTGGTTGGCGAAGGTGCCCAGGTACCGCTTGGTGTAGGGATACAGGCCGCCGTCCAGCAGCTTGGTGATAACGGTGCGCTTGGTCTTCAGGCTGCGGGCGGAGATGTCCATCAGCCGGTCCAGCTGCCGGTAAAAATCCTTCTCGCTGGAGGATTCGTAGGCCAGCCGCGGCAGGTTGATTGTCACCACGCCGACAGAACCGGTGGATTCACCGCTGCCGAAGAAGCCGCCGCTCTTCTTGCGCAGTTCACGCAGGTCCAGCCGCAGGCGGCAGCACATGCTGCGCACGTCGCTGGGTTCCATGTCGGAATTGATATAGTTGCTGAAGTAGGGAGTGCCGTATTTCGCGGTCATCTCGAACAGCAGCTTGTTATTCTCGGATTCGCTCCAGTCAAAGTCCCGGGTAATGGAATAGGTGGGGATCGGATACTGGAACCCGCGGCCGTTGGCGTCGCCTTCGATCATGATCTCGATGAAGGCTTTGTTCACCATGTCCATTTCCTTCTGGCACTCGCCGTAGGTGAAGTCCACTTCCTTGCCGCCGATGATGGCCGGCAGGTTCTGCAGGTCCTTCGGGCAGGTCCAGTCCAGCGTAATGTTGGAGAAAGGCGCCTGGGTGCCCCAGCGGCTGGGCGTGTTCACGCCGTAGATGAAGCTCTGGATGCACTGTTTGACTTCCTTCTGCGTCAGGTTGTCGATCCGCACGAAGGGCGCCAGGTACGTATCAAAGCTGGAGAACGCCTGGGCGCCGGCCCATTCGTTCTGCATGATGCCGAGGAAATTCACCATCTGGTTGCACAGGGTGGACAGATGGCCGGCCGGGGAACTCGTGATCTTTCCGGGAACACCGCCCAGGCCTTCCTTGATCAGCTGCTTCAGGCTCCAGCCCGCGCAGTAACCGGTCAGCATGGACAGGTCGTGAATATGGATCGCGGCGCTGCGGTGCGCTTCCGCGATCTCGTTGTCGTAGATTTCACTCAGCCAGTAGTTGGCTGTGATGGCGCCGGAATTGGACAGGATCAGTCCGCCCACGGAATAGGTTACCGTGGAATTTTCCTTCACCCGCCAGTCGTTGATGCGCAGATAGTTGTCCACCAGGTCTTTATAGTTCAGGAGGGCGGAATTGACGTTACGGACTTTCTCGCGCTGTTTCCGGTACAGGATATAGGCCTTGGCCACGTCGGCGTATCCCGCTTCGGAAAGCACCTTTTCCACGCAGTCCTGGATGCTTTCAACGGTGATTTTGCCGTCGGAGATCAGCGGTTCGTATTCCGCTGTGACCCGCAAGGCCAGCATGTCGATCACGCTGGGATGATACTGTTTGTCCAGTGCCTCGAATGCTTTGGTAATCGCTTTTGAGATTTTGCTGATTTCAAATTCCGTGACTTTCCCGTCACGTTTTACCACCTGATACATACCTTTTTCCGCTCCCCGTTTTTCTGTTTTTTATGTCCCGGAGAGCGCACTTTGCCCTCTCCGCGTGCCTGACTACTATAGCACGCGAAGAGGGCGAAAGTCAATATGTTGTCAAAGGAA